>OGMF01000423.1_pt1 | contig 48479 bp, 44 predicted proteins | sample 1572921 | NCBI WGS metagenome assembly OGMF01 (sample SAMEA2581919, study PRJEB24529) | metagenome | biome: Human gut stool | place: China | collected 2011 | reverse complement strand
GCCCAGCGTGCCGCGCCCCTCGATGTCTACGCCTTCGTAGAGCTGCTGCGCGACCTGCATCGTCTTTGCCGTCGTGAAGCCGAGCTTGCGGCTTGCCTCCTGCTGGAGTGTGCTTGTCGTAAACGGCGGCGAGGGGTGTTTTTGCTTTTCGCCGTACACAGCCGAGGTCACATTAAACTCCGCGCCCTCCGCTTTTTTCTTAACTGCGTCGGCTTCGTCAAAGCTTGTGAGCTCCTTTTTCTTGCCGCCGATTCCGTAGTAACGCGCTTCAATAACCTTTTTGCCCTTTGCGTCTGCCAAAACCGCGTTAATTGTCCAGTATTCCTTGGGTTCAAACGCTTCAATTTCGCGCTCGCGGTCAACAACAAGGCGCGTTGCAACCGACTGCACTCTTCCGGCGCTGAGACCCTTGCGCACCTTTTTCCAGAGCAGCGGACTTATCTTATAGCCCACTATTCTGTCAAGCACACGGCGCGCCTGCTGCGCGTCCACAAGCTTTATGTCAATCGGGCGCGGATTTTTCAGCGACGCCGTTACCGCTCCCTTTGTTACCTCGTTAAAGGTTATGCGGCATTTTTTGTTTTTGTCAACTCCCAGAATTTCCGCAAGATGCCAGCTGATTGCTTCCCCCTCGCGGTCCGGGTCGGTTGCGAGAAAAACCTTGTCCGCCGCTTTTGCCGCCTTTTTGAGCTTTGCCAAAAGCTCGCCCTTGCCGCGGATTGTTATATATTTCGGCTCATAATTATGCTCCGTGTCAATACCCAAACTGCTTTTCGGAAGATCGCGCAAATGCCCCATCGAAGCAATAACGGTATAATTTTTTCCAAGATACTTGTTAATTGTTTTTGCCTTTGCAGGTGACTCAACGATAACAAGATAGTTTGCCATCAATCGTTCCCTCCCGGTGTAACGCTGTATTTTTTGTTAAAGCCTCTCGTTAAAACGCCCTTAAGCTCCAGTATTCCGAGCAGCGCCGTAAGGCGCGCAGGGTCGAACGAGATTTTTTCGGCAAGCTCCGAATCCGTGCATATGCCGCTTTCGACAAGCTGCACGATTTCGCTTTCGGCTTCGGAAAGACCCGAAACCGCTGCCTTTTTCTTTTTCATCGGTTTTATTTTTTCGCCGGGGATATTATCCTCCGCCTGTATGCCGCCGCGTTCCTTTGCGAAGAAGTCGGGGCATTTGAGCATAAGCTCATCCACAATGTCCATCGATGACAGGAGCGGAAGCACTCCGTCACGGATAAGCGCGTTCGTTCCTGCGCTTAAGTAATTATCGATATTTCCCGGAACGGCGAAAATCGTTTTACCCATCTTTTCCGCATAGTTCGCCGTGATAAGCGCACCGCTGCGATTGCCTGCGCGAATAACGGCAACGGTTTTGGAAAGCGCTGCAATCAGTCTGTTTCTGTGCGGAAAATTCCGCCTCTCCGGCGGCTCTCCGAAAGGAAATTCGCTCACAACCGCGCCGCCCGAGTCAACAATTTTCTTAAACAGCGGAATATTTTCGTGCGGATACGCAACATCGAGTCCGCAGCCGAGGAATGCAACCGTCGGCGCGCCGCCGCGGATTGCTCCGCTGTGTGACGCTGCGTCAATCCCGACTGCTCCGCCCGAAACAATTCCGATACCGAGCTGCGCAAGCTCCGCCGCAATATTTGCCGCGGTTCTTATCCCGTAATCGTCGCTTTTTCTGCAGCCGACCATTCCGACATACACCTCATGCGAAAGCGCACCGACGTTTCCGCGCACATAAAGCACGGGCGGCGGAAGTGCAATTTTCCGAAAGCAGTCGGGGTATTCCTTATCCGCAAAGGTGACCACGAAACAGCCCGTTTTCCCGGCGCGTTCAAAGCTTTTTGCAACCGAAGCGCCGAAATCATCCTTGACGGAAGCACGGATTTCCTCACCCGAAGCAATCCTTTCCGCGAGCTCATTCAGCCGCTTTCGCGTGGGAGTGCTTTCAAACGCTTTCAGCGCCCATGCCAGTTTTCTTTCATTAATATCCGATGCCATGCGGCGATCCTTCCTTTCCGCATCAAACGCAGATACTTTGTCATTTGTCATTGCAGTCCGTTAATAACTTACACCATATTTTATGATTTGTAAAGAAAAATATTTTATATCCCGTAATTTTTTTGGCGGTAGTGCTCATAGATAAGCACCGATGCCGCAGCTGAAACGTTCAGACTTTCCGCGTCCTGACGCATCGGAATTTTAACAATATCATCGCAAAGCGCCGCTGTTTCCTCCGTAACACCGCTGCCCTCGTTCCCGACAATTATAAGTGTTTTTCCCGAAATATCGGTTTCATAAAGGCTTTTCGCACGCGGCGAAAGCGCGCCGCAGATTATTCTGTAGCCGCGGCTGCGAAAATGCTCAATCGCTTCCGCAGCCGTCACCCTGCATACCGCCGGCACGGAAAATATTGACGACATTGTTGCGCGAACTGTTTTCGGATTATACAAATCGCAGCAGCCGGAGCTGAGCACCACACCGCCGCAGAACGCCGCATGTGCAGTGCGGATAACCGTGCCGATATTGCCGGGGTCCTGCACGCCCTCGCAAAGGACAACGCAGCCGCCCTCATCGGAAATATCCTCAAGCTTGGTTGCGGGAATGCGGCAAAGTGCGATAACTCCCTGCGGCGCAACCGTTCCCGAAAGCTCGCAAAACAGCTTTTTGGCGAAAACATATGCGTTCCGGCACGGAATCCGCTCGCACGAAAAACCATCGCATATAATAAGGTGCTCAATGTCGGCGCCTTTTTTCACCGCGTCCGCAACGCTGCGCACGCCCTCAACCGCAAATAATCCGAACCGCTCGCGGCCGCTTCGGGAAGCAAGCTTCACCGCAAGCTTGTATATTTTGTTTTCACGGCTTGTAATAACCATCGGAAGTTTTTCCTTTCTGTGAGAAAACCGCCCCCGCGTGAAGCGGAAACGGTTTTTATCATCTGCCTAAAGATTGCTTTTTGCAGTTTCAACAAGCTGTGTGAATGCTGCCGGATCATTGATTGCGATTTCGGAGAGCATCTTTCTGTTGATTTCTATGTTCGCCTTTTTAAGTCCGTTCATGAAACGCGAATAGTTAATTCCGTTCATTTTGCATGCGGCGCTGATTCTTGTAATCCACAGAGAACGGAAATCTCTTTTCTTGAGCTTTCTTCCCGTATAGGAATACGTAAGTGATTTCATAACTGCCTGGTTGGCAATTCTGTAAAGCTTGGATTTAGCTCCTCTGTAGCCTTTTGCAAGCTTTAATATTTTTTTATGTCTTTTTCTGGTGCTGAGCGCACCCTTAACACGAGCCATTTTAAAGTCCTCCTAATTCTTATTTATAAGGTATAAGCTTCTTGATTACTTTAGCATTCGACTGATCTGCGAATCCGCCTTTTCTGAGTCTTCTTTTTCTCTTTGTATCCTTCTTTGTCAGGATATGACTTCTGAATGCTTTCGACCTTTTAACCTTACCCGATTTTGTAAGACTGAAACGCTTTGCAGCGGCTCTGTGAGTCTTTATTTTAGGCATAATATCTCTCCTCTCAATGTGTATATCTCAAAACATACCTTTGGCAGTTTGGATAATCAGTTTTTCGGCGTAATAATCATCGCCATGTTTTTTCCCTCAAGCTTCGCCTTTTTGTCAACCGAGCCAAGCTCGCCGACGCCCTCGGCAAAACGCGCAAGCAATTCTTCACCCAGGCGCGCATGATGAATCTCACGCCCTCTGAAACGGACGGAAACCTTCACCTTGTCGCCGCTTTTTAAGAACTTGCAAGCATTTTTCAGCTTTGTTTCGAAATCATGATCGTCAATCGACGGTGAAAGCCTGACTTCCTTAAGGCTTACGATTTTTTGATTCTTGCGGTTTTCCTTTTCCCTTTTAGCAAGCTCAAAACGATACTTTCCGTAATCCATTATTTTGCATACGGGCGGGTTTGCCTGCGGGGATATTTTTACAAGATCAAGATTTTTTGCCGCAGCCTTGTCGAGCGCGTCCGCACCGGACATAATGCCGAGCTGGCTTCCGTCGCTGTCTATCACTCTAACCTCGCCGTCCCTTATTTCCTCGTTAATCATCAATTCCTTGCTAATGGAAAACACCTCCAAAAAATAAAAAATAAGCGATGACAGAAACCACCGCTTACACTGCTGACAAAAAGCATTATTAACCGATAGGCTCAATCGCCGTGCGGTGAGAAGCGGTAACTTCTTCTTCATTACTCGGGTATTCTACCACAAAAAAATGCGCTTGTCAATATTTTTTTCAATAATTTGCTGATTTTGTTGACACGGCGGCGCGTTTGTGATAGAGTTTCAGTAAAACCGATAAAATCAATATGCTTTGAAAGGACGGTGAACGGCGCTGTGAACAGCTTGCAGCTTCTGCGCGAAAACCGCATTTTGGACGCCGACGAGCTCCGCGCGCTTATCGAAACCGATAAGTACGATTCCGAGCTGCGCAAAATTGCCGATGAGGTGCGGCGCGAAAATTACGGCGATAAGGTATACATCCGCGGACTTATCGAATTTACGAATTACTGCAAAAACGACTGCTTTTACTGCGGAATCCGCCGCGGAAATAAAAACGCCGTCCGCTACAGGCTCACGCGCGGTGAAATTCTTGACTGCTGCCGCGAGGGGTATGCGCTCGGGTTCAGAACCTTTGTGCTTCAGGGCGGCGAGGACATGCATTTTACCGATTCCGAAATCTGCGGAATCGTTTCGTCAATAAAAAATGAATTTCCCGACTGCGCCGTCACGCTGTCAATCGGCGAAAGAAGCCGCGAAAGCTACAGGGCTTTTTTTAACGCCGGCGCAAGCCGCTATCTTCTCCGCCATGAAACGGCGGACGCGGAGCACTATAAAAAGCTGCATCCATCCGAAATGAGTCTTGAAAACAGGAAACGCTGCCTGTTCAATTTAAAGGAGATCGGCTATCAGGTCGGTTCGGGCTTTATGGTCGGCAGTCCTTATCAGACGCCTGACTGCATTGTTGAGGATTTAATGTTTCTGCATGAGCTTATGCCCGACATGATCGGAATAGGGCCGTATATCACGCATGCGGACACGCCGTTTTGCGGAAACCCCAACGGCTCGCTCGAGCTTACGCTGCGGCTTATATCGGTGCTTCGGCTGATGTTTCCTTACGCGCTTATTCCGTCCACGACGGCGCTCGGCACAATTCACAAAAACGGGCGCGAAATGGGGCTTGCCGCCGGCGCGAACGTTGTTATGCCCAATCTTTCCCCCGTGAGGGTGCGAAAGCTTTATTCCCTCTACGAAAACAAAATCTGCACCGGCGAGGAAGCGGCGCAGTGCCGCGGCTGCCTTGAGGGGCGCGTTAAAAGCGCAGGCTACGAAATTGTCACGGACATCGGAAACGTGAAGAAGCATTAGTTGAAAACACATATTCTCGGAGGAAAATCATGCTGAATCAATTTTCAAGAACGGAGCTTTTGCTCGGCAAAGAAGCAATGGAAAGACTGGCGGCGGCACGCGTTGCCGTTTTCGGGATAGGCGGCGTCGGCGGCTACACCGTTGAGGCGCTTGTCCGCAGCGGAATAGGGGCGGTTGACCTTATCGATGACGACAAGGTTTGCCTGACGAATATCAACCGCCAGATTTTCGCCACGCGCAAAACAGTCGGGAAATACAAGGTTGACGCTGCGGCGGAGCGCATTGCCGACATAAATCCCGATGTCACGGTGCGCACATACAAAACCTTTTACACGCCCGAAACCTCGGCTGAATTTAATTTTTCCGAATATGATTATATCGTTGACGCAATTGATACCGTGACGGGAAAAATCGAGCTTGCAGTGAACGCATACCACGCCGGCGTTCCGATTATCAGCTCGATGGGAGCCGGGAACAAGCTCGACGCTTCGGCATTTGAGGTTGCGGATATTTACAAAACCTCGGTTTGTCCGCTTGCAAGGGTCATGCGATACGAGCTGAAAAAGCGCAATATTCCTCATTTAAAGGTGGTTTATTCAAAGGAAAAGCCGCGCAAGCCGCTCGATTCGGAGGAGCTTGCCTGCAAATCACACTGCGTTTGCCCGCCGGGAACGGAGCGCAAGTGCACCGCGCGGCGGCAGATTCCGGGCAGCACGGCGTTTGTTCCGTCGGTTGCCGGGCTGATTATCGCAGGCGAAATTATAAAGGATTTAACCGGGATTGAGGAGTAATCTGATGAGCAGAAATCTTGAACCGTATAAGCTTATTGAAAGAAGCATAATTAAAAAATTCAGAAAAAGCATCTGGAATCCGTTTATCCTCGCCGTGAAACGCTACGAGCTGGTAAAAGAGGGCGACAGGATTGCAGTTTGCATATCGGGCGGCAAGGACTCGATGCTGCTTGCGAAGCTCATGCAGGAGCTGCATCGCCACAGCGATGTTTTATTTGAGCTTAAGTTTTTGGTGATGGATCCCGGATATAACGCCGCAAACCGCGAAAAGATTGAAAGCAATGCGCGCCTGCTGCACATTCCGATAACAGTTTTTGAAACCGACATTTTCGAAATTGCCGACAGCGTTACGCAGTCTCCGTGCTATCTTTGCGCGCGGATGCGCCGCGGTCACCTCTACAGCAAGGCAAAGGAGCTGGGCTGCAACAAAATCGCACTGGGGCATCATTTCAGCGATGTTATCGAAACAACGCTGCTCGGAATGTTTTACGGCTCGCAGCTGCAGGCAATGCTTCCGAAGCTGCACAGCACCAATTTTGAGGGAATGGAGCTTATCCGCCCGATGTACTGCATTCACGAGGAGGATGTTGTTGCATGGCGTAATTACAACAATCTGGAATTTATCCAATGCGCGTGCCGCTTCACCGAAAAATACACTCTTTGCAGCAATGAGGGCGGCATATCGAAGCGGCAGGAAATAAAGCAGCTTATAAAAACGCTGAAAGCCGAAAATCCGCTGATTGAAAAAAGCATTTTCAACAGTATTCATTCCGTCTGCCTTGATACGATGCTCGGTTATAAGTTCAAGGGGGTTGAGCATTCGTTTCTTGACGATTACGACAGCGTATAAAAGGAAAAGGCGCTGCGGTAAAATGAAATCACATTTTACCGCAACGCCTATATTTTACAATTTCATTCCGCATTTCGGGCAATAATCGAATCCGTCCTGCATCTGTGCTCCGCACTGCGGACAAACGCGCGCGGATTTGCCGAACGGCGATAAATCCTCGGGAGTTATCTCAGTTTCCCCGTGTCTTTCCAAAATTCTACCTTTTTCCTTGGAAAGCTTGTAAATGCTTCCGCAGCATGAGGTGCGGACATAATACTTTTTCGCAGCCTTTACAATCGGAACGAAAAACAAGGTTATGCTCGTATATGTCATAAAAACGTTATAGCTGCAATACGCTCCGCAGCCGGGGCATATATTCATGCCGCCGCTGTACGCAAGCTCCGCCGAGCCGCCGCATGTTCCGGCAATCAAAAACATAAAACCGCCCTCATTTCTGCCTGTCAAGCACAAGCTTGTAGCCGCCGTCACCGTAACGCAGGCAGCGGTTAACGCGCGATGTGGTTGTTGTTGACGCACCTGTTGCGGCAACAATTTCATTAAATGTTGCGCCGCCGATGAGCATTTTTGCAACATCAAGCCGCTGCGACATTGTTTCAAGCTCCTTAATCGTGCAAATATCCTCAAAGAATATTCTGCATTCTTCCTCATTCTTCAAAGAAAGTGCAGCATTGTAGAGCGCTTTAAAATCCGAATGCTTTTCCGTTTTAATCATTCCTTTCAGCGCAGGGATTCAGGCATTTAAGCTGCCTATTTTTCATTCATTTTCTGCAAAAACATACGCGTTTTTTCATTTTTGGGATTATCGATAACCTCGGACGGCGCGCCGTCCTCCAGTACAACACCGTCGGACATGAATATAATTCTGTCCGCAACGTTTTTCGCAAACTCAATTTCATGCGTTACGATAACCATCGTAACATTTTTTGCGGCAAGATCGCGGATAACGCGCAGAATCTCGCCCGTCAGCTCGGGGTCAAGTGCGGAGGTCGGCTCGTCGAAGAACAGGACCTTAGGATTGTTCATCAGCGCGCGCGCAATCGAAACGCGCTGCTGCTGACCGCCCGAAAGCTCGCACGGATAATTTCCGAGCCTGTCGGAAAGGCCCACCCTTGTAAGAAGCGCAACCGCGTCGTCATTAATTTTTTGAATATATTCCTTTTTCTTTTCGCGGTAATCCGGCTGTTCCTTTGCAAGAAGCAGCGGCGCAAGCGTTACATTTTCAAGTGCGCTGTACTGCGGAAAAAGATTGAACGACTGAAATACCAGTCCGAAATTCAGCTGATTTTTCCGCAGCTGCGCATTTGACAGCTTTTTTGCCGAAGCGCCGTCAAACACGGTTTCTCCATCCACAGTAATTGTTCCTTTATCCGCCTCATCCAAAAAATTAATGCAGCGCAGAAGCGTTGTTTTTCCGCTGCCGGAAGAACCTATTATCGCAACAACTTCGCCTTTTTCCATTGAAAAGCTCACACCGCGCAGCACCTGCGTTTTTCCGAAGCGTTTACATAAATTCTTAACTTCAAGAATAGCCATAATTTAACCCCTGTAATAATTTAATTTCTTCTCGATGAATCCGAAAAGAACCGTCAGTACTCCGCAGAACACAAGGTAAAACAGCCCCGAATAGAACAGCGGCCATATGAGCGCCTTGCTTGTGAAATTCTGCGCAACCATTATAATTTCCTGCACGGCGATAACCCTTGCAATCGATGTGTCCTTAACAAGCGTGATAATTTCATTGCCGAGCGGCGGAACAACGCGCTTAAACACCTGGAAAAGCACAATTTTGAAAAACACCTGGCTTTTCGTCATTCCGAGAACCTGCCCGGCTTCATACTGCCCTTGCGGAATTGATTCTATGCCGCCGCGGAATATTTCCGAAAAATATGCCGCATAATTTATAACAAAGGCTATCAGCACCGCTGTGACGCGCGGAAGCGCATCTCCCTCCCACAAAAGACCGGGGCCGTAAAACACAATTATTACCTGAAGCATCAGCGGCGTGCCGCGGATAATCCACACAAGGGTGCGGACGAGCCACCTCAGCGGTCTGATGCGGCTCATCGACCCGAACGTTACTATCAGCCCGAGCGGAAGCGACATAACAAGCGTTGCCGCAAATATATAAAAGGTTACCTTAAAGCCCTCAAGCAGCGAGAGCGTTACATTCCAAATACTCATAAAAATTCCCGCTTATTTTATAACAATTGCGCTGAGACCGTATTTCTCCGCAAGCTTATCCATTGTTCCGTCGGCAATAAGCGCGTCAAAGGTTTCGTTTGTTTTCTGAGCCATGTCGCTGCCCTTTCTGAAGCCGATGCCGTATTCCTCAACACAGAGGTCAAGTCCGTCAATCATGCAGAGGTCGCTGAAATCCGTTCCCTCGCCAACCATTGCGTCCGCAAGGGTGTAGTCAAGAATAACTGCGTCCGCCGTTCCTGCCTTAACCTCGAGAAGTCCGTCGGTCTGCTTGCCGACAGCAGTGTACGAAGCCTTGGAAAGGTTCTCGTCATCGGCTATTGCGTCCTCGCCGGCAGACGATGTTTCGGCAACAAGATTTGCGCCCGAAAGCGATTTTGTGTCGGTATATTTATCGGCATTGGATTTTTTGATTACAACAACCTGCTTGTTCTCGATATACGGTCTTGAAAATTCAAGGTTTTCTTTTCTTTCGTCCGTAATCGTGAAGCCGTTCCAGATGCAGTCAATGCTCTTTGCCTTAAGCTCGGTTTCCTTTGTATCCCAGTTGATTTTAACAAATTCGGGCTTCACCCCAAGCTTTTCGCAGACAGCCTCGGCAAGCTCAGTGTCAAAGCCGACAAGCTTTCCGCTGTCGTCGAGGTAGTTCATGGGCTTGTAAAGCGTGTATCCGATAACCATTTTTCCGTTTCCCTTTATGTATTCGTAATCGGAAGCTGCGATCTCTGTTTTCGTTTCGCTTTTTTTATCGGCATCGGCATCGCCCTCGCCCTTTTTTGCGCAGCCTGCAAACATTGCGCCGCACAGTGCGAGCGCGGTCAGTAAAGATAATATTTTTTTCATAACAACAATCTCCTTTAAGGTTTTATTTCCTGCTACACTATATTACCACTCTATCGCGCTAAAGTCAAGTTTTTTTTTTTGAAAGATAAATAATTAATGCTTATTTCGTCAAAATGCGCTTTTACAGTATTGACAACAGCCGTTTTATGGTATAAAATGCATTTCATTAAGACTGATACGGGGGTGTATATAATTGGCGGAAAACGCTATAATCGAACTGAAAAACATATCCAAGCATTTTGATCAGACATATGCTGTCGATGATTTTAATTTATGTGTAAAAAAGGGCGAATTTGTCACGTTTCTGGGGCCCTCGGGCTGCGGAAAAACAACCACGCTCCGAATGATTGCGGGCTTTGAATTGCCGACAGAAGGGCAGATTCTGCTCAACGGAAAAGATATTACGATGCTTCCGCCTTACAAGCGTCCCGTAAACACGGTGTTCCAGAAATATGCGCTTTTTCCGCATATGGACGTTTACGACAATGTTGCTTTCGGGCTTAAGCTGAAAAAAATTCCCGACGGAGACAGAATGCGCCGCCTTACGAAGGACGAAATTGACGCAAAGGTGAAAAACGCGCTTAAAATAGTTGACCTTGAGGAATACGAGTGGCGTGATATTTCAACGCTTTCCGGCGGTCAGCAGCAAAGAATCGCAATTGCACGCGCCATCGTGAACGAGCCGGAGATTCTGCTGCTTGACGAGCCGCTCGGTGCGCTTGACCTTAAAATGCGCAAGGACATGCAGCTTGAGCTTAAGGAAATGCATAAAAAGCTCGGAATTACCTTTATATATGTAACGCATGACCAGGAGGAGGCGCTCACGCTGTCTGACACGGTTGTTGTTATGAAGGACGGCGCGATTCAGCAGATAGGAACGCCCGAAAAAATTTACAACGAGCCCGAAAACGCGTTTGTTGCGAATTTTATCGGTGAGAGCAATATTTACAGCGCCACCATAACGGGCGCGCGCAGAGTGCGTTTTCTCAACCATATTTTTGAATGTGTGGACGATTTTCCGCTCAACGAAAAGGTTGACGTTGTCATCCGTCCGGAGGATGTGCGCATTGTAAGCGCGGGAGAGGGCATGGCAAAGGGAAAAATCGTCAGCAAAATATTCAAGGGGATTCACTATGAATATATAATGATGATAGGCAGAAACGAGCTTGTTATATGCGACACGCGCAACCTTGAATGTGACGCGGAGGCCGGAATCCGCATTGAGCCGGACGGGATTCATATAATGAAGAAAGAGCTGCTCGCAAATGTGTATAACGACGCATATATCGACAAAAACAACCGCGTTGTCATTGCGGACGCACCGTTTGAATGTGATGTCACGCAGCTTATCCCCGGTTCGCATATTGACGGCGAGGATTACGTTGCCCTGCCAGACGGCACTCGCTACGACTTTACGGACGCGGACGTCCGCGCGGAAATTGCGCTTACCGACATTGAAATTCTTGACGATGACGAGGCGGGAACCGTCAGCGGTGAAATCGTTTCAATTATATACAAGGGCGATCACTATCAGCTGACAATCCGCACTGAAAATGACGAAGACTTTGTTCTTGACACTGAATATACCTACGACGAAAACGACCTTGTCGGACTGCGTGTGAAGCCGCAGGACATTAAACTGACGCTTAAGGGCGAGGCTTCGCTGTTCAAGGTTTCTCCGCGCAGATAAAATACCGGAAGGAGGGGAAGCCGATGGCTTCAAACATCCGCAAAAACAAAATATTTTCAAGAAAAATGCTTGCCGTTCCCTACGGTATTTTCATGATACTGTTCGTTGTTATTCCGCTTGTTCTTATTGTGCTTTATGCATTTACCGATAATAACGGGCGCCCGACGCTTTCAAACCTTTTATCCTTTTTTGAAAGCGCGCACAATATAAACACGCTGCTCATAAGCATATTCATCGGCTTTGCCAACACTGCGCTCTGCCTGATTATCGGGTTTCCTGCGGCATATATCCTTTCAAAAAAGGAAATGGGCTTCGGAAAAGCAACAATTCTGCTTTTCGTTATGCCGATGTGGATAAACTTTGTTCTTCGCACGGCCGCAACGCGCGACCTTTTGTATGCAATAGGGCTCAACGGCGGCGAACATCCGTACCTTGCAACGATGATAGGCATGGTTTACAATTATCTGCCTTTTGTTATTCTTCCGCTTTACACAACGATGATAAAGCTTGACAAAAGCCTTATTGAAGCGTCGTACGACCTTGGCGCAAACAAAACGGAAACGTTTTTCCGCACCCTTGTGCCGATGGTTATGCCGGGCGTTATGTCCGCCGCAACAATGGTTTTCATGCCGACAATGAGCAGCTTTGTTATCAGCGACGTTATGGGTGAGCGGAAAATATCGCTTATCGGAAACAGTATTCAGCTTTATTTTGACCAGGGACTTTGGCACATGGGCAGCTTTGCGGCGCTTCTGATGCTGGTGCTCATAATTGCCGGAATGCTTGTCACCGACCCGGGTGAGGCGGAATCTCCGAGAGGAGGGCTTTGGTAATGACAAACGGAAAAATATACCGGTTTATCTGCCGCTTTTATATAGGCATACTGCTTTTTATCATGTATGCGCCGATACTGGTGCTGATTCTTTTCAGCTTTACCAACACAAAGCTTATCGGAAACTGGAACGGCTTCAGCCTGCATCTTTACAAGGCTCTTTTCCGCGATAAGGAAATAATGACGGCATTTGCAAACACGCTGATTGTTGCACTGTCATCCGCATTTGCCGCAACCGTGCTCGGAACGCTCGGCGCAATCGGCATTTTTTACAGCGGAAAGCGCGCAAAAGCAGTTATGGAAAGCATCGGTCAGATTCCGGTGATGAATGCCGAAATCGTGACGGCGCTTTCACTGACGATTCTTTTTGTGTTCGCCGGCGCAAAGTTCAATTTTCTGACGCTGCTTGTCGGTCATGTTGTGCTGACGGTGCCGTTCGTGGTTCTTTCCGTCCGCCCGAAGCTTGTGCAGATGGATCCGAACATTTACGAAGCGGCGCTCGACCTCGGTGCATCGCCCGAAAAGGCGCTGCGCAAAATAATTATTCCCGAAATAATGCCGGGTGTGTTCTCGGGCTTTATCCTTGCAATCACGCTCAGCTTTGACGATTATATAATCACTGCATTTACGCGCGACACGGCATTTCAAACGCTGAGCACGTACGTTTACGGCGTGACAAGCAAAAAAGGAACTCTGCCGCCGTCGCTGCGCGCGCTGACAACGGTGATAACGCTGCTTGCGCTCGCGGTGCTGATAATCGTTAATTTAAAAAGCAATAACATTCAGAAGGAGAAGGAACGCAAATGAAAAGATTTTTTGCAATTATTTTAAGCGCGCTTATCGCCTGCGCCGCGCTTCCCTGCGGCGCTGAAGAAAAAACCGAAGTGCTGCGCGTTTACAACTGGCAGGATTATATCAATGAGGGTAAGGATGACGACGGCGCCGCAGTCGGCGAATCCGTTATGGAAATGTGGGAAAAGGATTACGAGAAGCGCACCGGCAGAAAAGTGCGCGTTCAGTACGACACATTCGAAACAAACGAAACCATGATTAACACGCTTAAAACGGGGAAAACGACATATGACCTTGTTTGCCCGTCCGATTATATCATTCAGAAAATGATTAATGCAACGGAAAGCGGAAGCGACGCCTCCATATCCGTTGAAAAGTACGATATTTCCAAAATGGAAAATTACAAAAAATATGTCTCCCCCTATATCAGCGACCTTTTCGAAAAAAACGGCTGGGCGGATTACGCTGTCGGATATATGTGGGGAACAGTCGGCTTTCTGTACGACCCCGAGGACGTTAAGGCAGCCGACGCGGACACATGGGATCTTTTCTGGAACACGGCGTATAAAAACCGCATAACGTGCAAGGACGTATCGCGCGATTCGTATGTTATCGGCGCGCTTCACGTTTTCAAGGATGAGCTTTGCAAATACAGGGATATGTACAAGGACGGCAGCCTCACGCGCGATGAGCTTCAGAAAAAGGTCAATGCCATTGCCAATAACACTGATGACGAAACGATAAAAAATGTCGGCAAAGCGCTTGCCGAGATGAAGAAAAATATTTACGGCTTTGAGGTTGACACGGGAAAAACCGATATTGTTTCCGGCAAAATCGACGCAAATCTTGCATGGAGCGGCGACGCTGTTTATGCAATGAATCTTGCCGAGGAGGAGGACAATAAAAAGCTTGAATTTAACGTTCCCTCCGAGGGCAGCACGATATGGTTCGACGGCTGGGTTATGCCGAAGGGCGCTGACACAGAGCTTGCGCAGGATTTTGTCGACTTCCTCTGCAAGCCCGAAATCGCAGCTTACAACATGGAATATATCGGATACACAAGCGTTATCGCCGGCGATGAAATTTACGATATGGTTAAATCCGGGTACGGCGATGACAAAGGGAAATACGACTATGACCTGACATACTTCTTCGACGGAACTCTTTCCGAAGACAGATTACAAAATGACGGACGGGTTATAATAAAAACAAACGAGCTGCGCCGCCAGCTTGCAACGCAGTATCCCGATGAGGACGTCACCGCGCGCTGCGGAGTTATGGAGGATTTCGGCGACCGCAACGAAAAGGTGCTTGAAATGTGGAGCAGCGTTAAAAGCAACCAGATTTCACCGGTAGTTTACGCCGTGATTGCCCTTATTCTTGTTCTGATTGCCGCTTTGATAATCTTCTCCGTTCAGATGCGCAAAAACAAACGCCGCCGTCGCCGCGGATAATCAAACGATAGGAAGTTCTGATTATGAAAAAAATAATTTTATTTCTTATAACGGTTCTTTTGCTTTTCCCCGCGCAGGCGGCGCTTGCGGATACAAAGCTTTACGCCGCCGCTGCATCGGGGGAGCTGGCGCTGCACATCTCGCCCGATGAATCAAGCTATGTCATAACAAAAATCCCGGCTTGCTCAAAGCTGCGCCTTGTCGAAACAAGGGACACATGGGGCAGAGTTGTATTCAGGCGCAAAAGCGGTTGGATAAACCTCAGCTTTACAGCCGAAAGCTACAGTCTTGCAGCGAACAACACGGGATTTGATTTTGTGAAGAACGTGACCGTCAGCTCAAAGCACGGGAAAACCTCGCTTCACAACGTTCCTTCCGCCGATGAGCTTCTCGGCAGCAAGGTTAAATACACCGTTCCGAACGACACCGTGCTTAATGTGACGCGGAAAACGAAGAACGGCTGGGGACTTGTCACCATGAACAAAAAACACGCATGGGTGAGGATGAGCGACACAAAGGAATATGACGCAGACCCCGAAACAAATGTCAGCGAATACGGAATTTATTATGTATATGCTCTTTCTGACGGCGGCAGGGGAATCAACCTTACGGATGCGCCCGGGGGAAGCGGCGTTTACGCGGTTATCCCAGATTGTACCAAGCTGACAGTGCGCAATAAAGAAAAGAACTTCGGCTATACCTCTTACAACGGACTTAACGGCTGGATAAATCTCAAGGAAACCGCAACGTCGCTTGCAAACGCGCAGTCAAATGCAGGTGAAGCCGTGAATATGGAATATACCGTCGTTTCGCCGGAAAAAAATGTCAAGCTTTACAGTATCCCGTCCGACACTGATACAGACAGCGGAAATATCGTCGGCAGTGTAAAAAACGGCGAGGCAGTATTTATTCTCAGAAAAACAGATTCGGGCTGGGGGCTTGTGAATTATCACGGTGTTTACGGATGGCTCTCTCCCATGGTTATTGCTGAAAAAGAGCAAACCGAAAAGCAGATAATTCAGACGCACGACCCTTACGAGGTTTATGTTGCCACCCGAAAGGGAAAGGGCTTGCAGCTTCTTACCTCGGCGGGCGGGAACGGAAAAAAATGCGCTACAGTGCCGGAAACGGTGAAGCTCACCGCGATTGCCGGGCATAACGGCTACAGCTATGTTTCCTGCGACTATGCCGCAGGTTGGGTCATTCTTGACGGCAATACCGTGCCGGACTATGATTCGGCTGTTTCGATAAAGAGCAAAAAAGGCTTTTATTGCAGAATCAAGCATGAAACAGAGCTTAAAAATCTGCCGACATATTCCGAGCTTTGCGGCTCAACCGATTACTACCTGCTCCCGCTCACAACGCCGCTTTATATAACGCGCGTTGTCACAACGGGCAGCCGCAAGTGGGGCTATGCGGAGTATAACGGAACATACGGCTGGGTAAACCTCAACTGTACGCGGAAAACCGTTTCGCCCGTTTTGGAAAAGCTTATTTTTGCCGCAGCGGCAGCGCTGATTATAGCAGCTGCGGTTATAGTCCACAGAATCATCAAAAACAAAAGAAAGAAACAGGAGGCAGTGAAATGAAAACAGCTTATGATATCCGGGTTGCGGGGCTTCACCGCAGCCTTCCGCTGTTCAGGGTAAACGATTCGCTTAACATTGCGGCTTTTATTATTTTCGGGGACGTGGAGCTGACGGAAAGGTGTGCAGCGGAGCTTCTGAAAAAAATTCCGCCGCATGACATTATGATAACGGCGGAGGCGAAAAGCATTCCCCTTATCCATGAAATGGCACGGCAGTCCGGAGAAAATCAATACATAATTGCACGAAAAGCGTTAAAGGTATATATGCGCGATGTTGTGAGCGTGTCCGTTAAGTCGATAACAACGCAAAACGTTCAAACGCTTTATCTCGGCGGAGATGACGCGGAGCTTATGCGCGGAAAACGCGTTTTAATCGTTGACGATGTTATAAGCACGGGCGAATCGCTTTCCGCACTTGAAAAGCTTGTCACAAAGGCGGGCGGAAATATCTGCGGAAAGGCGGCAATCCTTGCCGAGGGTGAAGCTGCCGACCGTGACGATATAATTTATCTTGAAAAGCTGCCGCTGTTTGACAGCGAGGGAAATATTCTGTAAAACACTATGGGGGCTGTAATTAATTTTTTTACAGTCCTCTTTTTTCGGGGGAGGTTGGATTGAATGAATAATACCAAAGCCGTTATTGCCATGAGCGGCGGCGTTGATTCAAGCGTTGCGGCGCTTTTGACAAAGGATAAGGGCTTTGAGTGCATCGGCGCAACAATGAAGCTTTTTAATAACGAGGACATCGGCAGAAGCCGCGAAAAATCCTGCTGCTCGCTTGACGACGTTGAGGATGCGCGCAGCGTTGCGCAGTCGCTCGGAATGAAATACTATGTTTTTAATTTTTCCGATGATTTCCGCGCCGCCGTTATCGACAGATTTGTTGCCGATTACGAAAACGGACGAACGCCGAATCCTTGCATTGACTGCAACAGGTATTTAAAATTTGACAAGCTTTACCGCCGTGCCCGCGAAATAGGCTTTGATTATGTTGTCACGGGGCACTATGCGAGAATCGGGCATAACGGCAGCCGCTACGTCCTGAAAAAAGCCGTTGACGAAACAAAGGATCAAAGCTATGTTCTTTATTCGATGACGCAGGAGCAGCTTGCGCACACGCTTCTGCCGCTCGGAGAGCTGCATAAAACCGATGTGCGCGAAATTGCCGAAAAGCACGGCTTTCTCAATGCAAAAAAACATGACAGCCAGGATATATGCTTCGTTCAGGAAGGCTCGTACGCCGATTTTATAAAGCAGCATACCGGAAAAGACTATCCGCCCGGAGATTTTATAGACACCTCCGGGAGCGTTCTCGGCACACACAAGGGTATTATCTGCTATACCGTCGGGCAGCGCCGCGGTCTCGGAATTTCCTCCGAGGAATCATATTATGTTAAAGAAATCCGTCCGTCCGACAACACGGTTGTTCTCTGCCGCGAGGCAGAGCTTTATTCCAAAACGCTTACGGCGGATAACATCAATCTTATTTCAGTTCCCGAAATCAAAGAACCGATGCGCGTTTCCGCAAAGGTGCGCTACAGGCAGCAGGCGCAGCAGGCAACGGTTGTTCAGACCGATGAAAATACGCTTAAAATCGAATTTGACGAGCCGCAGCGCGCCGTGACAGCAGGTCAGGCTGTCGTTCTCTATGACGGAGATACGGTTGTAGGCGGCGGAACGATACTATAGCAGGATAAAGAAGATACACCTATCCGGAATCGGATAGGTGTATCTTCTTTATCACGGACTGTCAAAAAGTCGGTCAACACGTTAAGGCGCAGCCCTATTTGCCGCTGTCGCAATTTTCGCATATGCCCGCCCGCGTGTACTGTGTATGCACTCCGTTACAGCGCGGCATGAGTTAAGGCGCAGCCTTATTTGCCGCTGTCGCCGTAGTTCGAAAGAACACGCGCGGACGGGTCGTTTACGTTACAGCCCTCCCACGATTTGTTCGGCATCCAGAAATCAGCAACCATCTCCGCCTGACCGGGATAGTATTTTTCAAAAAGCTCGCGGTACAAAAGCGATTCCTTCGTAAACGGGCGCGCAAAATCATACTTTTTGCAAAGCCTTTCAAATTCATCGTCCGTATAAACGCTTTCCGCATACCCCTTAAGATAATCCACCATAGAATGACCGACAGCATCGGAAAATGCCGCCTTCTCGCGGTACAGAATATCATGCGGCAGATAATCGCCCTCGAATGCATGGCGCAGCAGATATTTACCCTTATTGTAAACATTCATCTTCTTTGCGGGATTAATCGACATGACGTAATGTACAAAATCGAGATCGCCGAAAGGCACGCGCGCTTCAAGTGAATTCACGCTTATGCAGCGGTCGGCGCGCAGCACATCATACATATACAGCTCGCGCACACGCTTCTGTGCCTCCTTCTGAAATTCATCGGCATTCGGAGCAAAATCAGTGTATTTGTAGCCGAAAAGCTCATCGGAAATTTCACCCGTCAGAAGAACGCGTATATCGGTTGTTTCATGAATTGCCTTGCACACAAGATACATTCCCATGCTGGCACGTATTGTTGTTATATCGTATGTTCCGAGAATACTTATAACCTTTTCAAGCGAGCTTATAACATCGTCCTTTGAAATAATAACCTCGGTGTGATCGCTGCCGATATAATCCGCAACCTCTTTTGCATATTTAAGGTCGATTGCATCGTTCGTCATACCGATTGCAAACGTGCGGATCGGCTTGTCACTCTCTGCCGCAGCAACGGAGCAAACGAGAGAGCTGTCAAGACCGCCGCTGAGAAGAAATCCCACCTTTGCATCGGCAACAAGGCGCTTTTTTATTCCTGCCGTAAGCTTATCGTGAATGTTTTTGCAGATTGTTTCAACGTCATCATCAATGACCTTATCAACCGCGGCTATATCACAGTAGCACACAAATTTTTCACCGTCGTAAAAATGTCCCGGGGGGAACGGCATGATTTTATCCGTCAGCGAAACAAGGTTTTTCGCCTCGCTCGCAAACATGATTTTTCCGCTCTTGTCATATCCGTAAAACAGCGGACGAATGCCTATCGGGTCACGGGCGGCGATAAACTTTCCGCTTTTTCCGTCATATATAACCATTGCAAATTCCGCGTCAAGCATATTGAACATATCCGTTCCGTATTCGCGGTAAAGCGGCAGGATAATCTCGCAGTCAGAGTCGCTTTCAAAGCTGTAGCCCTTGCTTATAAGCTCCTGTTTCATTTTTCCGAAGCCGTACAGTTCACCGTTGCATATGCATACACTGCCGTCAAGCTCGAACGGCTGCATTCCCTCCGGGTGCAAGCCCATAATTGCAAGCCGGTGGAATGCCATAACTCCGCCCGGCACATTTAAAATGCGGCTGTCATCCGGTCCGCGCGAAATTGTTTTGTCAAAGCCTTTTTTAAATTCTTCCGGGGATATATCCGTCCCCGTATAACACATTATCGAACACATATATCATTCTCCTGACTTACATATTTGTATATCCCATGAGATATTCGTCAACCGCCTTCGCACAGGCTCTGCCCTCGGCTATCGCCCACACAACGAGCGACTGTCCGCGGTGCATATCACCCGCCGTGAACACTTTTTCGGCATTTGTTTTATAGCAGTCTTCCTCTGTTTTCACCGTTCCGCGCGGATTCAGCTCAACGCCGAACGCGTCGGCAGCATATTTTTTGCAGCCCGTGAAGCCTGCCGCAATCAGAAGAATATCAGCCTTAAGCTTTTTTTCGCTTCCCGGGATTTCCGTCATTTTTCTGTCTTTTCCAAATTCAACGCCAACGGTCAAAATCTCCTTGAGATTTCCGTTTTTATCGCAGATAATTTCCTTGACCGTTGTGCGGTATATGCGCGGATCGGAGCCGAAAACGGCAATTGCTTCCTCCTGCCCGTAGTCCGTCTTGAGAACTCTCGGGAACTGCGGCCATGGATTGCTCTCCGCTCTTGCAACCGGCGGCTTCGGCATCATTTCAAGCTGAACAACGCTTTTGCAGCCGTGGCGGATTGAAGTTCCCACGCAGTCATTTCCCGTGTCGCCGCCGCCGACAATGACAACGTTCTTTCCCTTGGTATCGATATACTGCTTGTCGGCAAATCCGGAATCAAGCAAACTTTTCGTATTTTTTGAAAGAAAATCAACCGCAAAATATACGCCCTTTGCGTCCTTTCTCCCCGGCGCATTTATATCTCGCGGCTGCTGCGCTCCGCAGCAAAGGACAACCGCGTCATAATCGCGGAGCAGCTCCTTTGCCTTTTTTTCGTCAACGTCAGTATTTGTTACGAAGCGCACGCCCTCCGCCTCCATAAGACGGACGCGCCTTTCAACAATTTTTTTATCGAGCTTCATGTTTGGGATTCCGTACATCAGCAAGCCGCCGACGCGATCGCTTTTTTCGAAAACGGTGACATTATGTCCGCGGTAATTCAGCCGTGCCGCAACCGCCAGCCCCGCAGGACCCGAGCCCACAACGGCAACCCTTTTATCACTTCTCACCGGCGGAAGCTGCGGCTTAACCCAGCCTTTTTTAAAGCCGTACTCTATAATTGCAAGCTCGTTGTCATGCACCGTTACGGGCGAGTCGTTCATTCCGCAGGTGCATGCCGCCTCACACAGCGCCGGGCACACGCGCCCCGTAAATTCCGGAAAATTATTCGTTTTAAGAAGCCTTGAAAGCGCTTCCTTCCATGAGCCGCGGTAAATATCATCGTTCCACTCAGGAATGAGATTGTGCAGCGGACAGCCCGAAACCATTCCGCCGAGCTTCACCGCCGACTGGCAGAACGCCACGCCGCAGTTCATGCAGCGCGCGCCCTGTCTGCGCCGATCCTCAATCGATGCTTCCCCGTGAAATTCATCAAACGATTTTATTCTTTCAAGGGGATCGGCTGTGGGATTGATTTCTCTTTCAAATTCCATAAATCCTGTCGGTTTACCCATTTTTATATCCCCCTTATCCTCTCGTTATTTTATAGAATGCTTCCATTTCGGCTTCCTCACGCGGCATACCCTTTTCTTCAAAACCCGAAATTGCAAGAATCATCTTGTTATAATCAATCGGCATAATCTTCTTGAAGCAGAGAACCTCCTCCGCAAAATTATCCATAAGCCGTTTTGCAAGCGGTGAACCCGTTTCGCGGATATGCTCCTCAATAAGCGAGCGGATTTCCTCAATATCATGCTTTTGGGAAACCTCTTCAACGGTTACCATTTCCTTGTTCACATACATATACAAATCATGCTTTTTGTCGTAAACATAGGCAATACCGCCGGACATTCCTGCCGCAAAGTTTTTGCCGACAGGTCCGAGAACCGCAACAACGCCGCCGGTCATATATTCGCAGCCGTGGTCACCCGTTCCCTCAACAACGGCGCGCGCACCGGAATTGCGAACGCAGAAGCGCTCTCCCGCAATACCGTTGATAAATGCCTTGCCGTCTGTTGCTCCGTACAGCGCAACATTGCCGATTATGATATTTTCCTCCGCTTTGAAACGGCTTTCCTCCGGCGGATACACAACCAGCTTTCCTCCCGAAAGCCCCTTTCCGAAGTAATCGTTGCTGTCCCCCTCAAGCCGCATCGTAAGCCCTTTCGGGATAAATGCGCCGAACGACTGACCGCCGCCTCCGCGGCATTCAACCGTAAACGTATCGTCGGAAAGCGATTCCTTAAAGCGGCGTGTTATTTCCGATCCGAGGATTGTTCCCGCCGTTCTGTCAGTGCTCGTCACATCGATTTTAACCGTTTGTTTTTCTCCCGTTTTAAGCGCTTTTTCAAACTTTTTAAGAAGAATCTTTTCATCAATCGTATTTTCAAGCCTGAAATCAAACACGTCCTTCGGGTCAAAGCAGGTTTTACCCGTGTACGGATTCGAGATTACTGACGTCATGTCAACAAACTTTGCGCGCGGTGCGGATTTCTTCTCGCGCACACGGAGAAGGTCGCTCCGTCCGACAAGCTCATTCACCGTTCTGATTCCGAGCTGCGCCATTATCTCGCGCATTTCCTGCGCGATAAAGTGCATGAAATTGATTATATATTCCGGCTTTCCGCGGAAGCGCTTGCGAAGCTCGGGATTCTGAGTTGCAATTCCCACCGGGCAGGTATCGAGATTGCACACACGCATCATCACGCAGCCCATGGTAACAAGCGGAGCCGTTGCAAAGCCGTATTCCTCTGCGCCGAGCATTGCCGCAATCGCAACGTCGCGCCCTGTCATCAGCTTTCCGTCCGTTTCTATCACAACATGCGAGCGCAAGCCGTTTTTCATAAGCGTTTGGTGAGTTTCCGCAAGACCGAGCTCCCACGGAAGCCCCGCATTGTGAATGGAGCTTTTCGGAGCTGCGCCCGTGCCGCCGTCATAGCCGGAAATCAGGATAACGCCTGCGCCGGCTTTTGCAACGCCTGCCGCAATTGTGCCGACGCCTGCCTCCGAAACAAGCTTAACGCTTATTCTTGCCTTTGTGTTCGCATTTTTAAGGTCATATATAAGCTGCGCAAGATCTTCAATCGAATATATATCGTGATGCGGCGGCGGTGAAATAAGCGCCACGCCCGGCGTTGAATAACGCGTTTTCGCAATCCACGGATAAACCTTTTTTCCCGGAAGATGACCGCCCTCACCGGGCTTTGCGCCCTGCGCCATCTTAATCTGAATTTCCTTTGCGCTGAGCAGATATTCCTCCGTCACGCCGAAACGCCCCGAAGCAACCTGCTTGATAGCGCTGCCGCAGTCCGAATAAAGCCGTGCCGGCAGCTCGCCGCCCTCGCCGGAGTTTGATTTTCCGCCGATTGCGTTCATTGCGCGCGCCATACATTCGTGCGCCTCGCGCGAAATCGAGCCGTAGCTCATGGCGCCCGTTTTAAAGCGTTTCACGATTGAATCAACGCTTTCAACCTCGTCAATCGGAATCGGCTCTGCTTTGTCAAAGGCAAATTCCAAAAGTCCGCGCAGCGTGTGCGGAGTGTTTTCGCTGTCAACCATATGCGAATATTCCTTGAATCTCGCATAATCGTCATTGCGCGTTGCTTCCTGAAGCGCGATAATCGTTTCGGGATTATACATATGGTCATCCTTGTCGCTTCCGCTTCTGAGCTTATGCGCGCCGGTGCTGTCGAGCGTTGTGTCTACGCCGAGTCCGAGCGGGTCAAATGCGTGCGCATGGTGCCACATGTAGCCGTCGTTTATTTCCTTAAGACCGATTCCCTCAACAGGGCTTACAGTGTTTGTAAAATACTTGTCAATAACCGACTGCTTTATACCTATCGCTTCGAATATCTGTGCGGACTGATATGACTGAAGCGTTGAAATACCCATTTTTGAAGCAATTTTAACTATTCCGTGCAGAATTGCATTGTTATAGTCGTTTATCGCAACATAGGGGTCTTTGTCAAGCATCCCCTTATCAACAAGCTCTTCGATTGCTTCATGCGCAAGATACGGATTTATTGCGCGCGCACCGTAACCGAGCAGAAGCGCAAAATGGTGAACATCGCGCGGTTCTGCGCTTTCGAGAATAATCGAAACGGCAGTGCGCTTTTTCGTTCTGATAAGATGTTGCTCCATTGCCGACACTGCCAGAAGCGACGGAATCGCCATATGGTTTTCGTCAACTCCGCGGTCGGAAAGGATGATAATATTCGCTCCGTTTTTATAAGCCTTGTCGCACTTTATGAAAAGCTGGTCAAGCGCCTTTTCAAGCGACGTGTTCTTATAATAAAGGAGCGACACCGTTTCAACCTTGAAGCCTCCCTTTTTCATATTTCTGATTTTCAAAAGGTCAACGCTTGTTAAAATCGGGTTGTTTATCTGAAGCACGCGGCAGTTATCCGCTTTTTCTTTGAGCAGATTTCCGTCCGAACCGACATACACTGTTGTACTTGTGACAATTTCCTCGCGGATTGCGTCAATCGGAGGATTTGTTACCTGCGCAAATATCTGCTTGAAGTAATTGAACAGCGGCTGATGCTTGTCCGATAGCACCGCAAGCGGAATATCAACGCCCATTGCCGCGGTTCCCTCCGCACCGTTCTGTGCCATCGGCAGGATTGAATCCTTTATATCCTCATAGCTGTAGCCGAATGCGCGGTAAAGCCTGTCGCGCTGCTGCTGGGTATGAACCTCAACCTTTTTATTCGGAATCGGCAGCTCCTTAAGCGAAATAAGGTAACGGTCAATCCATTCGCCGTAGGGCTGACGCGCCGCGTATCCCTCCTTAAGCGTGCTGTCATCAATAACGCATCCGCGCACCGTATCGACAAGCAGCATTTTTCCGGGCTTCAGCCGCGATTTTTTCACAATCGTTTTCGGGTCGTAATCAAGAACGCCGACTTCGGAAGAAAGCAGCAGATGATCATCTTCCGTGATATAATAACGCGACGGGCGCAGTCCGTTTCTGTCAAGCGTTGCACCGACAATATCGCCGTCCGAGAACAAGATGGAGGCAGGACCGTCCCACGGTTCCATCATGGTTGCGTAATATTTATAGAAGTTTTTCTTGCTTTCCGACATGGACTTGATATTTGCCCACGGCTCGGGAATGGTTATCATCATCGCAAGCGGAAGCTCCATTCCGTTCATAACGAGGAACTCAATCGTGTTATCAAGCATTGCCGAGTCAGATCCTTGTGCATTGATAACGGGGAAGATTTTGTCCATATCGTCGCCGAAAACATCGGAAAACATGGTTTCCTCGCGCGCTAACATTCTGTCGGCATTTCCGCGGATTGTATTTATTTCACCGTTATGCAGAATAAACCTGTTCGGATGAGCCCTCTCCCAGCTGGGATTGGTATTGGTGGAAAAGCGCGAATGGACCATTGCGATTGCCGATTCGTAGTCAGGGCTTTGCAAATCTCCGTAAAATGTGCGCAGCTGATTCACGAGAAACATTCCCTTATAGACCACAGTTCTGCTTGAAAGCGAGCAAACGTAAGTTTTATCATCACTCTGCTCAAAAACGCGGCGAAGCACATAGAGCTTTCTGTCAAAATCGATTCCGCGCGACACCCCTGCCGGGCGCTTTACAAAGCCCTGTTCAATGCGGGGCATGCAGTCAAGCGCGCGCTTCCCGAGGATTTCGGAGCTGATGGGAACGCTTCTCCACCCGATAAACTCCATACCTTCCTTTTTCGTGATAAGCTCGAACATTTTCTTTGCCTGGTTTCTGAGCAGCGTGTCCTGCGGAAAGAAAAACATTCCTATTCCGTAATCACGCTCCGCCCCGAGGTCAAAATCAGTATGCTTTGTGAAAAATTTGTGTGAAATCTGAAGCATGATACCAACGCCGTCGCCTGTTTTTCCGTCGGCGTCCTTTCCGGCACGGTGCTCAAGCTTTTCAACTATTTTCAGTGCGTCGTCCACAACCTTGTGGCTCTTTATTCCCTTTATGCTGACAACTGCGCCTATTCCGCAGGCGTCATGCTCATAATTTTTGTTATAAAGTCCCGCCTGATGCGACTGTTCCATAAAATTACACCCCATAGTATTTTTTTCAAATCAGAGTGCATTTCCGCCCATCCGAAAACGGAGGGCGGAATTGCCTGCTTATTTTTTTATTCAACGTCCTGAAGCGCGTCATAGCCTTCTTCACCGGTACGAACCTTTACAACGTTTTCAACATCGTAAACAAATATCTTACCGTCGCCTATATGACCCGTATACAGAACCTTCTTCGCTGTTTCGATAACGGCTCTTACAGGAACCTTGCTTACCACAATGTCAACCTGAACCTTGGGAAGCAGATTTGTTTCAACCGGAACACCCCTGTAATATTCGGGCTTGCCTTTCTGTTGTCCGCAGCCCATAACGTGAGCAACCGTCATACCTGTGATACCGAGCTTCATCATTGCATTTTTAAGGCTTTCGAATTTAGACTCTTTGCAGATTATCTGAACCTTTGTATACTTATCGCTGCCAAGCTTAACTTCTCTTGCCTTTGCAGGTTCGGATTCAACCGTCACAGCCTTTGATACGGGAACATCTCCCATCGGCTCGCCGTAGTAATCAGCAGCCGTTGTGTCGGGTTCCATTGCATATCCTGCATATGCCGTCAGCAAGCCATGCTCGGAAATATCAAGACCTGCAATTTCATCCTCGGCGTTTGCACGAAGACCGATTGTCTTTTTAATAATAACAAACACAATTGTTATCATGACGGCAACATATGCGATAACCGAGAACACGCCGAGCGCCTGAACGCCGAGGAATTTAAGGCCTCCGCCGTAGAACAGACCTTTCATAACGGGGAGCGTTCCGTCAGCTTCGGGAACACCGCCCGTTGAAAACAAGCCGAGCAGAATTGTCCCGATTGAGCCGCACACACCATGCACCGAAATCGCGCCGACAGGGTCATCGATTTTTGCAACCTTATCAAAAAACTCAACTGCAAGAACAATCACGATACCAAATATAACGCCCATGATTGCCGCGCCGAGCGGACTTACCGTGTCACACCCTGCCGTTATTCCGACAAGACCTGCAAGCGCGGCGTTATATGTCATTGAAACATCCGGCTTACCGTAACGAATCCATGTGAATATAAGCGTCACGCAGCATGCAACGGCAGCAGCAAGGTTAGTGTTGAAGAATATCAGTCCGGCACGCGTTACCTGTGCGTCAGAATCCATTCCGACAGTGGACGCGCCGTTGAATCCGAACCAGCAGAACCAAAGGATGAATACGCCGAGCGCCGCAACCGTTATGTTGTGACCGAGGATAGCCTTCGGCTTGCCGTCCTTCCCGTACTTTCCGATACGCGGGCCGAGGATTGCTGCGCCGATAAGTGCACACACACCGCCGACCATATGTACTGCCGTAGAGCCTGCAAAGTCATGGAAGCCGAGCTGTGCAAGCCAGCCGCCGCCCCAAATCCAGTGACCGGAAACCGGGTAAATAAACAACGAAATACATGCGGAATAAATGCAGTATGCGCTGAATTTCGTACGCTCTGCCATAGCTCCGGAAACGATTGTTGCGGAGGTTGCGCAGAACACCGTCTGAAAGATTGCATATGCCCAAAGCGGAACACCCGCCGGAAGAATTGAACCGTAATCCTTCATTATCAGCGGATCAATCCATCCGAACAGCGCCGTTCCCGTGCCGAACATAACGCCGAAGCCGAACAGCCAGAAGCACGGAGTACCTATACAGAAATCCATAAGATTCTTCATCAGAATATTACCCGTGTTTTTTGCTCTTGTGAAGCCCGCCTCACACATTGAAAATCCTGCCTGCATAAAGAATACCAACGCTGCACCGAGCAGCACCCATATAGTGTTAACAGCACTGAAAGTCATTTTAATCACTCCAATTTAAAGTTATCTTACTCCGAAAAGAAGATCGCCGTAGCTCGGGTAAGGCCAGAACTCTCTGTCCGTTATAACCTCAAGCTCATCTGCCGTAATTCTCAGCTCGTTCATGTCGGAGAATACTGTGTTTCTGTAATATTTAGCTTCCTTTTCCGCGTCGTCGGAATAGGAAACAACATTCACAAGCGCTTTTTCGAGAGCCTGCGTTTTCTCATAGCAAAGGTCAAGCAGCGAGGAAGCTTTTTCGATTATCTTTTTCTCATATCCGCAGCTTACATTGGGAAGCGCCTGCTTCTTCGCAACAACCGTTTCGCTCAGCTTTTTGATGAAGGCAGACACTGACGGCATGATATCCTTATTTGCCATATCAACCATCGTAAGCGCTTCAATGTTTATAACCTTGCAGTAGTTTTCAAGCATAATCTCAAGTCTTGAACGGATTTCAATCTCCGAATAAACCTTGTGCGTTTCGAACAGCTTAATGTTCTTTTCCTTAACCAGATAAGGCAGGCAGTCGGGCGTTGTTTTCAGGTTGAGAAGTCCGCGCTTTTCAGCCTCCTTGATCCATGCGTCGTCATAACCGTTGCCGTTGAATATGATTCTCTTATGGTCCTTTATTGTTCTCTTTATAAGCTGATGCAGCGCCGCTTCGAAATCGGAAGCGCCCTCAAGCTCATCGGCATACTGACGAAGGCTTTCCGCAACCGCCGTGTTAAGAACAACGTTCGCATCGGAAATCGAAGCTGTTGAACCGAGCATTCTGAACTCAAACTTATTTCCCGTAAATGCAAACGGGCTTGTTCTGTTACGGTCGGTTGTATCTTTGGGGAATCTCGGAATTACGTGTACGCCGATTTTCATCTGAACCTTTTCACGCGCGTCATAAGCCTGACCTGTTTCAATCGCTTCGAGAATGTCGCTCAATTCTTCACCGAGGAACATCGAAACAACTGCCGGCGGCGCTTCGTTCGCACCGAGTCGGTGGTCGTTTCCTGCGCTTGCAACAGCAATTCTGAGCAAATCCTGATAATCGTCAACCGCCTTGATAACCGAGCAAAGGAAAAGCAGGAACTGCGCGTTTTCGTACGGTGTTTCGCCGGGGTCGAGAAGGTTTTTGCCCGTGTTTGTGGACATTGACCAGTTATTATGCTTACCGCTTCCGTTCACGCCTGCAAACGGTTTTTCGTGAAGCAGGCAAACAAGACCGTGACGCTTCGCAACCTTCTGAAGCATTTCCATTGTAAGCTGGTTATGGTCGGTTGCAATATTCGTTGTTGTGAATATCGGTGCGAGCTCGTGCTGTGCCGGTGCAACCTCGTTATGCTCCGTCTTTGCGAGAATTCCGAGCTGCCAAAGCTCTTCGTTAAGATCCTCCATGAACTCGGCAACACGTGTTTTGATTGTTCCGAAATAGTGATCCTCAAGCTCCTGGCCCTTGGGAGGCTTAGCGCCGTAAAGCGTTCTTCCGGTGAAAACAAGGTCGGGGCGCTTGTCATACATTTCTTTGTCAACAAGGAAATATTCCTGCTCCGGTCCAACCGTTGTCTTAACGCTTGTATCATCCTCATTTCCGAAAAGCTTAAGTATTCTTACCGCCTGGCGGTCAATCGCTTCCATCGAACGGAGAAGCGGAGTCTTTTTGTCAAGAGCTTCGCCGCCGTATGAGCAAAATGCAGTGGGGATACAAAGCGTTTTTCCTTTAATGAATGCATAGCTCGTAGGATCCCATGCAGTATAGCCTCTTGCCTCGAACGTTGCTCTCAGTCCGCCGGAGGGAAAGCTTGAAGCATCGGGCTCGCCCTGAACAAGCTCTTTTCCCGAAAACTCCATAATAACGTTTCCGTCATCCGTGGGAGAAATGAAGCTGTCGTGTTTTTCAGCCGTAATACCCGTCATCGGCTGAAACCAATGTGTGAAATGCGTTGCACCGTTTTCAATCGCCCAATCCTTCATGGAATTTGCAACAACGTTTGCAACATTTATGTCAAGTCTTTTGCCGTCCTTAATCGCTTTCTGCATCGACTTGTAGATTTCCTTCGGAAGTCTTTCCTTCATTGTCGATGCGTTAAAAACCTTTTTTCCGAACATTTCCGTTACGCTGCTCATTAAAAACAACTCCTTTATAATAATTGATCAATTATTTGTGAATAAAAAAAGGCAAAGACACAGAAGAACTTTAATATTCTTCGGCGTCTTTGCCTTTGATGTGTGTATTATAGCACCGCTTATATGCTTTGTCAACACTTTTCGCGGATTTTTTCTCTTTTTGTTATTTTGCACATTTTATTTCTCGAAAAAGCGCAATCGGATAAGCACATTTAACAATGCACAAAAAAGAATAATTTTTCCGAACAATTGTTTGCATTTTGCCGCAGCGTATGTTATAATAAAGAAAATAAGGCTTTTCGGAGGGATGTTTTATGCCGGTTAATATTGATAAACAAAATCAGATTCTTTCCTTTATAGAGCAGCAGATTGAAGAAAAGGGGTTTCCGCCGACAGTGCGTGAAATCTGCGAGGCAGTGGGTTTAAACTCGCCGTCCACGGTGCACGGTTATCTCAAAAGGCTTGAAAAAAACGGACTGCTGACGAAAACGCGCGGCAGCTCGCGCGGACTTAAGCTCACGGGCGGTCTGCACAACATTTCCGCAATGGAAAAGGAATACCTTGACGTTCCCGTGATAGGGCGCGTCAGCGCAGGGCAGCCGATTCTGGCGGAGGAAAATCTTGAAAGAACATTTCCGCTGCCGATGGACTTTGCGCGCAAGGGAGATGTTTTCATGCTGCATGTCCGCGGCGAAAGCATGATTAACGCCGGGATTCTTGACGGCGATTATGTTATTGTTGAAAAATGCGAAACGGCGCGAAACGGCGAAATGGTTGTTGCACTTGTTGACGACAGCGCAACCGTGAAAACCTTTTATAAGGAAAACGGTCATTTCAGGCTTCAGCCGGAGAACGATTATATGGAGCCGATAATTGTTGACAGCGTTGCGATTCTCGGAAAAGTTGTCGGCGTTTACAGACTTTATTAAGGGGGCATTTTAATGGCTGACAGGGATTTATGCTGCGAAACCGCGCTTGTGCACGAGGATTCTGTTAAAAAAGTGCGTGCCGACATGCTTCCGGAGGCAGACATTGCGGCAATTTCCGAAATTTTTAAAATTATAGGCGACCCGACGCGCGCGCGCATTGTGTGGGCTCTTGACCGTTATGAGCTTTGTGTGTGCGACCTTGCCGCCGCGCTCGACATGACGAAATCCGCCATTTCTCACCAGCTCAGCACGCTTAAGCAGTACCGCGTTGTAAAGGCGCGGCGTGACGGAAAAAACGTTTACTACAGTCTTGACGACCAGCACGTTACCGATATGTTTGAAATTGCAATTGCGCATATAAAACATCGGGACGATGAACACCGCGGCTGAATTTTTTAAAAAATTTTCAAAAAAGTATTGACAAATGAACAACTGTTCAACTATAATAGCATTAGTTGAACAGTTGTTCATTTGTTCATTTTTAAAGAGAGCGGTGATTTATATGTCGGAGGAATTAAGAGAGGATATTCGCAAAATAGGCATTTCGGCTGTGCTGCTTGCAGCGGTTATGCTGCTTGACAGATTTTTAAATCTGCCGATATGGGCAGCGCTTCTGCTTTATCTTATTCCATATCTCACGGTTGGCTTTGAGGTTTTGAAGGAAGCCGCCGAAAATATTGCTGAAGGAGAGTTTCTTGACGAGGACTTTCTCATGTGCATCGCAACTGTCGGCGCGCTTATAATCGGATTTATTCCGGGCTGCGAGCCGCAGTTTGCCGAAGCGGTTTTCGTAATGCTTTTCTTCCAGGTCGGAGAATTGTTTGAAGAAATTGCCGAGGGCAGAAGCAGAAAAAGCATTTCGCAGCTTATGAACATGCGTCCTGACGAGGCAAATGTTGAGCGCGGAGGAAAAGTGCTGACGGTTGACCCTCAGTCGGTTGAAGTCGGAGAAATCGTGGTTGTGAAGCCGGGAGAAAAAATCCCGATGGACGGCGTTATTGTGAGCGGTGAATCATCGCTTGACACAGTTGCCCTCACCGGAGAAAGTCTGCCGCGCGATGTGCGCGAGGGTGACGACATTATTTCGGGCTGCGTAAATCTTTCGGGACTTTTGCGTGTCCGCGTAACAAAAAGCTTCGGAGAATCCACAGCCACCAAAATACTCGACCTTGTGGAAAATGCGTCCGAAAACAAATCAAAAAGTGAAAACTTTATAACTGTTTTCGCCCGTTATTACACGCCTGCGGTTGTTTTCTCCGCGCTGGCTCTGGCGCTTCTTCCGCCGCTCTTTTCGGGGCATTTCCTTACAAGCTTCGGAACATGGCTCGGCAGGGCGCTCACATTTCTGGTTGTATCGTGCCCGTGCGCACTTGTCGTTTCCGTTCCGCTCACGTTTTTCGGCGGAATCGGCGGAGCATCGTGCCACGGTATACTTATCAAGGGCTCGAACTATATGGAAACGCTTTCGCGCGCAGGAACGGTTGTGTTCGACAAGACGGGCACGCTCACAAAAGGCGTGTTCGAGGTTTCGGCAATTCACCCCGAAAAGCTGGATAAAAACGCTCTTCTTCATCTTGCGGCGCATGTTGAGCGTTACTCGACCCACCCGATTGCCGTTTCGCTCCGCCAGGCTTACGGAAATGAGGACGATGGCTGCGAAATCACCGATGTTAAGGAATATTCGGGAAGCGGAATCGGCGCCGTTGTCAACGGGCACAAGGTTTATGTCGGCAATGACAAAATGATGGCTGAGATCGGGCTTTCAGCAAAAAGCTGTCACAAAACAGGTACAATCGTTCATGTTGCGGTTGACGGAGAATATGCCGGGCACATCGTTATTTCTGACGCGGTTAAGCCCGATGCTTCCAAAGCAGTCCGTACACTTAAGGCAGCCGGCGTTGAAAAAACGATTATGCTCACCGGTGACCGCGATGATGTTGCAAAACAGGTTGCCGCACAGCTTAAACTTGACGAATACCATGCCGAGCTGATGCCGGGCGATAAGGTCAAATATGTTGAAAAGCTCATCGGTACAACCTCCGCCGGGAAATCGCTGCTTTTTGTCGGCGACGGAATAAACGATGCACCCGTGCTTGCACGCGCCGATGTCGGCGTTGCAATGGGCGCAATGGGTTCTGAGGCTGCCATCGAAGCGGCTGACGTTGTTCTCATGGACGACAAGCCGTCAAAGATTGCACTCGCAATCAGAATTGCCGCAAAAACCATCCGCATTGCGCGCGAAAATATTATTTTTGCAATTGCAGTTAAGCTTGCCGTGCTTCTGCTTGCCGCTTTCGGCTTCGCTCCGATGTGGCTCGCTGTGTTTGCCGATGTGGGCGTTATGGTGCTCGCCGTTATGAACGCCGCGCGCACATTGACAGAATAATTTCGGTAATAACAAATGGCGAGCCTCACTGTCTGAGGCTCGCCATTTGTTATTTATTGTATAGTTTCACAGCTGCTGACCAGGCGGCTGTTTTTTTCGCCCGTAAATATCAGCTTTTCGCACACGGTATACATTTCACCGGCACTGTCAGTCTGATGATAGGTGATAACCGCAGTATCTCCTAATGACACTATATCAAATCCGACAGTCTGCGGACTTGAGTACCCGATAACAAAATTCCAATTCTCATCGCCGATATACTCTTTCTGATTTTCAATGAACTGCCGCTGCATATCGCCCGTCATCATTTTATAACGTGCCAGCCCGTCTCTTTCAGCCAGCGCCTGCGCCCAAACGCGCACCTTTTCGTATTGCGCACGGTCATCGTAAATATCTCCGCCGCCATTGGGAAGTGAACCAAGCCAAAATGCCGCAGCCGAGGTTGAAACCGATAACGCCGCAAAAAGTGCAATTAGTCTGCCGGTGATTTTTTTCATCACAACTCCCCCTTACTATTAAGTTTGTTTTGGTATCAAGCAGGCATAAAAGACTTGTTTGCATGCCTGTTAATCCCTGAAATATAAATCCCTTGTATAAACCTTATCCAGAACGTCCGCAATGTCGTCACTGTATCGATTTGCAATTATAACATCGCTGATTTGCTTAAATTCATCGAGGCTGCGGATAACTCTGGAATTAAAGAACTTATCGTCTGCAAGCGTCGGCTCGTACACAACCACCTCAATACCCTTTGCTTTAATCCGCTTCATAACCCCCTGAATCGACGAGGCGCGGAAATTATCCGAGTTGGATTTCATCGTCAGGCGATAAACACCCACAATGCTCGGATTTTTCGCAATTATTCTGTCAGCGATAAAATCCTTTCTTGTCCTGTTGGCGTCAACAATTGCCGCAATAATATTGTTCGGCACATCGTTATAATTTGCAAGCAGCTGTTTCGTGTCCTTCGGCAGGCAGTATCCGCCGTATCCGAAGGACGGATTATTATAGTGGCTGCCGATTCTCGGGTCGAGCCCGACGCCCTCTATTATCTGCTTTGTATCAAGTCCGCGCACCTCCGCATACGTGTCAAGCTCGTTAAAGTAGGCAACGCGCAGCGCAAGATATGTGTTTGAAAACAGTTTGACAGCCTCCGCCTCGGTAAAGCCCATAAACAGGGTCGGAATATTCTCCTTTATCGCGCCCTGCCGCAGAAGCTGCGCAAAGGTTTTTGCGGCTTTCACGGATTTTTCGTCAGCTTCATCCGTACCGACAATAATTCTGCTCGGGTACAGATTGTCATACAGCGCCTTGCTTTCGCGCAGAAATTCCGGGCTGAAAAGGATTTTATCGGTGTTGTACCTCTCGCGTACCTGTGCGGTATAGCCCACGGGAACGGTTGACTTTATAATCATATATGCGGACGGATTGCTTTTTATAACCAGCTCAATAACCGCCTCGACAGCCGAGGTATCGAAATAATTTTTGTGAGGATCATAATTTGTCGGCGCGGCAATCACAACATAATCCGCGTCCTTATATGCGCTTTCCGCGTCGAGCGTCGCCGTGAGGTCAAGCTCCTTTGTTTTAAGATATTCCTCAATTTCTTTATCCTGAATCGGTGAAATTCTGCTGTTGATTTTTTCAACCTTTTCCGCAATTATGTCCACCGCCGTAACGCAGTTGTGCTGCGAAAGCAAAACTGCAATCGACATTCCGACATAACCTGTACCTGCAACCGCTATTTTCATTTTAATCTCCATTCTGCCGCTAAATCGTCAGCACAAATAGGAATGAAAGCGCAGACTTGCGGCTGTTTTTTTGATATACTGTATTCGAGGAAAAATATACTGCAAAGCACTGTGAGGAATTGTGTGATGCTTCAGTCAATGTTTTCCTCCCTGCAATCCTTTTAATGAGTTTTTTATCTTAAAAGTTGTTTATCCTGTTTGCTGCGGTGTTGATGTTCACAAATCTTTCTTCATCGCAACCATTATCTCTACTGCTTCGGATATACAACCAAACTATTCCCGCAAACGTTTTTCAACCTTTAACAATGATATTATTCGTTTTGCCGATTGGCTGACTCTTAACAACTGTAATTTTGTTTCTGCTTTGCAAAAATTTCTTTATTGCAAGGTTTATTTGTTATGGAATTTTTTCTTTTTCCACTGTTTTTAATTCTTTCACGTTATCTTCCGAAATAATCAATTTAACACTTTTATTATAACGCGATGTCCCCAAAAAGTCAAGTTATATGTCCTGAGCGGCATTGTGTGAATCAAAAATCAAAAAAAGTGAAAAAAAGGCTTGACAATCGGCTCAAAAGCCGTTATACTATATAAGTGTTCCGATTTGAACACCTATATTGCCGAATTGTGTAAGGGTAGCACGACAGACTCTGACTCTGTTTGTCTGGGTTCGAATCCTAGTTCGGCAACCACTAAAAGCCCGATTATATCGGGCTTTTTTTGTGTCCGAAAATGCTTTTTCTAACATTTTTCCGGCATTCTATATGCTTAGGCATAACAGACTCGAACCCCATGCGGTTCAAAAAAATATTGGCAGACCAATTACCGTAAAGGAAAATGCATTTTAATTTTCGAATCCCGGTATGGCAGCCAAAAAAAATCCCCTGCTATGCAGGAGATCCCCAATTGCTTTAGCTTCAAGCAGAAAAAATAAAACCGCTTTAGCGGCAGACTGAAAAAGCGGCGCGGTTGGAAGAACGCTCTATGCGTTTACAAGCTCCGCCGGTATTATATCCTTATTAGGGTTAGGGTCTGTTTAAAAAGTCAATCGACTTTTTAAACAGCCTCCGCTTTTTCAATGGGATAGGAAAAAAGCTTTGGGTTACCCGGCGGCATACATCTCTTACAGCCCCTACCTTTAATAAAAGCAAATTACAATAGCTATGCTGCCTGTAATATCTGCTTTTTCTCCTTTTCTTGCGTTCCGAAGTTTTTTAACATCCCCTATTATACCTGCCCGGATTGAGCAGTGTCTGTCCCCATAAATACCTTTATTTCATCGGCGTGCGCCATAACTGCGTTATACCCGTCGTCATACATAATTTTGAGCCTTTCGGGACTTTTTTCGGTTCGCGTCCAGCCATCTGTATTTTCCGGGGCAATTACAAACGCCTGTCCCTCGTTTTCGGCCTTGAACAGGCGCACCCGCTCCCTGTTGTACATATCGGCTCTGCCATGAAGCGCATCGGCAAAATGCGGATATTTCCTGTAAAGAAAGCTGCTGATGCCGATTGCGGGCTCGTTTTCCTTGCAATAGCCGCGTTCGCGCGTGACAATAACAACCGCTTTATCACAGCCGCTTTCAAATGCATGCTCAAAGGGAATGGAATCGCTGATTCCGCCGTCCATGTAAAGCTTGCCGCCGATATTAATCGGCTTGAACATGAGCGGCAGCGCGCAGCTTGCAACAACCGATGTCCATTTCTTGTCAGATCCGTCTATACTTAAATATTCGGGCTTTCCCGTTTCAATATTTGTGACGGCGGCAACGGTTTCGGAATTATATTCGCGGAATTTTTCATAATCAAACGGAACATATTTATTCGGAATTTCGTCAAACACGAATTTGAGGTTGTAGTAGCTTCCGTTTTTTCTGTTGAGAAGATGCCGAAAGCCCATGTAACGCTTGTCGTGCAGGTATTTAAGCCCCAGCTCAAGGCTGCGCCCCTTTTGCCGCGAAACATACGATATCCCGTTCGCTATTCCCGCCGATGCGCCGATAACATAATCGGCATATATTCCGAGCTCCAAAAGCGCGTCCATTGCGCCGATTGAGAAATATGCCCGGCTTGCGCCGCCCTCGAGAACAAGCCCTGTTTTCATACGAATACGCCTCACTTAATTTTTCTGAACTTATTATAACGCTTGCTGAGCATTTCGTCAACAGAAAGCTTTTCACTTTCCTTAATTGCTGAAAGAATTGCGCTTTTAAGCTTTTGGCAGCACTCGGAATCGATTTCCTCCCCCTCGGGAATTATTTCATCCGCAACGCCGAGCTCCTTTAAATCGGCAGCCGTAAGCCTGAGCGCCTCCGCTGCATCCGGCGCCTTTGCGGAATCCTTCCACAAAATGCTGGCGCAGCCCTCCGGCGAAATGACGGAATAGACGGCGTTTTCAAGCATTATAATTTTATCCGCAACGGAAAGCGCAAGCGCGCCGCCGCTGCCGCCCTCGCCGATAACAACCGACACAACGGGCGTTTTAAGCGCCATCATTTCCATCAGGTTTTCTGCGATTGCCTCGCCCTGACCGCGCTGCTCCGCGTCAATTCCGCAGTATGCGCCGGAGCTGCCGATAAAGCAGACCACCGGGCGCGAAAATTTTTCTGCCTGCTTCATAAGGCGCAGCGCCTTGCGGTAGCCCTCCGGTCTCGGGCAGCCGAAGCCGCGGCGCAGTCTTTCCTCGATGGAACCGCCGCGTTCCATGGCAATGAAGGTCACGCTTTTTCCGTTTATTGCACCTATTCCGCCGACAATTGCCCCGTCATCGGCAAAGCGGCGATCGCCGTGCATTTCAAAGAATGAATCGGAAATGCCGTCTATGTAAAATCTGCCGGACGGGCGCGTTCCTTTCCGCGCCGCCTGCACTCTGTCATATGCACGCATGGCCCTTGCCCTCCTTTTTATGCAGCTTCAAAATCGCCGCCAGCGTTTGTTTAAGGTTTTCGCGCTTTTCAATCATATCAACGAATCCGTGATTCAAAAGAAACTCCGAACGCTGAAAGCCCTCGGGCAGCTTTTCGCCCGTGGTCTGTTCAATAACTCTTGCCCCGGCAAAGCCGACAAGCGCGTTTGGTTCGGCAATTATTATATCGCCCTCCATGGCAAAGCTCGCCGTAACGCCGCCGGTGGTCGGGTCTGTGAGTACTGTTATATACAACAGCCCGGCGTCGCTGTGACGCTTCACGCTGCCGCTGACCTTTGCCATCTGCATGAGTGAGATTATTCCCTCCTGCATCCTTGCGCCGCCCGATGTTGTGAAGCCGACAACGGGAAGGCTCTTTTCCGTGGCATACTCAAATAACCGCGTTATTTTTTCGCCGACAACGGCGCCCATGCTTCCCATCATAAATTCCGAATTCATGACGAAAACCGCCGTTTGCGCTCCTCCGATTTTTCCCGTGCCGCACACAACGGCTTCGCGTTCGCCGCTTGTCTGCGCCGCCTTTTCAAGCTTTGCGCCGTAATCGGGAAAGGAGAGCGGATCGGAGCTTGTCATTTTTTTGTCATGCTCTTTAAAAGAAAGCTTGTCGCAGATGAGCGCTATTCTCTCTCTTGAGTTTATTCTTAAATAAGCTTTGCAGGACGGGCAGATGAATAGATTTTTGCGCAGCTCGTCCGATGTGAAAGAATTGCCGCATTTTTTGCAGCTCACAGTTTTATCGGATGCAGAAAAAAACTTGTTAATCATAGTTATCCTCCCGGTTTATTTGCCGTCAGTTATTGCGAACGAAAAGTCCGCCGTAACGCAAAGTGTTTCCCCAACGTATCCGCGCCCCTTTGCAAAGCGGAAAGCGCCCATCGTTTTAATGATTTCACATTCCGTTTTAAATTCATCGCCGGGAACAACGGGGTGGCGGAATTTAACGTTGTTAAGCCCCGTGAAGTACGGCGTTTTCCCCTCGCAGCTCCCCTCCTGCAAACTAACGCACGTGGTCTGCGCCAGTATCTCGCAGAGAATCACGCCGGGAACAACGGGGTTCCCGGGAAAATGTCCGTCAAGAAACCATTCATCGCCGGTTATTTTCTTTTTTCCGTGGGCAACGCCGTCCTCAAGATATGCTTCGTCAAGCAGAAGCATGTTTCCGCGGTGGGGAAGAATCTTTTTTATTTCTTCTTTATTCATTTCATTCAGCCTTTCTGAAAGCAATGCATGCATTGTGACCGCCGAAGCCCAGCGAGGACGACATCGCAAGTGTTATATTGCGCTCTCTCGCCGTGTTGGGCGTGCAGTCAAGGTCACATTCGGGGTCTTTTTCCTTGTACCCGATTGTCGGGGGAATAATGCCGTTATTCAGCGCAAGAATCGCGGCAACCGCTTCCGCAGCGCCTGCCGCGCCGAGCATGTGTCCCGTCATTGACTTTGTTGAGCTGACGGAAATATCGGCAGCCTTTTCCCCGAACGCTTTTTTTATTGCAAGCGTTTCCGTTTTGTCATTCAGCGGCGTGCTTGTTCCGTGCGCATTTATATAAACGGCGTCGTTTTCGGAATATCCCGATTGTGCCGCCGCGTCGGCAAATGCCCTTGCCGCGCCGTTCGCTTCGGGATCGGGTGCGGTTATGTGGTGCGCGTCGCACGTTGAACCGTACCCCGTAACCTCGGCGTAAATATGCGCGCCGCGCTTCTTTGCGTGCTCGTATTCTTCGAGCACAAGCGCCCCCGCGCCCTCTCCGACAACGAATCCGCAGCGCCTTTTGTCAAACGGAATCGAAGCGTTTTCGGGATCATTCGTTTCGCAAAGCGCCATGCAGTTGGTGAAGCCGGCAATTGCAAGCTCGTTCACAGAGGATTCCGCACCGCCCACAATCGCTGCGTCGGCATAGCCTGCCGCAATCGCTCTGTATCCCTCGCCGATGCATGAGGTTCCCGTTGCGCACGCCGTGCTTACGGATATGCATGGACCTTCCGCGTGAAACTTGATTGCAATTTCACCTGCCGCCATATTGGGAATCATTTTCGGAATAAACATCGGCGAAACGCGGCGCGAGCCTTTGTTGATAAGGTTTGCGTGTTCCTGCATAAAGGTATGAAAGCCGCCGATTCCCGAACCGTAATAAACGCCGAGCCTTTCGGGCGCAATCTGCCCTTCAAGAGCGCTGTCCGCCATTGCCTGCTCCGCAGCCGCAAGTGCGAAACGGACAAATTCGTCTGTTTTGCGGACAGCCGCCTTATCCATATATTCGAGCGGATCAAAATCCTTGACCTCCGCTGCAATTTTCACTTTAAAATCCTCGGTGTCGAATTTTGTGATAAATCCGATTCCGCTTTTTCCGCCCGAAATTGAGTCCCAGAATTTTTCAACACTGTTTCCGACGGGCGATACAATGCCCATTCCGGTTACTGCTACTCGTTTCATAACAATCTCCTCCTTAAAGCGTCATTCCGCCGTCAATTCTTATAACCTCGCCGGTGATATAATCGCTTTCGGCGAGAAACGCCGCAAGCATTGCAACTTCCTCCGGTTTTCCCGGGCGTGCAAGCGGTATATGTGCAAGAACCTCTTCGTTTTCGGTCATTCCGCCGGTCATATCCGTTTCGATAAGCCCGGGCGCAATGGCATTGCAGCATATACCGCGGCTGCCAAGCTCCTTTGCAACCGATTTTGTCAGTCCGATTATTCCCGCCTTTGAGGCGGCATAATTTGCCTGACCGCGATTTCCATCAATGCCTGCAACGGAGGAAATATTAATGATTTTTCCGCTTTTTTTGCGGATGAAGCCGCGGCTGCAGTGACGAATCATGTTAAACGCTCCGCCGAGGTTAACGCCGATAACGTCATTGAAATCCTCTTCCTTCATGCTCATAACAAGCCCGTCACGCGTTATCCCGGCATTGTTGACGAGAATGTCGGGTGAGCCGAGCTCCTCCGCGATTTTCTTCACCGTTTCGCCGCATTCGCCAAAATTCTTAACATCGCATTTATATGCCTGTGCGCGAACGCCGAGGTTCAGGCATTTTTGGCGGATTTCTTCCGCTTTTCCGGCGCTTCCGCAGTAAATTATCGCAATGTCCGCGCCGCGGCGTGCAAGCTCCTCGCAGATTGCCGCACCGATTCCTCTTGAGCCGCCCGTCACAAGGCAGATTTTGTTTTTAAGCATTGTGAACACTCCCGTAAACATTCTCGATGTCCGCATATTCCTCAACCGAATAAACTGCGGCATCGGGTGCGATTCTCTTAATAAGTCCGCTGAGCGTTTTCCCCGTACCTGTTTCGATAAAAGTGTCAACTCCCGATTCAACCATGTTCAGGATTGTGTCCGTCCATTTAACGGGATTTGCAATCTGCCGTGCCATTGCGCTTTTTATGTCGCCCGAAAGCGGCTTTGCCAGGGTGTTCCCGAAAACCGGAATTTTCGGCTCGCAAACCGAAAATCCGTCCAAAAACGCACCGAATTTTTCCGCCGCGCCGTTCATATAGGGAGAATGGAACGCCGCGCCGACCTTAAGGTCAATGCAGCGGCCGCCGGCTTCCTTTGCCGCCTCCTTGAAAAGCTCCGTCTGCGTTCTTTCGCCTGCAACAACCGTCTGAAGCTGTGAATTGAAATTGACGGGGTAAACATTTTCAAACTGTGCACAAAGCTCAGAAACCTTGCCGGGCGAAAGCTTCATCACGGCAGTCATCATCGTGTCCGCCGATTCCGAAGCGGTTTGCATAAATTCGCCTCTTTTGCAAACGATTTTAAATCCGTCCTCTGCGCTGTAGGCTCCGCCATACGCAAGCGCCGCTATTTCGCCGAGTGAAAATCCTGCGGCGCAGTCGGCGTAAATTCCTGCCTCATTAAGTGCAAGCGCCGCGCCGAGATCTGCAAGATAAAGGCACGGCTGCGTGTTTTTCGTCTGCCTGAGTTCTTCCTCGCTGCCGCCGAAGGCTATGCCGCAAACCCCGGGCATATGCTTTTCGGCGCTGTCAAAAAGCGCTTTTGCCGCGCTGCTGTTTTCATATAAGGATTTTCCCATGCCGGGGTGCTGCGCACCCTGACCGGGAAATACAAATGCTATCTTACCCATTTTGAACCTCCGTGACAAAGAATATCTCCCGCCTGTTCCATAATGCCGCGCACAATTTCACCTGCCGGAAGCTCCTCGTTTACCATTCCTGCAATCTGCCCGGCAAGGAAGCAGCCGCGCTGCTCATCGCCGTTGCAAACGGCAAGGCGAAGCGCGCCGACAGCCATTTTTTCAAGGTCGTCATCGGAAATTGCGGAATATTCCGCCTTTGCATATTCGCGTGAAAACGGCGTTTTAAGGCTGCGCACCGGATGCCCGAGCCTTTTGCCCGTAACAATTGTGGAAATATCGCTTGCCTTAAGCACCTTTTGCTTGTAAACGGGGTGTATGCAGCACTCGTTCGCCGCAAGAAAGCGCGTTCCGAGCTGAACCCCCTCCGCACCGAGCATGAAACTCGCCGCAACGCCGCGCCCGTCTGCAATGCCGCCTGCGGCAATAACGGGAATCGAAACGGCGTCGCACACCTGCGGCACAAGCGACATGGTTGTTGTTTCGCCGACATGCCCCCCGGATTCGCCGCCCTCGGCAACAACGGCGCAAGCTCCGTTTCTTTCGGCGCGCTTTGCCATTGCCGCTGAAGCAATCACGGGGATCACTTTTATTCCGGCAGCCTGCCAGTCCTCCATGAAGCGCGACGGGTCGCCTGCGCCTGTGGTGACAACCGGCACCTTTTCCCTTGCAAGCAATGCAGCCGTTTTGTCAATATCGGGGCTTTGCAACATAACATTCACACCGAACGGCTTGTCGGTAACGCTGCGGACATACTCTATCTCGCGCAGCAGAAAGTCGGGGTCGCGGCTGACGGAGGTTATTATTCCGAGTCCGCCCGCCTCCGACACTGCCGCCGCAAGCTTTCCGTCCGATATATGCGCCATTCCGCCCTGAAAAAGCGGATATTTTATGCCGAGAATTTCGTTAATACGGGTATAAAGCATTTATCACACCTCTTTAAAAGTTACGCCTTCTTGGAATCAATGTAGTCAGCAAGGCTGCCGATTGTTTTTCCTGCTTCCTCAAACTTGATTTCAACGCCGAATTCGTCCTCTGCTTCCATCATAATTTCGGCAATATCGAGCGAGTCGATGCCAAGATCGGAAAATTCCGTTTCCGCCGTGATTTCGTCCGCATTCATGTCAAGATGCTCCGCCAACAGTTCCTTTACTTTTTCGATTGTCATAATAAAAACCTCCTAAATAATATTTACAGCTTTATAACGCAGGCGCCGCTTGAAAGTCCGCCTCCGAAAGCCGATAAAACAATAATATCTCCCTTGTGAAGCCTGCCCGAACGGTTAAGCTCGTCAAGGGCTATCGGCACGCTTGCCGATGATGTGTTTCCGCATTTCTCTATATTCACAATGAATTTTTCCGCCGGAACACCGAGCCGTTTCGCAGCAAAATTTATGATTCTCGCATTCGCCTGGTGGGGAACAAAGAAAGAAACATCATCCTTTGTTATTCCGGCAGCCGAAATAACGTCCTCCGAATCGCGGCAAAGCGAATCAACCGCGAATTTGAAGGTTTCCTGCCCCTGCATGTTGATGCATGCTTCGGGATGACTGCGTGTGTAAAACGGAGAATTGCCAACGTCGGACGGAATGCTGATAACATCGCTGCCGCCCTTTGTGACAAGCTTCGATGAAAGATAATGCCCTTCCGCCGCTTCAAGAACGGCAGCTCCGGCGCCGTCGCCGAAGATAACGCATGTGCTGCGGTCACTCCAGTCAAGCAGGCGGCTTATGCGTTCCGCGCCGACAACGAGAGCTTTTTTCACGCCTCCGCGCACAAAAAAGCCTGCCGCAGTGTCAAGCGCGAATATGTATCCGCTGCACGCCGAATTAAGGTCAAACGCGGGGCAGCTTGCACCGATTGCCTGCTGAACAAAGCCGCCCACGGTCGGGCATGCATATTCCGAGGAGAGCGTTGCCGCAATAATCAGGTCAAGCTCATCGGGGCGCGTGCCGCTGTTTTCAAGCGCGCGCTTCGCCGCTTCGATTGCCATGTCGCCGACTGTCATATCCTCCGATATTCTGCGCTCGCTTATTCCGACGCGCTTTTTTATCCATTCGTCATTTGTTTCGACCATCGCTGAAAGCTCATCGTTTGTAACGGTTTTCGGGGGAAGAAAGCTCCCCGTTCCGATTATTTTAAAGCTCATTTTCGTGACCTCCCTCATCTGACGGCTTTAATCCGTAAATAAGACAGCGTATTCCCAGCCTGAAGGATTCAATCGCTTCACCCAGGTTAAGCCCTCCGCCGACAACGCTTGCATTAAAGCCGCGGCAATAGCACCATATCGAATATGCAAGCAGCGTTGAATCCGCTCTCTTTAAAAAGCCGGAATCCATTCCGTACTCAAGCAGCGGCGCAATATGCGCAATCCACCACTTTCGGTTTTCTGCGGCACGATAGTCGTAATCTTTCATTATTCCGGCAAAGTGCAGCTTTGTTTCGTAGGTTTTTTCAAGCACGGACACTGCCAGCCCAATAAGATATTCATAATAGTTTTCGCGCCCGTCATATTCGGTGTCGATGCATATGCGCATCTCGTCGACAACGCGCTTGTAAAGCTCCGCGATAACCTCGTCGATGTTTTTGAAGCGGTTGTAGAAAACGCGGTTCGTGATTTCCATTTTCCTGAGTATTTCGCTGACGGTGACGGCGGCAACGCCGTTTTCGCGCGCAATATTCATCGCACAGTCTATGATCTTGCCCGAAATATTATCCTCAAGCTGTACGCCTCTTGAATAAGCCATAAAATCCGTCCCTCCGCTATATTTGAGCACAGCATGTGCTACAAGAGCATATTAGCACACGTTGTGCTCAAAGTCAATATTTTTTTAAAAAAAGTCTTTAAAAAGTTTTTCGGATATAGTATAATATAATATATGCTTAAAAAGGCGGTTGAAAAAAATTGATTGAAAACCTGCTCAGCTCACTTCCCGAGTTCATACAAATGTTCAGACCGGCGGATCTGCTCGATATTGTGATTGTTGCATACGCTTTTTACAAGCTTTCTTCACTTGTTCGCGAAACGCGCGCGGGAACGCTTGTAAAAGGGCTTATTTTGCTGCTTATTTTTACATGGGCAAGCAATTTCCTTCAGCTCAACACAATAAGCTATTTGCTGCGTAATCTTATGCAGTTCGGAATTATGGCGCTTCTGATAGTGTTTCAGCCGGAGCTTCGCCATGCGCTCGAAAAGGTTGGGCGAACGAACTTTTCTTCGCTGCTTGCAACAGAGCAGGATGAGGCGGCGGCAACTGCCTCCGAAATCGCTGCGGCTGCGGCGGCAATGTCAAGCAGACATATCGGCGCTCTTATTGTTTTGGAGCGCGGCACGAAAATCGGAGATATTGTCCGAACAGGCTGTGAAATTGATTCAAGGGTATCAAGCGAGCTTCTGATAAATATTTTTATTCCCAACACGCCGCTGCATGACGGAGCGGTTATAATAAGGGATAACAGAATTATTGCGGCGAGGTGCATCCTTCCTCTCACACATAACGAAACGCTGAGCCGTGAGTTCGGCACGCGTCACCGCGCGGCGCTCGGTCTTTCCGAAAGCTCGGACGCGGCTGTTGTGGTTGTCAGTGAAGAAACGGGGAAAATCAGCTTCACTCTTAACGGGAACATGAGCAGGAATTACACGGAGGAAACCCTTAAAAAGGTAATAACAAAAACGCTTTCGCCGGAAACGCAGTCACAGGCAGCGGCGTCGAAATGGAAGGAGCTTTTAAAATGGAAAAAATAAAAACAAACAACCTTCCTATGAAAATAATCTGCACTGCGCTTGCCATTATCCTGTGGGTATACGTTTCATATGAGGAAAACCCGAGCATGAGCAAAACCGTGAAAAACGTTCCGCTTGCGATAACGGGCGAACAGGCGCTCAAGGAGAACGGATTTTCCGTTTACTCCGTTTCGGAAAAAAGCGTGAATGTGCGCGTCACGGCAAAAAGACTGTCGCTCGGAAGAATCACAAGCAAAACGCTTTCGGCGTCGGTAAACGTTTCGTCGATTAAACAGAGCGGAGAGTATGTTATCCCGGCGGCAATCAATTCCTCCGTTTCGGCAAATGCAAGCTATTATGTTAAAGGGCATGACATAACGGTTGTTATCGAACCGATTGAAACAAAGAAATTTGAAATCCGCCCTGATTTTGCCGACAGCGGCAGCAGCGTTCTGATTGTGCGCTCGAGCGAGCTTTCGTCAAAAACCGTCACGGTGTCCGCTCCGAAAAGCATTCTCGGGGAAATATCGTCCGTCACAACGCAGACCATAACGCCAAATGATCCAACGGTAAGCCGCCAGACGGGAGTTGAGCTTATCGTTCTCGGAAAGGACGGAAAAAAGCTTGAGGGTGCGGTGTGCAGCCCGTCAGCGGTTGACGTCAGCTATCAGTTTTACGATGTGAAAACCGTTCCGGTGCATCTTGCCGCGAGCGGCTTGCAGCTTCATGCGACGCTTTCGCAGAATGAAGTGACAATTTACGGTTACGGCGATTCGTTTAACAAAACAACCTCAATCAGCACCGCTCCGGTTGACCTTTCGCAGTACACGGCGGCGGCTTCGCTGAAGGTTCCGCTCGATGTGCCGGACGGGGTGCATGTTCTTGACGGAGTGACCGAGCTGGAGCTGAAGCTCACGGGCTACGGAGAATAAAAGGTCTGATTGTGTGATAACGGAAGATTAACAGGGAGGCAGTTCTTTTGGAAGTTTACAGTGTGTTCAGGGATTTGGCAATAATCATGGTTGCCGCAAAAATCATGGGGCTCGCGGTGCGCAAGCTTAATGTGCCGCAGGTTGTCGGCGAGATTCTTGCCGGATTGATTATCGGTCCGAGCATTCTCGGATTTGTACAGCAGTCGGATTTTCTTTCGCAGATGGCTGAAATCGGCGTTATTTTGCTGATGTTTTCAGCAGGGCTCGGAACGAATCTGCGCGATATGGCGAAAACGGGGTTCACGGCGTTTCTTGTCGCCTGTATGGGCGTGTTTGTGCCGCTTTTGTGCGGAACGCTGCTTTATATGGCGTTCTATGGATTCGATTCAATCGGCTCGGCGGAATTTTACAAGGCGCTTTTCATCGGAACGATACTCACCGCAACCTCGGTGAGTATAACCGTCAAGGCTCTTGCGGAGATGGGCAAGCTGAAAACGAAGCTCGGAACGCTTATTGTCAGTGCAGCGATAATCGATGACGTAATCGGAATTATCGTGCTTACGATGGTTGTCGGCATGAGCACCGGCAAGGGCGGCAGCGGTCAGATTATTGCCGTGGCTGTAAGGAGTGCGCTGTTCTTCGTGTTCTCCGGCGGCATAGGGTTCGTTATCTATAAAATCTTCAAGCGGCTTGACGCAAAGTATAAGCATACGCAGCGAATCCCGATTCTCGGGCTGGCGCTGTGCATGTTTATGGCATATGCGGCGGAACGTTATTTCGGAGTTGCCGATATTACGGGCGCATTCGTTGCAGGAATAATTCTTTGCAACATTCAGGACGCGGATTATATAGAACGCAAAATGAATATCAATTCGTACATGCTTTTCGGCCCCGTGTTCTTCGCCGGAATCGGACTGAAAACCGATGTGTCGCATATTTCGCCCGATATAATCCTGTTTTCGGTTTGTTTTGTAATTGTCGGACTTATTGCGAAAATAATCGGCTGCGGAGTAACGGCGCGGCTCAGCCGCTACAGCTTCGGCGATTCGTTTAAGGTCGGCGTCGGGATGATGACGCGCGGCGAGGTGGCGCTGATTGTTGCACAGAAGGGGCTTTCGGCTAAAATTATCAAGCCTGTGTTTTTCACTCCTGTTATATTGCTGATTATTGTTTCGTCCATACTCACGCCGATAGCGCTCAAAATGCTTTACGGGCGTGACAAAAATCCGGCGGACAGCACAGCGTCATGAGAGCGGCTGTTGAAAAATATATGTCTCCGCGTATTCTTATGACGGCGCGGCTCGTTCCCGAATGTGAGTCGGTGTGCGACATCGGAACGGATCACGGATATTTGCCGGTCTGGCTTGCGCAGAACAGAAGAGCGCGGCGCATCATTGCCGCCGACATAAGAAAAGGTCCGCTTGCACAGGCGAAGAAAACGCTTGCGGCTTTCGGGCTTGAAAATGAGATTGAGCTGCGGCTTTCGGACGGATTTGAGAATTTTGCGCGCGGCGAGTGCAGCTGCGCCGTGATTGCAGGAATGGGCGGTGAAACCATTGCCGGGATTATGGCGAACGATATAGGAACGGAGCGCTTTGTGCTTCAGCCGCAGTCGGCGCATGCCGAGCTGCGCGCTTACCTTTGTGACAACGGATATAAAATTGAGCGCGAGGAGCTTTGTGCCGAGGGCAGAAAAATGTATGCCGCAATGCTCGTCTGCCGCGGAGAAAACCGCAGGCTAACGCGCGCCGAGCTTGAAATCGGACCGATTCTGATTGAACAAAAGCATCCGCTTTTGAAAAAATATATCGCGTATCGTATGCATGAAATCGACTGCGTGCTGAAAGCGCTTGAAAATGCAAAAAACGCTGATTTTCGCCTCGCT
>OGMF01000420.1_pt1 | contig 48623 bp, 41 predicted proteins | sample 1572921 | NCBI WGS metagenome assembly OGMF01 (sample SAMEA2581919, study PRJEB24529) | metagenome | biome: Human gut stool | place: China | collected 2011 | reverse complement strand
CAATCGGTGTGAGATATGGCTTCACTTTGAGGGATATACTTAAGCTCGACAATCTGTTTTTTGACAGAAAAACGCCGCAGCAGCTTAAAACGCAGCTTGCCGCCGGCGGAGGCTTATCGCGGCATCCGCGGCTGATGGTAACAAAGGACGATGTGATAAGGATCAAGAATTCGAAAAAAACAAACACATATATAAAAAAATGGTATCAAAAGCTCAAAGCGCGCGGAGATGCGATGCTTTCAACAACGCCGTACACATATCGTCTTGTAAACGGCAGTTTGAGAAACACAGCCGTTTCCGCATCGGACAGGATTGAAACGCTCAGCTTTTTGTATCTTATAACAGGGCAGTCAGCTTATGCAAACCGTGCAGTCAAGGAAATGGACGCAGTTCTTTCGTTCCCCGACTGGACGCCCGATCAGTTCCTTGAAACTTCAACGCTTGCAACGGCGGCTGCGCTCGGGTACGATTGGCTTTACAAATACCTTTCGGCGGAGCAGCGGCAGACATATGCCGAAAAAATTCAGCAGCTTTCCGTAAACCGGGCGCGCCTTGCATATGACGGAAAAGCGCCGTTTGACGATTTTTGGGTGAATACGGAAACCAACTGGGGCATAATTGCAAACGGGGGAGTTGCGAACGCAATTCTCGCAACGGCGGAATATAACACCGACGAATGTATGCAAACGCTTAATTATGCGCTGCGCACCATGGAATACACATGGTATAGGCTTGCACCCGACGGAGCATGGCACGAGGGCATCGGATACTGGGCGTACATGCTCGGGCACATGGCAAAATTCATGTCATGTTACAGAACCGCGATGGGCGAGGGCTTTGCGGAAAATTACCGCGGACTTGACAGGTACGGATATTTTCAGTGTTATATGATGGGACCCGACGGACTTCCCAATAACTTCCACGACGCCGACAGTGAAAATGTTCAGAGCGAGGGTCAGTTCTTCCTTGCATCCGTGTACGGTGACAGCGAGCTTATGCGTTACCGCAGAACGCAGATGGATAAGTATGATATTGAACCGCTCGTTCAGGATTTAATCTGGTACGACACATCGCTTTCGGACGAAACGGCGGAAATCAGGTTTGACAATATTTCATATTTCCGCGAAACGGAGCTTGTTTCCATGCGTGAGGGCTGGAATGATGAAAACGCCTCATGGCTGTCGTTCCACGGCGGAACCTTGAGCGGCGCCCATGACCATATTGACGCAGGCACGTTTGTTTATGCAATCGGCGGCGAACGCTGGGCAATCGACCTCGGGAAAGATCCGCTGAGGTACGCCGCAGACAATCCTGCAATTAACGCAGGCTACAGCGTGAGGGAGTTTTACAGAGCACGCGCCGAGGGGCACAACTGCGTTGTTCTTAATCCGGGAATAAAGCCCGAGATGGATCTTTATTCCGTTTCAAAGGTAAGTGAGCCGATAACGCGAACGGACAGCGTTTATTCCACGGTAGACCTGTCGGCGGCATATGCCGCAAACGCAAGCTCGTACCGCCGCGGCTTCAGAATGACCGACAATATGCGCACGCTGACGGTTCGCGATGAAATCTCTCTCAAGGGCAGCACAAAGCTTTACTGGTTTATGCACACGGACGGGGCAATTGAAATCATCGATAATGAAACTGCGCTTATCACGAAAAACGGGAAAAAGCTTAAGGTGCGGATTTTAACAAATGCACCCGGCTGCACGCTTACGGCGGAAAAAGCGGAATCGCTTCCGACATCGCCAAAGTTTAACATGACGGAAAACACGGGTGTGACAAAGCTTTCCCTGCACACGGAAAAGGCAAGCGGAGATGTAAGCATAACGGTTAAAATGGCGCTTGTCGGAGAATCGGGCAGCGAAACCGCGGTTGATACTTCGCCCATAAGCGAATGGTGAACAGAATTAAATTAAAAAAATTATAGATAAAGGAGCAAACAAAATGAAAAAACATTTTTCAAAAGCAGTGAGCCTGCTTACGGCAGTTATAATGCTTGTGGGCATGCTCCAAATCGGCGCAATTGCGGCGGACGTTTATTCGCAGAACTATAATTCGCAGACGTTTGATGCTACAATTGTGAAGAATAACTCCTCTTACACGCAGGATTTCAGAGCAGGTCTCGGCGGAAAGAGCGCCGATGATTATTCAGCCTGCCTGAACGTGAACGATTCTGCGCAGGGAGCATTTCAGGTTATGCGGTTCGCCGATTACGGCAGCACAGTGGGGAAATACACTAAAATTACATATGAATTTTCCATGCTGTACAGCGGCGACGCGGATGCAATGAGCTTTTCGGTTAAAACTCACTGCCACCCATCAAACAACAATCTGAGAGTCGAAACAATCACTCCGCTGTCGGTAAGCAACGGCAAGGTATACGTTGGAGGAGCGAACACAGGAATAAACTGCAATAAAGACGAATGGCTGAGAGTTGCACTGGAGCTTGACTGCAATGCTCAGACATCGAATATTTACGTAAACGGTGAACAGTTCTCGTTTTCAAGAAGCTTTGATATTATCCGCTGGATTGAGTGGTTTCAGCTGTACGGCGGCATGGCGGCGACAGGTGACGGCAGCAAGAGCGGCATATTTGCACTTGACGATGTTAAAATATACGAGGGCGCTTATACGGTTACGGGCAATGAATCCGTTGATTACACAATAAGTGACGCATACGGCGCGGCAGAGATTGGCGGTTCGGACGATATAACCGTTCCGCAGGGCACAACGGTTGAACAGGCGCTTGCTTCGGTAACCACAGAGAACACAAAATATATGGTTGACTCTGTCGGTTCATTTTCCGAAATCACATCGGGAGAGGTTGAATCAGGAAATACAATTATTTTGAAATCTGAGGATGGACTGACATTTAAATATATAAGCATTAATCTTCAGGACGGAATCATCGACTACGGCGATATTGCATATGAAAGCGATTTTAATACGGCAGAGCTTCAGGCGCCGACCGACAAGCAGATAAAGCTCGGTAACGGTCATACCTATCCCATAACGTACCCGGCTGCAATCGGCGGCAGAGCCGCGGCCGATCATTCGATGATTGAAACATTCCCCGATTCCGCATCCTCAAGCGGATTCGAGATTTCGTCGCATTATGGATGGGTTCAGAATGCGGCAATCGGTTCGGAAGCAACAACAATGGAGCTTTCAATGCTTTACGACGGCGCGGCGGATTATGCTACTCTTTCAAGTCTTATAAATCATCACCCGACAAACTATAACATGAGAAATGAAGTTTACGAGTGGGTAAAGGTTTCGGGCGGCAAGGTTTATGTTAACGGCGTTGACACGGGCATTCTTTGCCAAAAGGGCGAATGGCTGAGAGTTGCGGTTGAGCTTCACTATGCCGGAAATGAATACTATGTTTATGTCAACGGAAAGAAATTCACCGTTCCGAACGGCTACGGATATATAAGAATTAATAAATGGACGCAGCTTCAGGCAGGTGTGAACAATGCAGGCGACGGAAGCAAAAATATAATTGTCGGCGTTGACGACATCAAAATCTATAACAGAGCATACACGCCCACAGGTAAGGAAGCTGTTAGCTACACGGTAAACACAAGCAGCGCATTTCAGTATATTCCTCAGGCGAAATCGGCGGTTATAAATGCCGGCACAACGGTTGCCGATGTTTTAAGCGCTGTTGTAACAATCAATGCAAAGGAAATGCACAAGAGCCTTTCAGACCCGACAGCTGTGACGGACGGCAAGGCGGCTGACGGAAACGTTGTCGTTATTAAGTCCGAGGACGGAAAATCATTTGATTACCTTCATTTGACAACCTCGCAGGATTGCAGAATTGTTTTCAGCGACAGCATGAGCACAAGCTCAAGGTTCACATCCTTCGGAACGGGAAACGAAACCGAAATTGTCAACGAGGGCGGACTTTATACAAAGGCTGCCGATGACATTTCGTTCACGCTCCAATCAAATATTCCGGCAGGCACATCCTTAGGTTACAGAACAAATTATATCTCGGATATCAGCTCCGCAATGTTTGATGAGGATAGCTTTACATATGAATTTTCACTTGCATTTGAGGGCGATATGAATGAAGTGAGCCTTGCAAACTTTGTGTCCGATGAGAATACGGAGAGATTTGCATACAACAACCCCGTCAGATTCAAAAACGGAAAAATTTATGTAAATGACAACGGAAAGGATAAATTTATCCGCAACTACAGGGAGAAAGAATGGTATCGCATCGGAATTACTTACTATCCCAAGGAGCTTAAGCAGGATATATATGTCAACGGAAAGAAATGCATTGCAAAGGGCTGGGTTGTTGATGATCCGACCATGCGCGACCCGTCGGCGCATAAGCTCACGGGCTTCTACTGGAACAATATTTCCGTGAATTACACGGAGAATCTCGATAAAGTCCGTACGGGTAAGATTTGCGTTGACGACACCCGCATTTACTACGGCGAGCATTTTGACACAGCAGATTATCAAACGCAGTTTGAATCAATTGACTATGCAACGGGCGGAAGCATTGCAAACGATATATATCTTGATTCCGACGGAATTGAAATCGGAGAATTTGCCGGCGGTATTTCCTTTGACGTAGATAACCCTCCCATGTTCTACACAGGAAACGATTACGCGAAACAGGCGGAAACTGTTAATTACGGCGCAACACTTGTATTCACGTCTCCGAACGGACTTGTTAAGGAATACTATGTTGTTTTGTCACCTAAAACAACGATTGACAATGAAATCAAGTGTTTTGTAAACGGATACGAAAAGAACACGTTTGCCGCAAAAGCAGATGGCGATGAAAACTATAAATCAACGCTTTCAGCTTCCGCAAGCGCGGTTGCACCGGCATTTGAAACAGATGCGGTCGGCTGCCTTGCAATCGCGGTATACAAAAACGGAGTGCTTACAAAGCTCGTTACAGACGCAAAGGAAATTAAGTCCTACACGCGTTTCACGGTGAGCTGCGACATCACGGAAACAGACGGCATAACCGCGAAAGCAATGTTTATGCAGTCGCTCGCTTCTATGAAGCCGTACGCACCTTCCCGGACCTTCACGGCTGAAGCTGCCGAATAAAAGCTTATCCGATACCTTGAATAAATGACCTGCGGCGGCGCGGTGATTTGCCGCGCCGCCGACTTTTATGAAACGGAAGCATTATGGATAAAAAGTTTATTTTTGAATATGCGGCAGAGCACAAGCTTTGCGAAAATGCTCTTCAATGCATTCTGAAAAATGCCGATATTATTGAAAAAAGCGGCTGTGAGGAAGAATTTGACCGTGCAGGAAGGATTCTTTTCGACAGTGCGGCGGAAAATCCGGAGGAATATATTGCAGCGCTCGACAGGCTTTCCGAAAAAACGGGGATTGAACCTCACGAGCTTTATCTGCTGTTTTATATTCATGAGGCGCATAACGGAAAACTGCTGTACGAAAAGAATAACATCGATGAGCAAATAATCAGAAACACGTTTGAAGATATAGTTTATAAGATGAACGAATGTAAAAGCGTCGGGGGGTATTACGGAATCAGCCGCCCGCGGTGGTTTTACGGATATTTTCGGACGACGAGATTTCAGCTCGGAAGAATGCAGTTTGAATTGTCGGAAGTGCCTGCGGTTTGCGAATTATGCGGACTAACCTTAAAAAAAGGCGCTGCGGCGGTAAGAATTCACATTCCCGATAACGGAAAAGCCTTTGACGAAGCGTCAAGGCTTGACGCATATAAAAAGGCATACGGATTCTTTGCCGAAAAATTCGCAGGCAGAACAATTCCGTTTGTATGCTCATCGTGGCTTTTATCTCCGGTTAATGAAAAATTCCTCGGGGAAAAATCAAACATTGTCGGTTTTTCGCGTGAATTTAAAATAATCGGAACGGAGCAAAGCCCCGTGAGCGCGGTGTGGATTTTCGGAACAGATAACTGTGACGATGTTTCCGCACTTCCGGAGGACAACACCCTCCGAAAAAAATACAAGCAGTGGCTTAAAAACGGAAATCATATTCTCTCAGCCGAGGGAGTGTTTCTGTTTGACGGCGAGAATATTTATAATAAATGAAACAGAAATACGGGAGATTGATATGAATAAAACCGATATACTGAAGCTGATTAAAAAGGTGAACGACTGTTATATTGCAGACCATCCCGAAAGCGGCGACTGCTCATGGGAAAAATCGTGCTACTTTCTCGGGCTGGCGGCGGCATATGAAGCAACAAAAGAAAAAAGGTATCTCGATTATATTTTTAAATGGGCGGAGGATAACGACTGGAATTTCTATTTCGGCGAGCCGCAGACCGTTCCGACATACCAAAATGCCGATTATCAGTTTTGCGGAGAAATATATACATGGCTTTTGGATAAATTAGGTCTTGACAAGCATGGAAAAAAATATATAATGGAGGCTGAGACAACACTTTGCGACAAGGACGTTGACTACTGGTGGTGGGTTGACACAATTTATATGGCGCTGCCGTTTTACAATATGATGGGAAAAAGGCTTTCCGACGGCAGATTTACGGAGAAGGCTCATTCGCTTTACACCGATGTGCGCAACAGGCGGAAGTGCTATGACGCTTCGGAGCATTTGTGGTACCGTGACGAGAGATTCCTCCCGGGCGGCGAGCTTGCGCCGAGCGGCGAGAAAATATTCTGGGGGCGCGGCAACGGCTGGGTGATCGGAGGGCTTGTGCGCACGCTCGAATACCTCTGCGAGAATGATGAGTATTACGCGGAATATAAAGAGGATTTTGTCAACATGGCAGAACGCTTGCTGCCGCTTATCTGCGCGGACGGTTTCTGGCATGTCAACCTTTTGAACCCCGAAGAATACGACTGTCCGGAATCAAGCGGAACCGCGCTGATTGCAATGAGCTTTTTAAAAGGATACAACCTCGGTATTCTCGATAAAAGGTTTTATGACGCGGCTGTGCGCGCCGTTTCGGCAATTGTTGAAACCGCTCTTACGGAGGACGGCAGAATCGGCTGGACCCAAGGAATTGCATGGGGACCGACGCCGGTTGACGAGAACACAACAAAGGACTATGTTGCAGGGTGCTTCACAATATGCTGCTGCGAAATGCTGAAACATATTGTAAAATAATGAAAACGGAGAGTGCGCCTTATGATAAACAACAAAATAATTCCGAACGGAAGCTTTAGCTATGACGGATATGAGAACGGATTAATCGGATTTGCGGAGAACATGCAGCTGCTGTGTGAAGATACTTGGGAGCTTATCGCTCACCAGTTTGAGGGCTATGCCGACGCGCATGACCTCGGCTGGAGAGGCGAATACTGGGGCAAGCTTATGCGCAGCGGCTCAATGGTATACATGTACAGTAAAAATGAAAAGCTTTACGATGTTTTGTGCAAATATGTGAAAAAGCTCCTTAAAACAGGGGGAGAGCGCGAAGCGATCACCTCCTACAGTCCGCTGACGGAGTTTAACGGCTGGGATATGTGGTCGCGCAAATATGTGCTGCTCGGGTTTTACTATTTTTCGCTCATCTGCAAGGATGAAGAATTGAAAAAGGAAATAACAGCGTGCATGAAAAAGCAGCTTGATTACATAATTTCGAAAATCGGAGAAAACGGCATTGATATTACCGAAACGTCCGATTTTTGGCAAGGGGTCAACTCAAGTTCGATTCTTGAACCGGCGGTTAAGCTTTATTTCATGACGGATGAAAAAAAATACCTTGATTTTGCAAAGTATATTGTGGAGCGCGGCGCGGCAAAGGAATTTAATCTTTTTGAATATGCGCTGGAGGATAAAATGAACCCGTGCGAATATCCCGTTACAAAGGGCTACGAAATGATGTCGTGCTTTGAGGGACTTATCGAATATTACCGCGCAACGGGAATTGAAAAGTACAAAACGGCGGCAATCAAGTTTGCCGACAGAATTATAAACTCGGAAATCACCATAATCGGTGCGGCAGGCTGCAAGCACGAATGCTTCAACCATTCGTCAGTGATGCAGTTTAATCCCGAATATAACGGACTTATGCAGGAAACCTGCGTGACGGTTACATGGATGAAGCTTTGCGCAAAGCTCTATTCGCTCACGGGCGATATAAAGTATATTCAGCAGATTGAAAGGTCGTCATACAATGCAATGCACGGCGCCGTTAATACGGAGGGAAGAACGTGCAACCCGAAGGCAACCTTTGACTTTGAGTACTTTAAGGATGTTTATGCGATTTACACAAGCAGAAGAACGCACATAAACGGAGGCGGACAGGCGTTTGACAGCTACAGCCCCGTTATGCTCGGTGAGCGCGGCTGTGCTGTCGGCGGCTTCAGACCGATGGAGGATAACACAAAATATTCCGGCTGCTGCATTGTGATTTCCGGTGCAGGGCTTGCTTTGCCGATGATTTACAGTGCGGTGAGCTTCGATAATGCCGCCGTGTTTAATTTCTATATGAACGGAAGCGGCGAGCTTAATATAAACGGACAAAATATCGGCTTTGAAATCGAAACAAAATACCCGGCGGACGGCGCGGTGAAAATCACGTTTAAGGATTCGTTCAGCGGAGAAATAAGGCTCAGAATACCCGAATTTTCCCTGAACACGCGCGTTGTATGCGGCGGCAAGGAGTATTCCCCGAACGCAGGCGAATACTTCACCGTTTCGGGCGATTGGAAAAAGGGCGATGTTATTTTGCTCGATATTGACATGAATCCCCGTGTGATTGACAGCGGTGCGGATTACTTTGCCGTTATGTACGGACCTCTTGTTCTTGCAAGAGATGCGCGGATTTCAAAGGTCGGAGAACCTGTTAAGATGAAGAATTTGACGGCTGAAATAAAGAAAATCGATTCCGGCAGCATTAATTGCAGATGCCTGTTCGATGTAAAGGTTGGGGATTCTTCATTTAAGATGATGGATTATGCGTCTGCCGGAAAAACGTGGAATGAAGCTTCCGCGTTTGAGGCATGGATACGGAAGGAAATGATTTAATATGTTTAAAATCGGTATCGTGGGCGCAGGCATTATAGCAGTGCAGCACAAGGATGCAATTGTGAAGCATCCGAAGGCTGAGCTTGCAGCCGTGTGCGATATAGATATATCAAAAGCGGAAAAATGCGCGGAGGGAACAAACGCCGCCGTTTACGCGGATTTTAAGGAAATGGCGGACAAGGAGAGCCTTGACGCGGTTATAATAAATCTGCCGCATTTTCTGCACAGAGACGCCGCGGTTTATTTCCTTGAAAGAGGGATAAACACTCTTTGCGAAAAGCCGATGGCGATAAACACGCGCGAATGCGGGGAGATGAAAGCCGCGGCAGAAAAAGGCGGCGCAAAGCTGGTTATCGGGCATATGCAAAGGTACCAGCCGGCGCACAGAGAATTAAAGAAAATCATTGATGAAAAAAGGCTCGGAGAATTATGCCTTGTGACAGAAACACGCAATATCGATTATTTTCATAACCGCCCGGCATGGTTTCTTGATAAAAAGAAAGCCGGCGGCGGCATTGTGATGAACTACTGTGCGCATACCTTAGATAAGATTTTTTATCTGCTCGGAACCGAGGTTAAAAGCGTGCGCGCAAACGTTGCAAATAAAATTAACGGAGAAAATATCGAAGCGCAGGCGCAGGTTCTCCTGGAGCTCGGCAATTCTGTGAGCGCGGCGTTTTCGTACTGTGCGTCACGCATTAATTACTCGTACGAAACAATTTTCTATTTTTCGGACGGAGTTGCGAAAATCGAAAACGCAAATATTCTCTACACTGCAAAAAAGGACGAACAGTTCGTTAAAGCGGAGCTTGATTACGATACATCGCCGATGGAAGTGCAGTTCGGGGAATTTGTTAAGCTGCTCGGCGGAGAAAAGGCGGACGTTTCGGACGCGGATTACGGAGAAAAGATTATTTCGGTAATAGAAAAAATTCTTGAATAATATAAACATCGGACAGAATCGGCACGGTTCTGTCCGATGTTCAGACCGTCGAAAAAGTCGGTCAACCACAAGCAAACTATAATTTTAATCATCTTAATTTTAAAGAAGTTTTGATTCAAAAGCAAGCCACAATCAAATCAGATATTTGATTGAATCGACCTCTAAGCCCCGAAATTCCGGGGCTTTTGCTTGTTTCCGTCCGGCGCGCCCTCTAACGTACCTTTGTACGCCGACGAGTGCGCGCCGAACAGATTTACCTTCCTTTTTCAACGTCTGACAGCGTGTCGATAAAACTATCGACACGCTGAACATCGGACAGAATCGGCACGGTTCTGTCCGATGTTTTTGTTAAATGTTAAAATAAATATTTATTTTGCCGCTTTTTCGCTTGACAAAGCTTCATGTTGGTTGGTATAATAGCAATGTAGGGATATGAGCTTTTTGTGACTGACGGAAAATGCGGATTACCGCGGGGGAGCAGAAAGCGTGTTGTTGCCGACCGTCTGGGCGCCGCTGTTTCTTCGGGGAGCAGTGCGCCCTTTTTTATTGAAAAATGCGGATTACCGCAATTAATATTTTTTGCCGCTGCGGCTCGGGTCTGTTATGCCGGCAGCGGCGGAACGGAGCTTTAATTATGAAGAAAATCGGTATTGTGATGGGGTCTGACAGTGACCTTAAGGTTGTGGAAAAGGCGGCTGAAACGCTGCGTGAATACGGCGTTCCGTTTGAAATGCATGTTTTTTCTGCTCACAGAACGCCCGTTGAGGCTGCAAGCTTTGCAAAATCGGCACGCGAAAACGGATTTGGTGCAATTATTGCGGCAGCGGGAAAGGCAGCGCATCTTGCAGGCGCAATTGCTGCTAACACAACGCTTCCGGTTATCGGCATCCCGATAAAATCATCCAATCTGGACGGGATCGACGCACTTTTGTCAACCGTGCAGATGCCTTCGGGAATCCCGGTTGCAACGGTTGCGATTGACGGCGCGGTCAATGCGGCGCTTCTCTGCATTCAGATACTTTCCGTGACAGATGAGGGGCTTGCAGAAAAAATAACGGCTGCACGTGCGGCGGCTGCGCAAAAGGTTCTTGAAAAAAACAAAGCGATAGAAGAAAAATTCAACATATAAGAGCGGAGGAATTTAATTATGAGCATTGAGAAAAAAGAGCAATTGTACGAGGGAAAGGCAAAACAGGTTTTTGCAACGAACGATCCCGAAAAAGTAATTGTGTCGTACAAGGATGATGCAACTGCGTTTGACGGGCTTAAAAAAGGCTCCATTGCCGGAAAAGGCTCGATTAACAACAGAATGTCAAATATGCTTATGCAGCTGCTTGAAAAGAAAGGCATACCCACGCATTTTGTTGAGGAGCTGAGCGACCGCGAAACGGTTGTTAAAAAGGTTTCGATTGTTCCGCTGGAGGTTATTATCAGAAACGTTTCCGCCGGTTCGTTTTCCAAGAAATACGGCGTTGAGGAAGGAATCGTTTTTGACGAGCCCACAATTGAATTTTCTTATAAAAACGACGATTTGCATGATCCTTTGCTTAACTCCTATCATGCGCTTGCACTTAAGCTTGCAACGAAAGAAGAAATAGAAAATATTAAAAAGATGGCGTTTGCAGTCAACGATGTTTTAAAGGATTATTTCAAAACGCTCGGAATCAGGCTTGTTGACTTTAAGCTTGAGTTCGGAAAAACCGCAGACGGCACAATTATCCTTGCGGATGAGATTTCGCCCGACACCTGCCGCCTTTGGGACATTGAAACAAACGAAAAACTTGATAAAGACAGATTCAGACGTGACCTCGGCGGAGTTGAGGACGCGTATAATGAGGTAATGAGAAGACTGCTCGGCGAATAATTAATAGGAGTTGCATAATGAATAAATTACATGAAGAATGCGGAGTTTTCGGCGTGTTCGCGCAGGGAAAGACAGATGTTGCGTCAGATGTGTATTACGGTCTGTATGCGCTTCAGCACAGAGGGCAGGAAAGCTGCGGAATTGTTGTGAACGATGACGGCGTTTTTGCCGCATATAAGGACACCGGGCTTGTCAACGATGTTTTCACTCATGACAGGCTTGCGCGCCTCGGTGAAGGAAACATTGCAGTCGGTCACGTGCGCTATTCAACGACCGGCAATGACGGCAGACTTAATGCGCAGCCGATTGTGGTCAATCACATAAAAGGGCATATGGCGCTTGCGCACAACGGGAATCTTGTAAATTCGCTGGAGCTTCGGCGCGAGCTTGAGCTGCAGGGGTCGATATTTCACACAACGAGCGACACGGAGGTTATTTCCTATATAATCACAAAGGAAAGAATATCTTCCGCCTCAATTGAAGAAGCGGTGAGCCGCGCAATGGATAAAATCAAAGGGGCTTATTCGCTTGTTATAATGTCGCCGTCAAAGCTGATGGCAGTGCGTGATGAGAACGGTTTCCGTCCGCTGTGCTACGGAAAAACCGCCGACGGGAGCTATGTTGTCGCATCGGAAAGCTGTGCGCTTGACGCAGTCGGCGCGGAATTCATCCGCGATATCCGCCCCGGTGAAATCGTTGTGTTTGACAAAAACGGAGTGCGCTCCGTTGAAACACACTGCGGAAAGAAAAAAACGACGATGTGCATCTTTGAGTATATTTATTTTGCGCGCCCCGATTCCACGATAGACGGGCGCAGCGTGCATGAGGCGCGAATCCGCGCCGGCAGCTGCCTTGCAATGGAGCACCCCGTTTTTGCCGATGTTGTAATCGGAGTTCCCGACAGCGGAATTGACGCCGCAATCGGCTACTCACGCCAGTCGGGTATACCGTATGAAATGGGATTTATCAAAAATAAATATATAGGAAGAACCTTTATTTCGCCGGGTCAAAAGTCACGTGAAAATAAAGTCAGAATCAAGCTCAACCCTATTGTTGAAACGGTCCGCGGAAAGCGCGTTGTTCTGATTGACGATTCAATTGTCCGCGGAACAACAAGCGCGCGCATTGTTAAGCTTCTGCGTGAAGCCGGAGCAAAAGAGGTTCACATGCGCGTTTCGGCGCCGCCGTTTCTTAACCCGTGCTACTACGGAACGGACATTGATTCGAGGAAGCATCTTATTGCGTGCAACTACACACATAAGGAAATGGAAGAAATGATAGGCGTTGACAGCCTCGGATTCCTTGATGTAAACCATTTGTCCATGCTTATCGGAACGGCTGACAAATGCGGCTATTGCAGCGCATGTTTTGATAATAATTACCCGACCGAGCTTCCCGCAGAGGGAAAGAAAGACCGTTTTGAATCGAAATTAAGCGAAAAGGAGAATATAAATGAAAAGCAGCAGTGAAACATATAAAAATGCCGGAGTTGACATAACGGCAGGCTACCGCGCGGTCGAGCTCATGAAAAAGCACATTGCGCGCACCATGCTCAGCGGAAAATCATCCGATATAGGCGGCTTCGGCGGTCTTTTTGAGCTTGACATGACCGGGCTTAGACACCCCGTTCTGGTGAGCGGAACAGACGGCGTGGGCACAAAGCTTAAGCTTGCGTTTCTGCTCGGAAAGCACGACACTGTCGGAATTGACTGCGTTGCAATGTGCGTGAACGATATAATCTGCTGCGGAGCAAAGCCCTTGTTTTTCCTTGACTATATTGCGTGCGGAAAGAACTATCCCGAAAAAATCGCGGAGATAGTTTCGGGAATCGCAGAGGGCTGCGTGCAGGCGGGCTGCGAACTCATCGGCGGAGAAACTGCCGAAATGCCCGGATTTTACGATGCCGAGGAATATGACCTTGCAGGCTTCAGCGTCGGCGTTGTTGACAAATCAAAAATACTTGATAAAACTGCAATTACAGAGGGCGACGTTATTATTGCGCTTGCGTCGAGCGGAGTTCATTCAAACGGATTTTCGCTTGTAAGAAAGGTTTTCGATGTTGAAAACAGCGATATAACATCGCCTGTTGATTTTCTCGGCGGAAAATCGCTCGGCGAAACGCTGCTCACACCCACAAAAATATATGTTAAGCCGATGCTTGCGCTTTTCGATAAGGTTACGGTTAAGGCTGTTTCGCATATTACGGGCGGCGGCTTTTACGAAAATATTCCGCGCAGCCTGCCCGGCGGCTTCGGCGCAAAAATAGAGCGCAGAGCCGTGAAGGTTCTCCCGATTTTCGAGCTGCTCGCAAAAACGGGAAATATTGACGAACACGATATGTTCAACACCTTTAATATGGGCGTCGGAATGAGCGTTACCGTCAGCAAAAACGATGCGGACAAGGCGCTTGAAATTCTCCGTGCAAACGGTGAGGACGCTTATATTATCGGTGAAATCATAAAGTCCGATGAAAGCGTGGCAATATGCTGAGGGCAAGAATTGCCGTTTTGGTTTCCGGCGGCGGCACAAATTTGCAGGCGCTTATCGACGCGCAGAAAAGCGGCGTAATATCAAGCGGAGAGATTGCTCTCGTCATTTCAAACAACGAAAATGCATATGCACTCACGCGGGCAAAGGAAAACGGAATTGCCGCCGAGGTTGTTAAAAAAAGCGGCGGAAATCAAGCTGCTTTTGAGGAAAAATTATCGGCGCTGCTTGAAAAAAACAGGATTGACTTAATCGTTCTTGCCGGGTTCATGAGCATACTCAGCGAAAGCTTCACATCGCGGTATCCCAAGAGAATAATAAACGTGCACCCGTCGCTGATTCCGTCCTTCTGCGGAAAAGGCTTCTACGGACTTCGTGTTCACGAGGCGGCGCTCAGCCGCGGCGTTAAAGTAACGGGGGCAACGGTTCATTTTGTCAATGAAATACCGGACGGCGGAGAAATAATTTTACAGAAGGCAGTTAAGATTTTAAAAACCGACACGCCGCAATCGCTTCAAAAGCGCGTTATGAAAATTGCGGAATGGAAGATACTGCCGCAGGCGGCGCAGCTCGTTTGCGAAAATATTGTAAAGGAGAGCGAAAAATGAACGTTTACGAAATAAAATCCACGGGTGAAAGAATAAAAGGCAATTCATATGTCGGGCGCGGAATCACGGTCGGCAAAAGCGCTGGCGGAAAATATGCCGCGGCGGCATATTTTATCATGGGAAGAAGCGAAAATTCGCGCAACAGAATATTTGCGGAAAGCGGCGATGATGTTACGATATTCCCGTTTGACGAATCAAAGGTTGAAGATCCGTCGCTTATCATTTATTCGCCGATAAGAAAGCTTGACAACAGGCTCATCGTAACAAACGGCGACCAGACGGACACCATATGCAATTTTCTTAAAACGAAGCGCAATTTCATTCAGGCGCTGAACACGCGCGGCTTCGAGCCCGATAAGCCGAATTTTACCCCGCGGATAAGCGCGATGCTGACGTTTGATAAGAGTAACTTTTCGTATGATATGAGCATCTTGAAAAGCATTGACGAAAACGGAAGCGCCTGCTCGCGCTTCACATTCAGCTATCCGTCAGTCAGCGGATTGGGGCATTTCATTCACACTTATAACTGTGACGGTAATCCGATTCCGTCCTTCACGGGTGAGCCGGAGCGCGTGTCCGTTCCGGATTCAATTGACGAATTTACAAATGATATCTGGAATAATCTTGATGAAAACAACCGTGTTTCGCTTTATGTGAGGTATATTGACCTTGAAACCGGTGAAGCCGAAAACAGGATGATTAATAAGAATAAATAAGGAGACCGACATGGATAGTTCAAAGAAAAAATATATTTCGCCGTTTTCAACGCGCTATGCCTCCGATGAAATGCAGCATGTTTTTTCAGAGGAGTTTAAGTTTAAAACATGGCGCAGACTCTGGATTGCGCTTGCAAAGGCTGAAAAGCAGCTCGGACTTGATATAACGGACGAGCAGATTGCCGAAATGGAGAAGTTTAAGGACGACATTAATTATGAGGTTGCACAGGAGCGCGAAAAGCTTGTCCGCCACGATGTTATGAGCCATGTTTATGCTTATGGGCAGCAGTGCCCCAAGGCAGAGCCGATTATCCACCTCGGCGCAACAAGCTGCTATGTCGGCGACAACACGGATGTTATTATAATGAAAGAGGCTTCCGGAATTATTCTTGCAAAAGCGGCACAGGTTGTGAAAAATCTTGCGGAATTTGCGGAGGAATATAAGGCGCTTCCGTGCCTTGCCTACACGCATTTGCAGCCGGCGCAGCTCACAACGGTCGGAAAGCGAGCCACACTTTGGATGTATGAGCTTATTTCGGATATTGAGGAGCTGGAGCACAGAATAAAAACGCTGAAGCTTCTCGGTTCAAAAGGAACAACCGGAACGCAGGCGAGCTTTATGGAGCTTTTTTCGGGTGATGAGGAGAAGGTTAAAAAGCTTGAGGCGCTGATCGCCGAGGATATGGGCTTTGAAAGCTGCGTTGCCGTTTCGGGGCAGACATATTCGCGGAAAACGGACGCATACTTCCTTTCCGTTCTTTCCGGCTTTGCGCAGAGCGCTTATAAATTTTCAAATGATTTGAGAATCCTTCAGTCATTTGAAGAAATGGAGGAACCGTTTGAAAAAAATCAGATCGGTTCTTCGGCAATGCCTTACAAGCGCAATCCCATGCGCTCGGAGCGCATTTCCTCGCTTGCGCGCTATGTTATCTGCGATTCGTTAAACCCGGCATTTACAGCCGGAACACAGTGGTTCGAACGCACGCTTGACGATTCCGCAAACAAGAGAATTTCGGTTGCTGAGGCATTTCTGGCAGTTGACGCAATCTTAAACATTTATATTAATGTGACCGGCGGACTGGTTGTTTATGATAAGGTTATCCATCGCCGCATTATGGAAAAGCTGCCGTTTATGGCAACGGAAAATATTATGATGCAGGCTGTGAAAAAGGGCGGAAACCGCCAGGAGCTGCATGAAAAGCTGCGCGTTCACTCCCATGCTGCCGCCGCAAAGGTGAAGCTTGAGGGCGGAAAAAATGACCTTATCGAACGGATTGCCGCAGATGATGCATTCCCCGTAACGCTTGAAGAAATAAAATCCGAGCTTGACCCGAAGCTTTACATCGGCAGAAGCGTTTCGCAGGTTGAGGAATTTCTTGCGGAAATCGCAAAGCCAGTCACAGACAAGTATTGCAAAGAAGAAATCAAGGCTGTTCTGAATGTGTAAGGAGGAAAAAAGATGCATGAATTTGAATTGAAATACGGCTGCAATCCCAATCAGAAGCCTGCCCGTATATATATGAAAAACGGAGAGCTTCCGATTGAGATTCTCAACGGCAGACCGGGATACATAAATTTTCTCGATGCGCTCAACAGCTGGCAGCTTGTAAAAGAGCTTAAAGAAGCGCTCGGAATGTGCGCGGCAACCTCGTTTAAGCATGTCAGCCCAACGTCGGCGGCTGTCGGTGTGAAAATGAGCGATGAGCTTAAAAAAGCGTGCTTTGTTGACGATATTGCAGATCTCGATTCTTCGCCGCTTGCAACGGCATATGCACGTGCGCGCGGAACGGATAGGATGAGCTCGTTCGGGGACTGGATTGCGCTTTCCGATAAGTGTGACGCAGTTTGCGCGCGCCTTATTGCGCGCGAGGTTTCGGACGGAATAATTGCACCCGATTATGATGACGACGCACTTGAAATCCTTAAATCCAAGAAAAAGGGTGCATACAATATTGTTAAAATCGACCCGTCATATGTTCCCGAAGCGACAGAGCACAAGGACGTGTTCGGAATAACGTTTGAGCAGGGAAGAAATAACTTTAAAATTAACCGTGAGTTGCTCGGAAATATCGTAACGGATAACAAAAACATGCCCGAGCCGGCAGTGCGTGATTTGATTATTTCACTTATAACGCTTAAGTACACGCAGTCAAATTCAGTGTGCTTTGCGGCGGACGGTCAGGCAATCGGCGTGGGCGCAGGTCAGCAGTCGCGTATTCACTGCACGCGCCTTGCTGGAAATAAAGCGGACTTATGGCATCTCAGGCAGCATGAAAAAGTGCTGAATCTTCCTTTTAAAGAAGAAATCCGCCGCCCCGACCGTGACAATGCAATCGATATATACCTTTCGGAGGATTCTGACGATGTTTTGGCTGACGGAAACTGGCAGGCGCTTTTCAAAAAGCGCCCCGAACCGTTCACAAGGGCGCAGCAGCGCGAATATCTTGCAGCGCTTTCCGGCGTTGCACTCGGTTCGGACGCATTTTTCCCGTTCGGCGATAACATTGAACGCGCGGCAAAAAGCGGCGTGAGCTACATTGCGCAGCCCGGCGGTTCAATCCGTGATGATAATGTTATCGAATGCTGCAATAAGCACAACATGGTTATGGCAATGACGGGAATGCGCCTGTTTCATCATTGATAGGAGGGGAAATATATGAAAATAATGGTAGTCGGCGGCGGCGGCCGCGAGCATGCAATTATAAAAAAGCTTAAGGAAAGCCCCAAGGCTGAAAAGATTTATGCCCTCCCCGGAAACGGCGGAATTGCCGCGGATGCGGAATGTGTGCCGATAGGTGCAAAGGATATTGACGGCATTGTGAAATTTGCAGTTGAAAATAAGATTGATTTTGCCGTTGTCGCGCCGGATGATCCGCTTGTACTCGGTGCGGTTGACGCACTGAACGCCAAGGGCATAAAGACATTCGGACCCGATAAAAAGGCGGCGATAATTGAGGGCAGCAAGGTCTTTTCAAAGCAGCTCATGAAAAAGTACGGGATTCCGACTGCCGCATATGAAAGCTTTTCCGATATGGAAAAAGCGCTTGCATATGTTGAAAACGCCGCTGCGCCTATGGTTGTCAAGGCAGACGGGCTTGCTCTCGGAAAAGGCGTTATAATCGCGCAGACGCGTGAAGAAGCGAAAAATGCCGTGAAAACAATCATGGGTGACAGGATTTTCGGCGAAAGCGGCAGCAGCATTGTTATTGAAGAATTTCTCACAGGTCCCGAGGTTTCGGTTCTTGCATTCACAGACGGGAAAACGCTTGTTCCGATGGTTTCGTCAATGGATCATAAGCGCGCTCTTGACAACGACAAGGGGCTTAATACCGGCGGAATGGGCACTGTTGCACCGAATCCGTATTACACGGAGGATATTGCAAAGGAATGTATGGAAAAGATTTTCATGCCCACTGTTGACGCGATGAATCAAGAGGGGAGAAGCTTTTCCGGCTGCCTGTACTTCGGGCTTATGCTCACGGAGAACGGTCCTAAGGTAATCGAATATAACTGCCGTTTCGGCGATCCCGAAACGCAGGTTGTGCTTCCGCTTTTAAAAAGCGATTTGCTTGAAATCATGCTTCATATATATGATAAAACGCTTGACAAAGCAACCGTTGAATTTGAAAACGGCTGTGCGTGCTGCGTTGTCATGGCGTCGAGCGGATATCCGCAGAAATACGAAACAGGGTTTGAAATTTCAATGCCGTCAGACAAAAATATCTATGTTGCCGGTGCAAAAACGGAAGGCGGAAAGCTTCTCACATCGGGCGGCAGAGTTCTCGGAGTAACGGAAACGGGAAAAACGCTTTCCGAGGCGATTGACAAAGCTTATAATACTGTAAAGCAAGTCGGCTTTACAAATGCATACTACAGAAAAGATATAGGAAAAAAGGCGCTTGAGGCAGAAAGGAACTGACACATGGTTTTCAGAATTTATGTCGAAAAAAAGAAGGGTCTTGACAATGAGGCCCGCGCGCTTAAAAAGGATTTAAACGAGCTTTTGCAGCTTAAAACGGTGGAGTCGGTGCGGATTTTCAACCGTTACGATGTTGAAAACATTTCAAAAGAGCTTTTTGATTATGCGGAAAAAACAGTGTTTCCCGAGCCGCAGCTCGATAACACAACAGCTGCTGTTCCGACCGGCGACTGCGTTTTCGCGGTTGAGTATCTTCCCGGGCAGTTCGATCAGCGCGCTGCGTCGGCTGCCGAATGTATTCAGATTATATCAAAGGGCGACCGCCCGGCGGTAAAAACAGCAAAAGTATATGTTCTCGGCGGAGATATTTCGGCGGAAACTGCCGAAGCGGTGAAAAAATACGTAATCAACCCCGTTGAAGCGCGCGAAGCGTCAATGGAATGTTTTGAAACGCTTAAAGCCGATTACTCCGTTCCAACAGAGGTTGAAATGATTGACGGATTCCGAGCCTTTTCACGTCCGGAGCTTGAAAAGTTTCTTCAGGCGCGCGGCTTGGCGATGGATATTGACGATCTTTTATTCTGCCAAAGCTATTTTATAAAGGAGCAGCGCGACCCGACAATCACGGAAATTAAAATGATTGACACATATTGGTCGGATCACTGCCGTCATACCACATTTTTAACAACGGTTGACAGCGTTCGGTTTGAGGACGAGGTTCTGCGCAGGGCGTACGACCGTTATATTTCCGTGCGCGGCGAGCTTGGGCGCACAAAGCCGATAAATCTTATGGATATTGCAACAATTGCCGTTAAATATCTTAAAAAGCAAGGAAAGCTTGACAAGCTTGATGAATCGGAGGAGATTAATGCCTGCACCGTTAAAATGGATGTTGATGTTGACGGCAAAACGGAAAAATGGCTGCTTCTCTTTAAAAACGAAACGCACAATCATCCGACTGAAATCGAACCGTTCGGCGGCGCGGCAACGTGTATCGGCGGAGCTATCCGCGATCCGCTTTCGGGCAGGAGCTATGTTTACGCGGCAATGCGAGTGACGGGTGCGGCTGATCCGACAGTTCCCGTTTCGCAAACACTCAAGGGCAAGCTGCCGCAGCGTAAAATCGTGACGACTGCCGCAAACGGATACAGCTCATACGGAAACCAGATCGGGCTTGCCACAGGTCAGGTTGACGAAATTTATCATGACGGATATGTTGCAAAGCGAATGGAAATCGGCGCGGTTATCGGCGCAGCGCCGCAGAAAAACGTTCGCAGAGAATGCCCGGAGCCGGGCGATGTTGTTATTCTGCTCGGCGGAAAGACAGGGCGCGACGGCTGCGGCGGCGCAACAGGCTCATCCAAGTCGCACAGCCTTACCTCGCTTGAAAGCTGCGGCGCAGAGGTGCAGAAGGGCAATGCGCCGGAGGAAAGAAAGCTTCAGCGCCTTTTCAGAAACGGTGAGGCGGCGCGCCTTATAAAGCGCTGCAACGATTTCGGCGCGGGAGGCGTGTCGGTTGCAATCGGCGAGCTTGCGGACGGACTTGAAATTGACCTTAACAAGGTTCCGAAAAAATACGAGGGGCTTGACGGCACCGAGCTTGCAATAAGCGAATCGCAGGAAAGAATGGCTGTTGTTGTTGCCGCGGAGGATGCGGAACGCTTCTGCAGCATTGCATATTCAGAGAATCTTGAAGCCACGGTTGTTGCGGTTGTCAGCGAAAAACCTTATCTTGTGATGAACTGGAACGGCAAAAATATTGTAAATATATCGCGTGAGTTCCTTAATTCCAACGGAGCGGAAAAGCATATTGACGTTTCAGCGGCGAAAATTGAAGGCTTCGCGCGTGATACGGCAGGTTCTTTTTCCGATAATTATAAAAAAATTGCGTCCGACCTTAACATTTGCTCAAAACGCGGACTTTCGGAACGGTTTGATTCAACAATCGGAGCAGGCAGCGTTGTGATGCCTTTCGGCGGAAAATATCAGCTCACACCAACACAGGCAATGATAAACAAGGTTTCGCTTGAAAAGGGCGACACAACAACATGCAGCTTCATGGCATGGGGCTTTGACCCGTTCGTGTCGGAAAAAAGTCCGTATCACGGCGCATATCTTGCGGTCGTTGAATCCGTGTCAAAGCTGATTGCATCGGGCGCGTCGTTTGAAGATGTTTATCTGACCTTCCAGGAATATTTTGAAAAGCCGAAAGACGACCCGAAGCGTTGGGGAAAGCCCCTTGCTGCGTTGCTCGGCGCGTTTGACGCACAGATGAATCTTGGCATAGGCGCAATCGGAGGAAAGGATTCAATGAGCGGAACTTTCGAAAATATTGACGTTCCGCCAACGCTTGTTTCGTTCGCCGTTACAACCGATAATATAAATAATGTCGTAACGCCGGAATTTAAGAGAAGCGGCAACCGCGTTTATCTTTTCAAGCCCGAAACGGATGAAAACGGGCTGCCCGAAACAAAGTCGCTGCTTTCGATGTTCGGAAAACTTACGAAGCTTATGCGCGCGAAAAAAATCGTTTCGTGCAGCGCACTCACGAAAGGCGGCATTGCCGAAGCAGCGCTGAAAATGTCCATGGGTAACGGCTTCGGTTTCAAATTTTCCGATAATATTTCAAAGGATGAAATTTTTGCGCTTAATTACGGAGCTTTCATTGCGGAAGCAAGTGAGGAGCTCAGCGGCGGCGTATGCATAGGAGCTGTGAGCGATGCGGAAAGCTTCGCCTTTGCGGATGAAAAAATACCGTGTGACGAGCTTTATTCGCTTTATGAGAACAGGCTCGAAAGCGTTTATCCGTGCAATATAAAAAGCGATGAAAAATCGGTTCCGGCATTTTCGTTTGAATCAGGGGCGGCATATCACAGCCGTGTTAAAGCGGCAAAGCCGCGCGTGCTTATTCCGGTTTTCCCCGGAACAAACTGCGAGTACGACACTGCAAAGTCAGCAATGCGCGGCGGCTGCGAACCGGAAATATTCGTGATAAACAACCTTTCGGCAGCGGCAGTTTCAGAATCGGTTGACGCGTTTGCAAGAAAGGTTCGCGAAAGTCAGATTGTGTTTATCCCGGGCGGATTTTCCGGAGGTGACGAGCCTGACGGCAGCGGAAAGCTGATTACCGCGTTTTTCAGAAATGCGGAGATTAAGGAAGCTGTATCGGAGCTGATTGAAAAGCGCGACGGACTTATGGCGGGCATATGCAACGGCTTTCAGGCGCTTATAAAGATCTGCCTTGTGCCGTACGGCAAAATAATTGACACGGACGAGCACTGCCCGACGCTGACGTTTAACACCATTGCGCGCCATCAGTCAAAGCTGGTTCGCACGCGTGTGGCGTCGAATAAATCCCCTTGGATGAGCTATGCAGCGGCCGGAGATATATTCACCGTTCCGATTTCACACGGGGAGGGCAGATTCCTTGCAGATGACGAACTGATTGCAAAGCTTGCAAAAAACGGTCAGATTCTCACACAGTATGCTGACCTTGACGGAAATCCGACGATGGACATTCGTTATAATCCGAACGGTTCATGCTGCGCGGTTGAGGGCATTTTGTCGCCAGACGGAAGAGTGCTCGGTAAAATGGGGCACTCGGAGCGCATCGGAAACGGACTGTATCAAAATGTTATCGGCAATTACGACATGAAGCTGTTTGAATCGGCAGCGGAATATTTCAGATAATGCAAAAAAACGGCGGTGAAGCGGCTTGCTTTGCCGCTTTTTTTACGTTTTTAAAAAAATCAGAAAAATTTTAAAATAATACTTGACAAAAGACAGCAAAGGTGGTACATTATTGTTAGCACTCAGAGAGGTTGAGTGCTAACAAGTAAAACAGGGGGTGAGCAGATGGAACTGTCGGACAGAAAAAAAACAATACTTCAGGCAATTGTGGAGGACTATATTTCGACGGCGGAACCCGTCGGCTCACGAAATATAGCAAAAAATCACAGCCTCGGTTTAAGCGCTGCAACAATCCGCAACGAAATGGCTGACCTTGAGGACATGGGTTATCTTGATAAGCCGCATACCTCGGCAGGAAGAATCCCCTCCGAAATGGGGTACAGATTCTATGTGGATTCGCTTATGCAGCGTTACAGCATGACAATTGAAGAAATCGCCGGGCTTCAGAGCAGCATGGACAGAAAATATAATCAGCTTGAAAATGTTATCTCCGAAATTTCGGATATAATATCAAAGGCAACGCATTATCCTGCAATTGTCGAGCTTCCGGCCGAACAAAAAAGCCGCTTGCGCAATGTCAAAATGCTTCTGATTGAAAAGGGTCTTGTGCTGATTGTGGTTATCACCGACGCGGGCGTTGTCAGAAACAAGCGCATGAAGGTTGACGAATCAATCGGTTACGAGGTTGTTGATTCGATTTCAGATTTCCTGTCGGCGCAGCTTGCCGGGCTCAGCGCGGACGATTTCACATCGGCGCGGCTGATGCTTATTTACAAGGCAATGTCAGATTACGGAGATTTTCTTAAAACGGTTGTCGGATTTGTGATTGAATGTCTGGAGAATCCCGAAAATCTTGTATATGTGGGCGGCGCGTCGAATATACTGAATAATCCGGAATTTGAAAATATTGACCGTGCGCGCGAATTTCTGTCGTTTATCGACAGAAAGGAAAACGTTGCGAAAATGCTTGATGTTCTTGCAAATGATAAGAACGACATCAGCATTAAGATAGGCAGCGAGAACGGCGCTCCCGAAATGCGTGACACCAGCCTTGTTGTTGCAAACTACAAGGTGGGCGATAAGCTCCACGGAAAAATCGGCATTATAGGTCCCAAGCGAATGAATTACGCGAGAGTGGTTTCCTCGCTTGAGCTTATTAATGATAAATTAAGCGAAATACTGAGCCGCATGCTCTACGGAGATGAATAGGCTTGTTTGAGAAAGGAAGAGGTTCATGGCAAAGGATAAGGACGAAAAAACAGCTCCCGAAGCCGAAAACGAAGATATAGGCGCACAGGAGTCTTCCGAAGCTCCGCAGGAGAACGAACCGGCCGCGGGAAAATCCGATTCGGTTAACGAAGAGGATTATAAAAAGCTCGAGGAAAAATGCAAGGAAATGACCGATAAATATATGCGTGTGCTCGCTGAATACGATAACTACAGAAAGCGCACCATAAAGGAGAAGGAAAGCATTTATCCCGAGGCGAAAGCGGTTGTTGTTGAAAAATTTCTTGCGGTTCTGGATAATCTGGAGCGTGCTCTTCAAAGCGCGCAGGCAGACGATCCGCTGTACGAGGGTGTAAGCCTCGTTAAAAAGCAAATGGATGATGTGCTTACGGCGCTCGGCGTTGAACAGATTGCGGCAGACGGCGAAAGCTTCGATCCGTCAGTTCACGAGGCTGTGATGCATGTTGACGATGAATCGCTCGGCGAAAATATTATAGCCGAGGAATTCAGAAAGGGCTATAAAATCGGCGACCGTGTAGTCCGCCACAGTATGGTTAAGGTTGCCAACTGATTCAGTAAAATATTTACGGAGGTAATTGATTATGTCTAAGATTATAGGTATTGATTTAGGTACAACAAACTCATGCGTAGCTGTAATGGAAGGCGGCGAGCCGACCGTTATCGCAAATGCGGAGGGTGCAAGAACAACCCCGTCGGTTGTTGCATTTACAAAAACAGGTGAAAGGCTTGTCGGTCAGGTTGCAAAGCGTCAGGCTGTTGCAAATCCCGACAGAACGGTTATTTCAATAAAGAGGGAAATGGGTACAAACTACAAGGTAAACATTGACGATAAGAGCTATACGCCTCCCGAGATAAGCGCAATGATTCTTGCAAAGCTTAAGGCAGACGCCGAAAGCTATCTCGGTGAAAAGGTATCGCAGGCAGTTATCACCGTTCCGGCATATTTCAGCGATTCACAGCGTCAGGCAACGAAGGACGCCGGCAAAATAGCGGGTCTTGAGGTTCTGCGTATAATCAACGAACCCACGGCTGCGGCATTTGCTTACGGAATGGATAAGGAAACCGATCAGAAGGTTATGGTTTATGACCTCGGCGGCGGTACGTTCGATGTGTCTATTCTTGATATAGGCGACGGCGTGTTCGAGGTTCTGGCAACAAACGGTGACACGCGTCTCGGCGGCGATGACTTTGACAATAAAATTATCGACTATCTCGTAAGCGAGTTCAAGAAAGAAAGCGGCATTGATCTTTCGGGTGACCGCCAGGCTATGCAGCGTCTTAAGGAAGCAGCGGAAAAGGCTAAAATCGAACTCAGCGGCGTTATGACGAGCAACATAAATCTTCCGTTCATCACTGCCGATGCAACGGGTCCCAAGCACCTTGACATCACTCTTACAAGAGCAAAATTCGACGAGCTTACGGCTGACCTTGTTCAGAGAACAATTATTCCGACAAAGAAAGCTCTCAGCGATGCAGGTCTTACAACGAACGACATTGACAAGGTTCTTATGGTCGGCGGTTCAAGCCGTATCCCGGCAGTAAACGATGCAGTAAGCAAGCTTATCGGCAAAGAGCCGCACAAGGGCATCAACCCCGATGAATGTGTTGCAATCGGCGCGGCAATTCAGGCAGGCGTGCTCGGCGGCGACGTTAAGGATATCGTTCTTCTTGATGTAACGCCTCTTTCGCTCGGCATCGAAACAATGGGCGGCGTTTGCACAAAGCTTATTGAGAGAAACACAACCATCCCCACAAAGAAGAGTCAGATATTCTCCACTGCTGCGGACGGTCAGACAAGCGTTGACATTCACGTTCTCCAGGGTGAGCGCGAAATGGCAAAGGATAATAAAACGCTCGGCAACTTCATGCTTTCCGGCATCGCTCCCGCTCCGCGCGGAGTTCCGCAGATTGAAGTTTCGTTCGACATCGATGCAAACGGTATCGTAAACGTAAGCGCGAAAGACCTCGGAACAGGTCAGGAGCAGAAGATAACGATTACTGCGTCCTCAAACCTCAGCGAGGAGGATATTGACAAGGCTGTCAAGGAGGCCGAGCAGTATGCCGAAGAGGATAAGAAGCGCAAGGAAGAAATTGAAGTAAGAAACAATGCCGACCAGCTTGTATATCAGAGTGAAAAGGCGCTCGGCGAGCTTGAAGGCAAGATTGACGAATCCGAAAAATCGGCTGTTCAGGCAGAGGTTGACAAGGTGAAGGAGGCTCTTAAAGGCAGCGATACCGAAGCAATCAAAGCGGCAACGGAGGAGCTTCAGAAGAAGTTTTATGAAATAAGCTCCAAGCTTTATCAGCAGCAGGCTCAAAGCGGTGCGCAGGGCGCTCCGGGAGCGGATGCAGGTCAGGCTCAGAACGGCGAAAATGTGTATGACGCCGATTTCACGGAGAATAACGACAATAAGTAATCAAACGGGCACTCAAGGGGCTGCTTAATTATCGGCAACCCCTTTGGTTGCGTTTAATTGAGGTGTGCGTATATGGCAGAAAAAAGAGATTATTATGAAGTCCTCGGCGTCAGCAAAAGCGCCACGGACGATGAGATAAAAAAAGCCTACAGAAAGCTTGCAAAAAAATATCACCCCGATTTGAATAAGGATAATCCCGAAGCAGCGGAAAAATTTAAGGAGGCTGCGGAAGCGTACGACGTTTTGAGCAATTCCGAAAAAAGAAGCCGTTACGACCAGTTCGGTCATGCAGGCGTTGACCCGAACGCAGGCTTTGGCGGCGGCGATTCATATTCCGGCGGCTTCGGCGGCTTCGGAATGGACGATTTGGGAGACATTTTCGGAAGCTTTTTCGGCGGCGGCAGCGGTTTTGGCGGCGGTTCACGCAGAAGAAACGGACCGGTTCGCGGCCGTGACATACAGCAGGCGATAGAGCTTACATTTGAAGAAGCGGCATTCGGCTGCAAAAAAACGATAACGGTAACGCGCATGGAAAACTGCCCGAAATGTAACGGCAGCGGCGCAAAGCCCGGAACAAGTCCCGTTAAGTGCTCCAAGTGCGGCGGCACAGGGCAGATGCGAACCGTGCAGAACACTCCGTTCGGTCAGTTCGCGTCAACAAGCACATGTAACGCCTGCGGCGGACGGGGAACAACCATCAGCGACCCGTGTCCGGATTGCGGCGGCAGCGGTCGAATCAGAAAAACGCATAAAATTGATGTCAACATACCGGCGGGCATTGACCACGGGCAGACGGTTTCCGTGCGCGGTCAGGGAGAAGCGGGTCAGAAGGGCGGTCCTTCCGGCGATTTGCTGATAACGGTTTATATAAAGAAAAACAATGTGTTCACGCGCGAAGGAAACAATGTCTATGTTGATGTGCCGATTACGTTTGTTCAGGCGGCGCTCGGCTGCGAAATTGAAATCCCGACGATTGACGGCAAGGTGATGCAGCGCTTCCCCGAGGGCACTCAGCACGGAACAAAATTCCGCCTGAAAGGAAAAGGCATCCCGAGCATCCGCGGCGGCGCACGCGGTGACCAGTATGTGCGCGTTGTTGTTGAAATTCCGAAAAATCTTACTCAGCGTCAGCGTGATATTCTTCAGGAATTTGCAAAGGAAAGCAATGAAAAAAACTATAATCAGCGAAAGAAATTTACTGATAAGATAAAGGATTATTTCAAATAAACCGAAAGGAAAAAACCAAATGGAATGGCTTGAAGTAAGCATTTACACAACCAACGCAGGGATTGACCCGATTTGCGGCAGATTGTACAATATAGGTGTTACGGGTGTTGAAATCAAAGATAAGGACGAATTTGAGGACTTCCTTGAAAATAATAAGCAATACTGGGATTATGTTGACGAACGCCTGCGCGAAGAAATGAACGGGGAAACGTGCGTTAAAATCTATGTGAGTGACAACGAACACGGTCACAAGCTTTTAATGCACGTCCGCGATGAGCTTGCGGCGCTGAAAGGACTTGATGCGGAAAACAAGTTCGGCTCGCTCAGAATTGAAATGCATTCGCTGTGTGAGGAAGATTGGGAAAATAACTGGAAGCAGTATTTCAAACCGATTTATGTCGGCGACAGGCTTGTTATAAAGCCGGAATGGGAAGCGATTGACGACGCTGACGGAAAAATCGTTTTTAATATCGACCCCGGGATGACCTTCGGCAGCGGTCAGCATGAAACCACGCGCCTGTGCGTTGAAGCTCTTGACCGTCTTGTTAAAAAAGGCGATAAGATTCTCGACCTCGGCTGCGGAAGCGGAATTTTGTCAATAATTTCACTTATGCTGGGTGCGTCGTATGCACGGGCAATCGATATTGATCCCAACTGCAAAAAAATTGCATATTCCAACGCTGCGCTTAATTCAATCGGAAGCGATGTATATACCGTGCTTGACGGAAACATCATAACGGACGAAGAGCTGAAAATACAAACGGAGGAAAGCGGTCCGTATGACATTGTTGTTGCCAATATCGTGGCTGACGTTATTATTCCGCTTTCCGGGGATGTGCGCCGTTATTTGAAAAAGGAAGGCGTGTTTATCGCCTGCGGAATCATAGAACCGCGGCTCGGTGAGGTTAAGGCTGCAATAGAAAATGCAGGATTCAGAATTAAACATATTGAAAATGAAAACGATTGGTATTGCATAATATCAACCGAAGGGTGAAGAAAATGGCGAATTTTTATATAGATAAATCGCAGATTTCGAACGGAAAAGCTGTTATTGACGGGGAAGAAGCAAAACACATCAGCCGTGTTCTTCGCATGAAAACTGGGGACAGCGTTGTTCTTTGCGACGGCAGCGGCATGTTCTACAGTGCTCGTCTGTGCGATTTTGACGGTAAAACCGTCACGGCTGAAATCGAGGATGTTTACCGTGCGCCGAGCGAGCCTAAGCTCAGCATAACGCTTTATCAGGGCGCGCCGAAAGCAGCAAAGCTTGAACTGATTGTTCAAAAGGCAACCGAAATCGGCGTTGTGCGTATTGTTCCGATGAACACTGCACGCACGGTTGCCAAGCTTGAAAAAGCGTCAAAGCTTGACCGCCTGCGCAAAATCGCGCGTGAGGCGGCAAAGCAGTGCAAGCGCGGCATTGTCCCCGAAATATCGGAGCCTGTAAGTTTTAAAGAAGCGGTCAGCCTTGCGGCGGCAGATGAGCTTGCGATTATTCCTTATGAGGAGGAAACGGAAAATTCACTTAAAAATATTCTGCGCGGCAAAAATATAAGCTCACTTTCGATTATGATAGGACCTGAGGGCGGTTTTGACGAGGGTGAAATTAGGCTTGCTGCGGAAAATTCCGTTATCCCCGTCACACTCGGAAAACGGATTCTTCGCACCGAAACCGCAGGATTGGCAGTTTCTGCCGTTTCACTTTATGAGCTTGGTGACATGGAATGATTGCGCTGTATTATTCATTCGGGTCATTTGACAGCGATTCATTTATAAACAGCGCTCTGATTCGTTTTACCGGCAAAAAGGGTGGTTTTAAGATAATCAGAGAAAGCGGAATAAAGCCGTATGTGAGAGAAAAGAATCTGTATTTTTCACTTTCGCACACAGACGGACTCACGATTTGCGCAGTCAGCAGCTTCCCCGTCGGAGCAGACGCGGAAAAGCGCCGAACCGTTAAAAATGCCGCGAAGATAGCGCAGCGTTTCCTGAAGCGCAAATTGCGCGAAACAGATGATTTTATTTCCATGTGGACAGAATTTGAAAGCCGCGTTAAATACGAGGGCTGCGGAATTGCAAATTACCGCGGTGAGGGCGGTGCTGAAACGCAAAGCTTCAGCATCGGCGATTACAGCGTTTCGGTATGCGCGGAGCATATCGGAAAAATTGTAAAGGAGAGAATGACAATGGGTATTTTGAACAGAGCGGACATAATGCTTCCGGTAACGAATGAGCCGGAAAAATGGAGCGTTGTGGCATGCGATCAGTATACATCGCAGCCGGAATACTGGGAACGCGTTAAAAATTTTGTCGGTGATGCTCCGAGCACGCTCAATCTTGTTTATCCCGAAGCCTTTCTCAGCGAGGGAGAAAGCAGAATCGAAAAAATCAATTCCGCCATGAAAAAGTATATGGAGCAGGGATTGTTCAATGAATATAAGGACTGCCTTATTTATGTTGAACGAACGCTTTCCGGCGGAAGAGTGCGCCGCGGAATCGTCGGAGCGGTTGACCTTGAATGTTACGACTTCAGAAAAGGCGCAAAAAGCGCAATCAGAGCAACCGAGGGAACTGTCATGAGCAGAATCCCTCCGCGCGTTAAAATCCGCGAGAATGCTCCGCTTGAGCTGCCGCATGTTATGCTGCTTGCCGATGACCCGGAGGACGTTATTTTTTCAAGCGTTTCAAAAGGAAAAATGCTTTATGATTTCGATCTGATGGAAAACGGAGGGCATTTGAGCGGCTGGCTTCTTGACGGAAACAGGGCGGACAGTGTGATTTCCGCTGTTGACGCTTTCGCGCAAACGGCGGAGGACGGACTTGTTTTCGCCGTAGGAGACGGAAATCATTCTCTTGCAACGGCAAAAACCTGCTGGGATAATATAAAGGCTTCGCTCAATGAGCGGGAACGCCTGACGCACCCGGCAAGGTTCTGTCTTGTTGAAATTGAAAATATTTATGACAAGGTGCTCGAATTTGAACCGATTCACCGCATTGTATTTAATGTTGATAAAAAAGCTTTTACGGAAAAGTTTATAAAAGAATGTGACTGCACAGCCGAAAACAACGGCGGTCAGTATGTTTCCGTTGTAGTCGACGGAAAACGCACCGATTATTACATGAACAGTAAAACAACGCCGCTTTCTGTCGGAACGCTTCAAAAATTCCTTGACAATGAGGAATGTGAGGTTGATTATATTCACGGAGAGGATGTCGTTTGCGACCTTTCGAAAAAGTCGGGCGCAGTGGGCTTTCTGCTTCCAAAGCCCGAAAAGGACGCACTGTTCGAAACGGTTATAAAGGACGGTGCACTTCCGAGAAAAACATTTTCAATGGGTGAAGCAAATGAAAAACGCTTCTATATGGAGGCAAAAAGAATCAGACCGGTTTGTTAGTGTTATTAAACAGACATTTAACAGTCATGAGGGTCGCAGCGAAATGAAATAATATTTCACTGCAACCCTCATTTTTTGCATCTCAAATATTTCACTGAATTCATTTCCGCAATTCTTTTCTTTTGCTTCTGCGCACCCGGTTAATGTGTCTTTCAAAGGCGCCGCTGTTCAGCAATTCTGTTAATACATACTGCTCGAACGTTGAAACGGTGCAGGAGTAAAAACCAAGCTTTTCCTGAAATATATCTGTCAATTTATGCGGAAGCACCATGTAACCTATACGCATTGAAGAAGAAATCGTTTTTGAAAATGTATTTAAGTATATCACGTTATCGCTGCCTGAAAGCTTAAAAAGCGTTTCCATTGGCTGAGAGGACACGGAAAATTCGGAGCCGTAATCGGATTCTATAATGATGCGTTCTCCGTTTTTTGCCCATTTTATATATTCGTGCCGCTTGGACGCCGACGCCGTAACTCCGCTCGGAAAGCTTTGATACGGTGTAGTATGTAAAATGTCCGCTTTTGACATGGAAAGAGCCTTACTTTCGATTCCGTCTTTCGCTAAAGGCAGCAACTCGTATTTTACCCCTGCCATAGAATAAATTTGCCCGATTTTCTCATAAGACGGATTTTCAATAGCAAATGTCTTATCTTTGCCGAGCAAATCGACAATCAGCGTATATAAATATTCTGCTCCCGATCCGATTACAATTTGTTCGGCATCTATATTCATTGCCCTGTTGCGCATAAGATAATGTTTTATTGCATTTCGAAGCTCTAAACAGCCGATGTTTGGTGACTTATCCAGAATAACATCATAGTATTCGGAAAGAACCCTGCGCATCGTCTTACTCAGAGCAGAAATCGAAAAGGTTGGGTAAGATGATGCAGAGATTTTGTGGCTTACCGGCTGAACGGGAGGAATGTATGCAGAGGCGAAACCATCGCTTTGCCTGAAAGTAACGAAATAACCGCTGCGTTCACGCGCCTCTGCGTATCCTTCATCACATAAAAGGGAATAGGCATGTTCTATCGTTATTGTGCTGACGCCGATTTCATCGGCAAGCAATCTCTTTGAGGGAAGCTTGCTGCCGTACGGGAATACGCCTGCAATAATATCGTCCCGTATATGTATATAAATGCTTAAATAAAGCGGCTGTTCGGTTTTGTTGATTATATAGTTCATCTGGTTATATTTATTTCTCCTATTCTGACTATTGTGTATCATCAGCTGCAATTGTATAATACTATCAATCAAATGTCAAGGGGGAATTGATATGCAAAAGAGGAAAACAACGAAATGGTTATGCACTGCCGCTATGTTTATGGCGCTTAATGTTGCAATGAGCTCATTCGGGATTCCCGTTCCGGGCGGACATCTTTATATCAATGATGTTGTCATCTGCACCGCAGCGATTTTATTAGACCCGTTTGCCGCATTTATGGTCGGAGGAGTCGGGGCTTTCTTAGGCGACTTATTGTTTTATCCGGCGCCGATGTTTGTTTCTTTGGTTACTCATGGGCTGCAGGCAGTTATCATTTCTGTATTTTCGCATCACATTTTAAAAAAGCGCCCTGTATTATCTTCGGGAATTGGGGTGGCAATCGGGGCAGTGATTATGGTTGTCGGCTATTCGCTCGGCAGAGCATTTATTTACAGCACCCCTGAATATGCTGTTATGAAATTGCCTTATCAAATATTACAGGCAGTTGTCGGTGCTGCTGCCGGGATGGCGCTGTGCTGGAAATGCGGAGTATATAAGCTATATAATCAAGAAATCACGAAATAACAATGGTATTTGCATTTTTTATAGGTTCGTGTTTGAATTGCAATGAAATAAAGCCGAAAACTCAGTTTCCGAGTTTTCGGCTTTGTTCTTCGGCTTATTCAATTTCGGGTATTGCGTCAAGTCTGTATTTTTCAACCTGGGGATAAGAAATTCCGCGAATCCATTTTCCGCGTGTGAAATCGGGAATCGGAACGGGTGCGCCTCCGAGTGCGATTGACTGCTCACTGAGTGCGGAAATCGACATCCATGCCGCCGCGTCGTAAACGTTTATCGGCGGAAGCTTGTTTTCCTTAACGCTTTCGAAAAATGCGCGGAGTACAAGCCAATCCATGCCGCCGTGACCGCTGTGAACACCGTCATTGAGATATTCTTTCCAAAGAGGATGGTCATATTGCTCGCTCAGCTTATCGGCATTGCCCCAGTTCGGTTTCCAATCCCCTTCGCCTTCATCGCCGTTGAAGAAGATTGAATCGTTGTTTTCGGCATAATATGCATGAGTTCCGTGAACGTTGAAATTCCTTGAATAAGGATGGGGGAGAGTTGTGTTGAGTGACAGGAGAATTGTTTCTCCGCCTGCGCATTTTATGATTGTTGTAATAACGTCACCCTGCCTGAAGTCAACGGCTGCAAGCGAATCATCGCTGCCGCGTTTGCCGAGAACATAGTCGTGCAGTCCGGCGGACTTGGAAGCGAACGAAGCAAGTGACAGCATTCTGTTGCCGTTATTTATATTAAGCAGCTTTGCAATCGGACCGAGCTCGTGTGTGGGATAATTTTCACAGTTGCGGTGAATATAGTTCTGCAAACGATAGTGGCGTCTTTCCGCGCCGCTCGAAACCTCTTCGCGCAAATCATGCATATATGCGCCGTCGCAGTGAACAATTTCGCCGAACACGCCGATTTTCGCCATGTTAAGGCACATCAGCTCTCTGCGCCCATAGCAGCAGTTTTCAAGGAACATAAACGGAGTTTTTGTTTCCTCGTATGTATCCACAAGCTTATGGCAGTCGCTGATGTCGTATGCACCGCCGACCTCCAGAGCCGTCCATTTGCCTGCGCGCATCGATGCTATGGCAAGATCCGCATGTGCTTCCCATGCGGCGCTGATGAGCACTGCCTTAATCTCGGGCATTTTCAGAATATCGCGGTAGTCCTGCGTCATAACCGGTTCATTTCCGCACTTTTCCTTTATAACCTTAAACGCATCCTCAGTTCTGTCCTTATATGAGTCGCAGACAGCGTAAATCTCAATATCATCCATTTGCGTTATCTCGTTGAGAAGCCCCGATCCGCGCTGACCGAGACCGATAATTCCAAGCTTTATTTTATCCATTTTAATCCGCACCTCTTTACAAATTTGTTTTTCTTGTATATAATTATAAATGGTTTAAAATCAAATGGAATATGAAATAAGGTATATAATATTCGAAATCGGACACTTTTGGAGGCTGATATGTGGGATAAAACAGTATTTTACCATGTGCCGCGCGTTTTATCGGTTTATTCGCTTAACACGGCGTTTCATTCGTACAAGGACAAGGACTATTATTTTTCGGGAGAAATGCATAATTTCTGGGAGCTTATCTGCATAAAAAAGGGCAGGGCGCTTATTGCAAAGGACGACAAGATTTATCATCTTTCGGAGGGGGGAGCTGCGCTTCATCCGCCGATGGAATTTCATCGGATAATGTCCGACGGGGTGGAGTTTGAAATTATCGTTATTTCGTTTTCATCGGACAGCGATGTTCTTTTCGGACTGTCGGAGGGCGTTATTGCGCTCGGGGAAACGGGCATGGCGGAAATAACGGGTCTGCTTGATGAAATAAAATCCGTTTTTAAAATGAATGAGTTTTTTGTGCTCGGCGGCGGCAATGCGGCAGCCGAACAAATGACGGTTTGCCGTTTCGAAAGGTTTCTTCTCGGACTGCTTTCCGGGAAAGGCGGCGAAAAAGCTCAGCTTAAAACCCATTCCGCAAGACTTTTTTCATCCGTAATCGAGGTAATGAACAACAATATTGAAAAAAATCTTTCCGTTGCGGAGCTGGCGCAGCTTTGCGGAATGAGCGAAAGCAATCTGAAAAAAATAATAAAAAAATATACCGGCAGCGGAGTGAGCAAGCATTTCACAATGCTGAAAATCGTTCGTGCAACGTCCATGCTCGAAAGCGGCATGAACATAAACGAAGTCAGCGAGCTGCTCGGTTTTTCGTCGCCGGCATATTTTTCTTATGTTTTCAAGCGCGAAACGGGCGCGCCGCCCATAAGCTGCAAGGGATAAAAAGGAGAATGCAGCCTCATACTGTCGGTTATTACAGTGCACCAAAGTATTTTTCAAAAAAGTCTTTCAGTTTATCAATAACAGTTTGCTTTTTCAAAACCCTGTTTGCACTGCCCGAAAATCTCGAAATCGGAGGTATTACCTTATCGGTGATGCTTCGGCTGTTATATTCTTATACTTATTTTTGCCTTCATTTTGCGTTATTGATGTTGTAGCTCCATTATCAAAAATAAACTCTGCGACATGAGCGAAACCGAGAGTAATATTAACGATTGGCTTGATATGATTAGTCGATATGAAAATATAACGGAGCTTGACCGTGAAACTGTGTTCGGACTTGTTGAAAGCATAACCGTTTACGAAAAAGACCGAAGCGGCGAAAATGTAACGCAGGAAATAAGAATTGAATCCCGTTTTATCAAAAATTTTTTGCAAAAAGAGAAAGAGGACATTGCTTGATTTCTCAAACAATATCCTCAACTGTTCCGTAAATACACTTGCTTGTCCAAAAGTGTATTTATGTAATGGCGGAGAAGGAGGGATTCGAACCCTCGCGCCGGTTTCCCGACCTACGCCCTTAGCAGGGGCGCCTCTTCGACCTGCTTGAGTACTTCTCCAAATGCAGTAAAGCTAAATTCAAAGGACAACCCTTTGCATGTTATTAAGGTTTGGCGTCAATCCCTGCCGCCGACGGGCAAGGATTGCGCTCATTGGCGGAGAAGGTGGGATTCGAACCCACGGCTCTTACGAGTCACCGGTTTTCAAGACCGGCTCCTTAAACCGCTCGGACACCTCTCCAAACCCGACTTGATAAGTATAGCAAAAGATTTGTTGGTTGTCAATACATTTTGGCAAATTTTTTTATGTTTTTTCCGCGGCGGAGGACAATATCGGGCTTCGAAAAAACAAAGACAACATTTAACAAAAAAATGTTGACACGGTAATGAATTTGTGCTATCATAGCCGTATACAATCAGAAGGAGATAATTCATGAGCATTCTTGTTTTTGCAGCTGCATATTATTACTTTTACTTTATTTATTCCGTAAGTAAAAGTGATTTTTGCTGCAATTAGGATTACGGTGCGGATTTGATTCGGCCCGGCAGTGAAATCACTGCCGGGTCTGTTTTTTTTCTGCGGAAAGAATGAAAAATGTTGACATTTTGAGCCGCATTTGATACAATTAGAATACGCTTTAATGCTCTGCAACTGCACAGCGTTAAAGCGAAAGAGGCAATAAACATTAAACAATTCAGCGGTAATGATGTTTGATTTGAACATAATATATGATAAAATAAAGGAAATTGTCTGCATCGGACAATTCCTCAAAATAAAGTGAGGTATTTGAAAATGGGTTTTTTTCAGAAAGAAATTGAAACGATGCCGCGAAAGGAAATTGATAAGCTTCAGCTTGAGCGGCTTAAGGAAACTGTGGCTTACTGCTACAACAATGTTCCGTTCTATCACAAAAAGATGACGGAAGCGGGAATTGGTGACGGAAGCAAAATCAAGCAGCTGTCGGATATTCAATATATCCCGTTCACAACAAAGGACGATTTCCGTGACAATTATCCTTTCGGAATGGCTGCATGTTCAATGCGCGATGTTGTACGGATTCATGCGTCGTCGGGCACAACGGGGAAGCCGACAGTCGGGGTTTACACGAAGGACGACATTGATATATGGAGCGACTGTGTGGCGCGCGTGGCGGCAGCCGGAGGAGTGAGCGACAATGATATAATTCAGATTTCGTTCGGTTACGGCTTGTTTACGGGAGCGCTCGGGCTGCATTACGGTCTTGAAAAGCTTGGTGCGACCGTTATTCCCGCATCATCGGGAAACACCGAAAAACAAATGATGATGATGCGCGACTTCGGCGTTACGGGACTTGTTGCAACACCGTCATATGCGCTTTATCTGAGTGAATCGATTAAAGAAGCGCCGTATCCGCTTTCGGACTACAGTCTTAAGCTCGGAATTTTGGGAAGCGAGCCATGCACGCCCGAAATGCGCGATACAATAGAAAAAAATCTTAATATATATGTTTCCGATAACTACGGAATGACGGAGCTGGGCGGTCCGGGAGTGAGCGGCGATTGCGAAATGCGCGACGGAATGCACTTTGCCGAAGATCATTTCCTGCCGGAGATAATTGACGCGGACGGAAACCGCCTTGGAGAAAACGAAGCCGGGGAGCTTGTTGTGACAACGCTTACAAGGCGCGGAATGCCTGTCCTGCGTTATCGCACAAAGGATATAACGAAAATTACATATGATCCGTGCAAATGCGGAAGAACGCATGCAAGAATGGCAAAAACAATGGGAAGAACGGACGACATGCTGATTATCAAGGGAGTGAACGTTTTCCCGACGCAGATTGAAAGCGCGCTTATCACGGTGGATAAAATCGGACCGCATTATCAGCTGATTATCCGCCGCAAAAACTTTAAGGATACGCTTGAAATTAAGGTTGAGCTTGTGGACGCAAGCGTGCTTGAAAGCTTCGGAGAGCTTGAAAGCCTGCAGAAAAAGGTTCAGGAGAAGCTGAAAAGTGTGCTCGGGCTTCAGACAAAGGTGACGCTTGTTCAGCCGAAAACGCTTGAACGCTTCCAGGGAAAAGCAAAGAGAATACTTGATTTGAGAAATGAAGGAGAATGATTATGAAACAGCTGCTTATAGGAAACGCCGCGGTAGCGCGCGGACTTTATGAGGCAGGCTGCTCCGTTATATCAAGCTATCCGGGCACGCCCAGCACGGAGATAACGGAGTTTGCCGCGAAAAACGATGAAATTTACTGCGAATGGGCGCCGAACGAAAAGGTTGCCATGGAGGTTTCTTTCGGTGCATCGCTGCACGGCGTTCGCAGCTGCTGCGCGATGAAGCACGTTGGTTTAAACGTTGCGGCAGACCCGCTTTTCACGCTGTCATACACCGGCGTGAACGGGGGACTGGTTATCTGCGTTGCCGATGACCCGGGAATGCATTCCTCGCAGAATGAGCAGGATTCAAGGCACTATGCAATCGGCGCAAAGGTGCCGATGCTCGAGCCTGCGGATTCTTCCGAAGCTTATGAATTTGCAAAGGCAGCGTTTGAGCTTTCGGAGAAATACGACACACCGGTGCTTCTCAGAATGTGTACCAGAATAGCACATTCGCAGAGCATTGTTGAAACGGGCGAGCGCGGTGAGGTGAAAAATATTCCGTACGAAAAAAACGGAGAAAAATATATCATGATGCCAGGCAACGCAAAAAAACGCCATCCCGTTGTTGAGGAAAGAACGAAAAAGCTGACCGAGCTTGCGGAAAACTGTGCGTTCAATAAAATTGAGATGAACGGCTCCGAAATCGGAATAATCACATCGGGAACATGCTATCAGTATGTTAAGGAGGTTTTCGGCGACAGTGTGAGCGTTTATAAGCTCGGAATGGTGAATCCGCTGCCGGAAAAGAGCCTTCGCGGTTTTGCCGCATCGGTTAAAAAGCTTTATGTTGTTGAAGAGCTTGACCCGATAATTGAAAATCATTGCAAGGCGCTCGGGCTGTCGGTTGAGGGAAAAAGCATGTTCTCCATGCTCGGCGAGTTTTCGCAGGAAACGGTTGCGGAAGCGTTCGGGCATGAGAAGCCGGGAACCTATGAAAACAAAACTCCGATTCCCGTCCGTCCGCCGATGATGTGTGCCGGCTGCCCTCACAGGGGAATGTATTATGTTCTTTCGAAAAATCATATCACCGTGCTCGGCGATATAGGCTGCTATACGCTCGGCGCGCAGGCGCCTTTGTTTGCGCTTGACTCAACGCTTTGCATGGGGGCTTCCGTTTCGGGGCTGCATGGCTTCAATAAAGCAGGCGGCAGCGAAAGCGAGGCAAAAAGCGTTTGTGTGATTGGTGATTCAACGTTTATGCACTCGGGTGTGACGGGACTTATCAATATAGCATACAACGGTTCAAATTCAACCGTTATTATACTTGACAATTCCATAACCGGTATGACAGGACATCAGCAAAATCCCACAACAGGGTATAACATAAAGGGTGACCCGGCAGGAAAAATTGACCTTGAGTCGCTTTGCCGCGCAGTCGGCATTAACAGAATCCGTGTGGTTGATCCTTATGACCTTGAGGCGTGCGAAAAGGCGCTCCGTGAGGAGCTTGCGGCAAACGAGCCGTCGGTTATCATATCGCGCCGTCCGTGCGTGCTGCTTAAATATGTTAAGCCGAAAACGCCGCTTGTGGTTGACCGGGAGAAATGCAAGGGCTGCAAAAAGTGCATGAAGTTCGGCTGCCCTGCAATCAGTATGCACAACGGAAAGGCTGCAATCGACAAAACGCTGTGTGTCGGCTGCGAGGTCTGTGTGCAATTGTGCGGCTTCGGCGCTATCGGGAACGGGGGTAACGAATAATGGAAACAAAAAACATTATGATTGTCGGCGTCGGCGGTCAGGGATCGCTTTTGGCAAGCAAGCTGCTCGGCAAGCTGCTCGTTTCGGAGGGGTTTGACGTTAAAGTGTCCGAGGTTCACGGAATGAGTCAGCGCGGCGGTTCGGTTGTTACATATGTGCGCTTCGGAGATAAGGTTTATTCCCCGATTATAACGGACGGTGAGGCTGATTTTATCGTGTCATTTGAGAAAATTGAGGCGGCAAGATGGCTTCCGTGCTTGAAAAAAGGCGGCACAATAGTTGTGAACACGCAGCAGATAGACCCAATGCCCGTTATAATCGGGAAGGCAGACTATCCGGAGCATGTTCTGGAAGAAATAAAGGACACGGGCGCGCATGTTGACGCGGTTGACGCGCTTTCGCTCGCAGAAAAGGCGGGCTCGGTCAAGGCAGTGAACATTGTGCTGATGGCACGTCTTGCAAAGTATTTTGATATTCCGTACGATTCATGGATTAAGGCAATTGAGAATACGGTTACGCCGAAATTTGCGGAAATGAATAAAAAGGCCTTTGAGTTGGGCTATAATCTCTGAGCAAAGGAATGATTGCAATGGAACAGTATTACCAGAAGGAAATTGAAACGGCTTCGCTTGATGAAATCAGAGCGATTCAGAATGAGCGGCTTGTAAACACTGTAAACAGAGTTTACAAAAACAATGAATATTACCGCGATCTCATGGAGAAAAAGGGCGTTACGCCCGATGATATTAAATCGGTTGACGATTTGCACAAGCTGCCGTTTCTTACAAAGGATGACCTGCGCAAGGCATATCCCTACGGGCTGATGTCGGCGCCGCTTTCGGAATGTGTGCGCATTCATTCAACAAGCGGAACAACGGGCAAGCGCGTTGTTGCATTCTACACGCAGCATGATATTGACCTTTGGGAAGACTGCTGCGCGCGTGCAATCGTTGCCGCAGGCGGCACTAAAGAGGATGTTTGCCAGGTATGCTACGGTTACGGCCTTTTTACCGGCGGTGCAGGCTTGCACGGCGGCTCGCACAAGGTTGGCTGCCTCACGCTTCCGATGTCATCGGGTAATACGGAACGGCAGATTCAGTTTATGACAGACCTTCATTCAACAATTCTTTGCTGCACACCGTCATATGCCGCATATCTTGCGGAAAGCATTATTGAGGGCGGTATGCGTGATAAAATCAGTCTTAAAGCAGGCATATTCGGCGCGGAAGCATGGACAAAGCAGATGCGCCGCGATATTGAGGACAAGCTCGGGATTAAAGCATATGACATTTACGGACTCACGGAAATTTGCGGTCCGGGCGTTGCATACGAATGCAGCGAGCAGAGCGGAATGCATATTAACGAGGATCACTTTATTCCCGAAATTATCAACCCAGAAACGGGGGAGGTTCTTCCTGAGGGGGAGAAGGGAGAGCTTGTGTTCACATGCATATCAAAGGAAGCTTTTCCTGTCCTCAGGTATCGCACGCGCGATATATGTGTACTGTCGCGAAAGAAATGCTCATGCGGAAGAACGCATATCAAAATGGCTAAGCCGATGGGCAGAAGCGATGATATGCTTATTGTCAAGGGCGTTAATGTGTTCCCGTCGCAGATAGAGATGGTTCTGCTCAAGCAGGGGCTTACATCAAATTATCAGATAATAGTTGACCGCAGCAATAACAGCGACACAATTGAGGTTAAGGTTGAAATGACACCTGAATTGTTCTCTGACACGGTTAATCATCTTGAACGCAAAGAGAAAGAGATTACGGCTGCACTGAAATCGGTTCTTGGTATATATGCAAAGGTCAGCATTGTTGAACCGAAATCGATTGTCCGCAGTGAGGGCAAGGCTGTGCGCGTCATTGACCGCCGCAAACTTTATAATAATTAACAAAACAGGACTGAAGTGAAATGAAATCCCATTTACTTCAGTCCTGTTTTTAATCTGCGTGTATTCTTTTTTTGGCGTTTTGAACACGCTCCTCGCTCGGCGGATTAACTCCCTCGAGCGAATATTTTATGCCGAGATTTTCCCATTTGAACTTCCCGAGCGTGTGATACGGCAGCACCTCAACGCGCTGCACGTTTGTAAGTGTTTTGACAAATGCGCCGAGAGCATCGAGATCCTCGTCAAAATCGCTGTGACCGGGAACAAGGACATGTCTTATCCAAACGGGTTTCCCGATGTCTGAAAGATAGCGTGCCATATCAAGAATATTGGTATTTTCAAAACCGGTTAAGTCCTTGTGACGCAGGGGATTTATTTCCTTGATGTCAAGCATGAGCAAATCGGTATATTCCATAAGAGCGCTAAACTTTGAGAAGAAAGGCTCTTCACGTGTGAACGGATTACCGGCAGTGTCAATAACAGTATTAACGCCCTGCGCCTTTGCCTTTTTAAAGAGATCAATAAGGAAATCCATCTGCAAAAGCGGTTCACCGCCGCTGACAGTGATTCCGCCGCCGTTTTTCCAGTATGCTTTATATCTGAGCGCTTTTTTTAAAAGCTCGTCCGCAGTCACTTCCTCACCGCCGCCTATTTTCCATGTGTCGGGATTGTGGCAGTAACGGCAGCGCATTTTACAGCCCTGCGTGAAGATTACGAATCTCACGCCCGGTCCGTCAGCCGCGCCGAAGCTTTCGGTTGAATGAATATGCCCGGTGATTTTTGTTTCAGATGCGTCCATGATTATGCTCCTCCGAAGTTTTATTTTCTTATATTTCTAAAAAACAAACGGGTGTAAAAAAAGTGATTTTTACACCCGCAGCAATTTATTAAATTATACAGGTGCAGCGAATTATTTCCTTCTGCTGCCGCGCTTTGATTCAACATTGCGCTTTATATCAAGCATACGCGCGTCACTTGACTGCTTGAAGCTTGCCATCATATCCTCAAAAGACATGTCGGACTGATTGCTGCCTGAGTTCCAGTCAATTTCAGCCGGTTTTCCGTTGAACGATACATTCTGACGGCGCGGCTGATAATCCTGCGCTTTCTTAATGGAAAGGCTGATTTTTCCCTTTTCGTTAAGTGACAGAACCTTAACCTTAACCGTCTGATTCATTTTCAGATGGTCATTAATATCCTTGACATAATTGCGCGCCACCTCTGAGATGTGCACAAGGCCGGTTTCTCCGCCCGGTAAGTCAATAAATGCACCGAACCCTGTTATTCCCGAAACTTTACCCTCAACTATCTGTCCTGCTTCCAATGCCATAAAGGTATATTACCCCTTTCAATATGTAAAAATATATATTACAGCATGATATTCATGCAATTATATCAGTTCCCGACAACAAAGACCGTTTCATCCTTGCCGACATAACCCTCGTCACGAGCTTTTTCTTCATAATATTCGTCAGAGGAGTTATGTTTTTTCTTTTCGTCAAGACGGGCGCTTTTATCCTTTTGAACCGCAATTTCTTTTTTCGTGTCGGCAGTTTCGCGGCGTATGCTGACAAGCTTAATCTGCTGCATTGTAAGCGTATACAAAAATCCGCCTATCAAAACGGCAAAAATAAGCATTCTGATGTAATCGCCCTTGCTTCTTTTTCTTTTGCGCTTTGCGGATTTTCCCACATTTCTCACCTCTACTTCTTATAGTATAGCCTAAAGACGCGGATTTGTAAAGTTTTTTTTATAAGTTTTTTTCGTTTTTTTAAAAGGATGCCGATAAGGAACTCGTAATTTATGAACAGGGCGATGCATATTGCTATGAACACAAATGATTTCAAGCATATAATTCAAGACTGAGCATTGACATTTGAATAAATAAAAGGGCTGAGGCAAAACTGATTTAATTTTGCCTCAGCGCGGTTTTGTTAACTATTTATTCCGATTTACTGTTTATAGCCTCTGATCAGTTATCATTTTTGTTCTTTTTAATAAGACCGTTCACCTTGTCAAATACTTCGGGAATGTAATCAATCAGCTTATCAATCGGCGTGTTAGTTGATGAAATCGGAATCAGCTTAATCTGATCCGCAGTTACAACCAAAAAACCAATCGGCGAAATTGAAACACCTGCGCCGCTGCCGCCGCCGAAAGCCGTCTGATCGGGGCGCGGCGAGAAGTCGCTGCCGCCTGCTGCAAAGCCGAAGCCAACCTTTGACACGGGGATAATTATCGTGCCGCTGCTTGTTTCAACAGGGTCGCCGATGATTGTGTTTACATCTACCATACCCTTGATGTTCTCCATAACAGTTCCCATTAAATTGTTTATCGGATGTTCTCCCATAATTTATTCCTCCTTGCCCTTTCGGGTTAAAATTACAATGCCGATAAGTATAATATAAACAATGCGCGTTGATATTATGCATTTAGCATACGGTTTGAAAACAGCGTTATTATAATCGGGCATTATCTCAATTTTCGGCTCTCCGACATACAGAGCCGCGCTCAAAAGTCCGATTATATTGTAAACAGCTGCCCAAAGCGCACCCACGGAAACCGCGGTTGACGGTGCGCTGCCCGTGCCGACGGTAATCTGCACGGTGAATTTATCGACTTTTAAGTATTTTTTTGTGAGCCGTGCCGCGGCGCTGAATTTATCGGTGAATTTTGTTATCCGCTCGGAAAGTGACGCGGCTTCTTCTGTAAAGCGTTTTCCCTTTTCAGGCGCTGATTCCTTTTTTTCGGAAGTTTTTTTCGCTGTCTTTTTCTTTTTCCCGAACGAACCGAGTTTTATTCCGAAAACGGACACTGAAAACGAAAGCTTGCCGTTATAGCGCACGTATACCCTGACAGGGAGCAGTGCAATGCATATTAAAATGACAAATATTACAATTAACACAAGCTTTAACAATCAGCCGTTCATCTCCGCATTTTCATTATTTTGTGTATCCGCGCCCGATACCTCATGCGCGTCTGCGGAAGCTTCCGCGCCGTCTGCCGAGGTTTCGGAAATATAATCCTCAATAACATCATGCTTTTCGGGAAACATTCCGCCCTCGGGCGGAGCCTCTTTTACAGGCAGCGGCGGCAAATCCTCCAATGATTTAAGCCCGAAACAGCGTAGAAATTCAAGCGTTGTTCCGTAAAGAATCGGTCTGCCGGGTGTTTCGGCGCGCCCCAACTCATCGATAAAGCCGCGTTCCAGCAGCTTTGCAACCGAGTATGTGCAGTCAACACCGCGGATAAAGTCCATCGTGGATTTTGTGACGGGCTGGTTATATGCAATTATTGAAAGCGTTTCAAGCGCTGCCGATGACAGCCCTGCCTGCTTTTTTGACTGTGTGACGCGCGCGATACATTCGTAATAATCGGGATTGGAGCACATCTGAATACAGCCGTCAATCTCAATCAGCCTTATACCGCGCTTTTCATCGTCATATCTTCTTTTCAGTTTTTCAAAAATGTCACGGATTTCGTCCTCACTGACCTCAAGCGCTTCGGCAAGCTTGGATATTTCCACAGCGTCTCCGATTGAGAACAGAACCGCTTCTATTGCGCAATCAATATTCTTCCCCGATGTTAAGTTCAGCATCTTTTTCACCCCGTTCACAGTACAAATGGTCTCCGTTTTGCATGACTGTCATAACATTTTCCTTGATAAGCTCCAGAATTGCAAGGAACGTTGCAACATATTCTCCTCGCACGCGCAGCCCGTCAAAAAGCGATTCAAACTGAACCCTGCTGCCGCGCTTAAGCCTGTCCATAACGCGCGTTGAAGCATATCGGACGGAGTAATTGGTGCGCCCGATAACACGCTTAAAGGTTTTCGGGTCAATCGGCTTGCGTGACGCGCTCCTGTCGATAACGGCGAAAAACGCATCGAACAGCTTTTCAATCGGAATGAGCTTATTTTCCGTTTTAACCTTCGGCAAGTCAAGCGGTTCCGCGTCCTTGAAGCAAACATGCTCCATCGTATGACGCTTTTCGTCCATAACAACGGCGATCTCCTTGTAACGCTTGTATTCCTCAAGTCTGTCTGCAAGCTCTGCGCGCGGATCCTCTTCTTCCTCCTCATCAACGGGGAGGAGCATTCGCGATTTTATCAGAAGCAGCTGCGAAGCCATTACGAGAAATTCTCCGCCGATTTCCATATCAAGCTCCTGCATGAGAGATATATATTCAAAATACTGATCCGTGATTTCGGAAATGGGAATGTCATATATACTGACCTTGTTTTTGCTTATCAGATGCAGAAGAAGGTCAAGCGGCCCTTCAAACGCCGCAGTTTTAAAAGAAAGCTCACTCATAACAATACCTCTATCCGAGCAGGCGGATAAGCAGATTCAGAACAAACTGCAAAAAAGCGGCAATCGGAGTTGTTATAAAATTAATTGCATTTGACAAAAGCCCCGTGAAGGAAAGCAGAATCAGAATCGGAAATCCGAAGCGCTCATACTGCAAAAGAGTGTTATAGTTTTCTGACGAAAGAAAGATACCCAGAACCTTGCTTCCGTCAAGCGGAGGGAAAGGAATAAGGTTGAACGCGGCAAAGCTCATGTTTACGCCGATACATTCAATCAAAAGTCTGTAAATAAACTCTGTGATAAAGTTGCTGTGGTGCGGAAGCACAAAAACAATGAGCGGAGCGAGCAGAATCACCGCGATGAGCGCCAGCAGAATATTTGCAACAGGCCCGGCAAGCGCAGTTATCGCCGTGTCGCGCTTACGGTTGCGGAAGTACATCGGGTTAATCGGCACGGGCTTTGCCCAGCCGAAACGGAACAAAAGCATGCACAGCGCACCGATCGGGTCAAGATGCGCAAGCGGATTGAGCGAAAGCCGTCCGCTGTATTTCGCAGTCGGATCGCCGAGCTTATATGCTGTATAGCCGTGCGAAAATTCATGTACGGTTATTGCAAAAAACAGCACAATAAAACGTGCCAGAATTGCGGAAAAGGAATAGCTTAAAGAACTGAACAAGTATATACCGCCTCTCATAAATTATTACCTTATATTTCATCCTTTATAATAACATAATTTATGCCGAATTGTCAACCGCCGTTACAAATTAGTCATTTTTTTAAAATTATAGCCTGCTTGTGGTTGACCGGCTTTTTCGACAGCCTGAGGGGGCTGCAGCATAAAAATGTTGCAGCCCCTATCTCAGTATTTTTTGTTAAGCAGGGAATGTTCGGTTTCCTTTATCGATTCAATTGCTTTTTCACTGTGGTTATACACAACGTAAAAATACAGTGCGTCGATAATGGAAAGCTGCGCAATACGCGAATTCAGCGCAAGAATATTGTAGCGCGTTTCCATTGCCGAGGTATTAAGCACAATATCGCTGTACTTCAAAATCGGTGATTTTCCGGCATTTGTTATTGTGATTGTTGCCGCGCCGTGGTCGCGCGCGATTTGGAGCGCGTCAATAATGTCCTTTGACGAGCCCGAATGGGATATTGCAATTGCAGCGTCCTCATCGGTGAGATGCGAAGCCGCTATTACCTGCATGTGATTATCGGAATAGGAAACCGCATTAAGTCCGGCGCGGAGGAATTTATGCCCTGCGTCCATCGCGACCGATGCGGAGTTTCCCAGCCCGAAAATAGCAATACGCTTTGCGGAGCTGATTTTCTGCGCGGCAAGATAAAGACTTTCGGGGGAGAGCGACTTTTTCGTCATTTCAAGTGCGCAGTATATGTCATTGCACACCTTTTCATACATTTCAAACGGAGAATCCCCGGCTTTGATATGCGTGCTCACAGTTGAGCTGCCGCCTTCCGAGGCAAGTGAAATTTTAAGCTCCTGATAACCGCTTAATCCCAGCCTTTTTGAAAATCGGACAATTGTTGCTTCGCTGCACTGGCAAAGCTCGGCAAGCTCAACAATTGAAAGCGAGATAATCTGCCCCGGTGAGGAGAATATCTTATCGGCAATGCGTTTTTCCGCCTTGCTCATTTTTTCGTATAACATTTTTATTTTGAGTGATGTTTTATCCATAAGCTGCTCCGGTAATCCTTTTTGTTATATTATATGGCATTGAAAATGATTTGTCAAATCAATTTAGAAAATTAAACCGGATTAGCTCTGCACAATCGTCCTCATTTTTCTCTTTTGGGGCTTTTATTTTGCTATCCGACTATGGCGACTACGGCAGATACAAAACCGAAGAAAGCGGAATAAAAATAGGCGAGCTTGGCGATTTGGAGGATTTTGTGAACTTTTGGGACTATGGCGAACAGTGCAAAAAGGACAATAAAGCTGTATTTCTTGACAGCTACGGAGTTTTGGAAAACAGCGGTTCTGAATTTACCGAAAGATACAACGGCGATCTGAATACAATTCCGAAGGAATATTCCATAACAACAGACGCATTATCGGAAATCGAGATTGAGGATTCTATGGGGCTGGCTGTTCGGATTGACGAGTATTTAAGGGCAAATCACCCCGACTATGACCGTGTGTATTCTGAAATAATTGAAATGCAGCAGGATTTGTCGGACAATATTCTGCACGGCAAAACTCACAGATTAAAACAGGTTTTTAATGAAATGGGCTTGACCTCTGCCAATGAGCCGTATAAGAGCCTGTGCGAATTTGAGAAAAACTATCCGAAAAGGCTTTTTATGATATATCAGCTCAAAGATGACGACAGCACAAGAGGGCTGCGCTTTGAGAACTTGGAGCAGATTAAAAAAGATAAGCAGCTGCCCGTTATCGAAAACTATGAGCTTATTTATTCCGCGCGAATGAAAGCCGATACAA
>OGMF01000401.1_pt1 | contig 50461 bp, 48 predicted proteins | sample 1572921 | NCBI WGS metagenome assembly OGMF01 (sample SAMEA2581919, study PRJEB24529) | metagenome | biome: Human gut stool | place: China | collected 2011 | reverse complement strand
GAATTGCACAGGTAGGAGAGGTGTTGCCTCAAGCAAATTGCGGTGGATGTGGTTACCCGGGTTGTAGTGGTTTTGCCGATGCTTGTGTAAAAGCAGGTTCGTTGGACGGAAAATTCTGTCCGGTAGGCGGACAACCTGTCATGACGCAAATTGCCGAAATCCTTGGTTTGGATGCTACTGCGGCCGAACCGATGGTTGCGGTTGTGAGATGTAATGGAACCTGTGCCAATCGCCCGCGTGTAAATATGTACGATGGCGCGAAGAGTTGTGCTATTGCAGCTTCTCTTTATGGTGGTGAAACAGGTTGTAGTTTTGGATGTCTGGGCTGTGGCGACTGTGTGGAAGCCTGTCAGTTTGATGCTATCCACATGAATCCCGAAACAGGACTTCCGGAAGTGGATGAAGCCAAATGTACGGCTTGTGGTGCTTGTGCAAAGGCTTGCCCGAAGAATATTATTGAAATCCGCCCGCAGGGTAAGAAGTCACGCCGTGTCTATGTGCAATGCGTGAACAAAGACAAGGGTGCCGTAGCGCGTAAGGCTTGTACGGTTGCTTGTATCGGTTGTGGCAAGTGCGTGAAAGTTTGTCCGTTCGAGGCCATTACGCTGGAGAATAATCTGGCTTACATTGACCCGAACAAATGTAAATCATGTCGTAAGTGCGAGGAAGTTTGTCCGCAGAACACGATTGTCGCACTCAATTTCCCGCCGCGCAAGCCGAAGGCGGAAGGTGCTGCTCCGGCTGCTGCTAAAGTAGCTGCTGCGCCAAAAGCTACAGAAACACCTAAAGCAGCAGAGGCTCCTAAGGCTGTAGAAACCCCGAAAGTAGTTGAAACCCCTCAGGTGGAAACTCCGAAGGCGGAAGCTTAATAATCAAGAAGTAATAAACGACTAAAATACAGAATTGTATGTTGAAGACATTTTCAATCGGTGGTGTTCATCCACACGAAAATAAACTTTCAGCACATCAGCCCATCATCAAGGCGGAAGTTCCTGCTAAAGCTGTGATTCTGCTGGGACAGCACATCGGTGCACCTGCAAAACCGCTTGTGGCTAAAGGAGATGTGGTGAAAGTCGGCACAAAGATTGCTGAACCCGGTGGTTTTGTATCTGCAGCCATTCACTCGTCTGTCAGCGGCAAGGTTGCTAAGATCGATTCGATTATCGATGCCAGCGGTTATCCGAAGCCAGCTATTTTTATCGACGTAGAAGGTGACGAATGGGAAGAAAGCATTGACCGCACAGAAACTTTGGTGAAGGAATGTAATCTTACCTCTGAAGAAATTGTGAAAAAGATTGCCGATGCCGGTATTGTAGGTTTGGGTGGTGCTTGTTTCCCTACTCAAGTGAAACTTTGTCCGCCGCCTGCATTCAAGGCAGAATGTGTGATCATTAATGCCGTAGAATGTGAACCCTACCTGACAGCTGATCACCAGTTAATGCTGGAACATGCAGAAGAAATTATGGTAGGTGTATCTATCCTGATGAAGGCCGTAAAGGTTAATAAGGCATTTATCGGTATTGAAAATAATAAGCCGGATGCTATTCAGTTGATGACAAAAGTTGCTTCCAGCTATGCAGGTATCGAGGTGGTTGCTTTGAAAGTGCAATATCCGCAAGGAGGTGAAAAGCAGTTGATTGATGCCATCACCAGCCGTCAGGTAGCAAGTGGCGCATTGCCTATCTCTACAGGTGCTGTGGTACAGAATGTGGGTACTGCATTTGCCGTATATCAAGCTGTACAGAAGAATAAGCCATTGTTTGAACGTGTGATTACCGTAACAGGAAAATCGGTGGCAAAACCCTCCAACTTCCTGGCACGTATCGGTACACCGATGAAGCAGTTGATTGATGCTTGCGGTGGTTTGCCCGAAGATACAGGTAAGATTATCGGTGGTGGCCCGATGATGGGAAAGGCGTTGATAAATACAGATGTACCAACTGCTAAAGGTAGTTCTGGTATTCTGATAATGAACAATAAGGAAGCCAAGCGTGGTGAAATTCAACCTTGCATCCGTTGTGCAAAGTGCGTGGGTGCTTGTCCGATGGGATTGGAGCCTTATTTGTTGTCGGCGCTTGCTGAACATACTGAATTCGAGAGAATGGAGAAAGAAAGAATAATGGATTGTATCGAGTGCGGTTCTTGCCAGTTCACCTGTCCTGCGAACCGTCCGTTGCTGGACTATTGCCGTTTGGGTAAAGGTAAAGTAGGAGCGATCATCCGTGCACGTCAAGCTAAAAAATAACGAAGTATGGAAAATAAATTAATAGTATCACTTTCGCCCCATGTCCATGGTGGTGACAGCGTGAAAAAGAATATGTATGGCGTGCTCATTGCATTGATTCCTGCATTTCTCGTATCACTCTATTTCTTCGGACTGGGTGCGCTGATTGTTACGGCTACTTCGGTAGCTGCCTGTTTGTTCTTTGAATGGGCTATCGGCAAATTCCTTTTAAAGAAAGAAACCACGACTATTTGTGACGGTTCTGCCGTAATCACAGGTGTGTTGCTGGCATTCAACTTACCTTCCAATCTGCCTATCTGGATTATTATTCTGGGTGCATTGTTTGCAATAGGTGTCGGTAAAATGTCTTTTGGCGGACTGGGTTGTAATCCGTTCAACCCCGCATTGGCAGGCCGTGTATTCCTGTTGCTCTCTTTCCCTGTGCAGATGACGAGCTGGCCGGTTGTCGGACAGTTGACTTCTTATACAGATGCAACGACGGCGGCTACACCTCTTAACCTGATGAAGCAGATTGCCGGTGGAAATATAGAAGCTTTAAAAGATTTGCCTTCTTCTTTTGACTTATTGATTGGTAATAATGGAGGTTGCTTGGGTGAAGTAAGTGCCTTGGCATTGCTGTTGGGATTGGCTTATATGCTTTGGAAGAAAATTATAACCTGGCATATTCCTATTTCTATATTGGCAACAGTATTTGTATTCTCAGGTATCATGCATCTGGTAGATCCGGAAGTATATGTATCTCCGGTGCTTCAACTGCTTACAGGTGGTTTGATGTTGGGTGCTATCTTTATGGCTACGGATTATGTCACTTCTCCGATGAGCAAGAAAGGGATGTTGATCTATGGTGTGTGTATCGGTCTGCTGACAGTGATTATCCGTTTGTTCGGTGCTTATCCTGAGGGTATGTCATTCGCCATCCTGATTATGAATGCCTTTACTCCGTTGATAAATACATATTGTAAACCTAAACGCTTTGGGGAGGTAGCGAAGAAGAAATGAAAAAGTTAGAATCATCCTTGAAGAATATGTTGCTGGTACTCACGGGTGTTACCGCTATTTCTGTGGCGTTGCTGGCATATGTAAATGAGCTGACGAAAGAACCTATTGCACAAGCCAATGCAAAGACATTGAGTGATGCGGTAAGTGCGGTTGTTCCTGGTTTTGATAACGATCCGATTGCGGAAAAAAAGGTGCAGGCTGTGAATGGTGTGGATTATGCCGTGTATCCTGCAACGAAAGACGGACAATTTATTGGTGCTGCTGTAGAAGCCAGTTCAATGGCATTTGGCGGTGAACTGAAGGTACTGGTCGGTTTTGATGCAGAAGGAAACATTATAGATTATTCTTTGTTGTCGCATGCGGAAACTCCGGGATTGGGTTCCAAAGCTGCCGATTGGTTTAAAGAAGGTAACAAAGGAAGTATTAAGGGAATGAATCCGGGTAAGGCCCCTTTGTCTGTTAGCAAAGACGGGGGACAGGTAGATGCTATTACCGCTTCTACCATTACTTCACGTGCTTTCCTGAATGCTGTGAATGCTGCTTATGCTGCTTATGCGGGTCAGAATGAGTCTGATGCTGCTACGGGCGCTACACAAAAAGTTGTTGAACCTGCTGAAAACGCAGCTACTGAGGCTACGGATTCCATCAGCGCTAAATAAAGAAAGGAGTAGAAGATATGAATAATTTTAAAGTTATGATGAACGGGATTATTAAAGAGAATCCTACGTTTGTACTCCTGCTTGGTATGTGTCCTACGCTGGGTACTACCTCTTCCGCCATTAATGGTATGGGTATGGGATTGGCAACCATGTTCGTGTTGATTTGCTCTAATATTGTAATCTCGGCTATTAAGAATGTTATCCCTGATATGGTGCGTATTCCATCTTTTATCGTAGTTATCGCATCTTTTGTAACGTTGTTGCAAATGGTGATGCAGGCTTATGTTCCTGCTCTGTATGCTACGCTGGGTCTGTTTATTCCGCTGATTGTGGTAAACTGTATCGTACTGGGACGTGCCGAAGCTTTTGCTGCAAAGAATACTCCGGTAGCTTCTTTCTTCGATGGTTTGGGAATGGGACTTGGTTTTACCTTGGCTCTTACTCTGTTGGGTGCCGTACGTGAGTTTCTGGGAACAGGTAAAATCTTCAATCTGACTATTCTTCCTGAAGAATACGGTATGTTGATATTCGTACTTGCACCGGGTGCGTTCATCGCGTTGGGTTATCTGATTGCATTGATTAACAGCTTTAAAAAAGCATAATTAAGAACTTAGTATGGAATATATATTGATATTTATTTCGGCAATCTTTGTTAACAACATCGTGTTGTCACAATTCCTGGGAATTTGTCCGTTCCTCGGAGTATCCAAGAAAGTGGAAACTGCATTGGGTATGTCGGCTGCTGTAGCATTCGTACTTACTATTGCTACTATAGTGACATTCCTTATTCAAAAGTTTGTTCTTGATGCTTTCGGTTTGGAATACCTGCAAACAATTACCTTTATTTTGGTAATTGCAGCCTTGGTTCAGATGGTAGAAATCATTCTTAAAAAAGTATCACCTTCCCTATATCAGGCACTGGGTGTATTTTTACCTTTGATTACTACAAACTGCTGTATTCTTGGTGTGGCCATTCTTGTAATTCAAAAGGATTATGACCTGTTGACGGGTGTAGTTTATGCATTCTCTACTGCTATTGGCTTTGGCTTGGCACTGACACTCTTTGCGGGTTTGCGTGAACAGATGAGTTTGGTGAATATTCCGAAAGGCATGAAAGGAACTCCGATTGCTTTAATTACAGCCGGTCTTTTGGCTATGGCTTTCATGGGATTCTCCGGTGTAGTAAAGATCTGAAAAAAAGAACATTCAGTAATAGATAAGGGGTAGAAGAAATTCTGCCCCTTTTTAATTTAAACTAAAAAAATACTCTTTTTTCTTTTTATCTAAAATTAATTTCCTTAAATTTGCCGCCACAACGATGATAACCTATAAGAATAAATCACTGATGAAAGAAAAAATCTTGGTTACAGGTGGAACCGGTTATATTGGTTCACATACTGTAGTAGAACTTCAAAACGCAGGTTATGAAGTAGTGATAATAGATAATTTGTCAAACTCTAGCGCCGATGTAGTTGATAACATCGAAAAAGTATCAGGTATTCGTCCTGCATTCGAAAAATTGGATTGTTTGGATTTCGCTGGTCTTGACGCTGTGTTTACTAAATATAAAGGCATTAAAGCCATCATCCACTTTGCAGCCAGTAAGGCTGTAGGCGAGTCGGTTCAGAAACCATTGCTTTATTATCGCAATAATCTGGTTTCATTGATTAACCTGCTTGAGTTGATGCCAAAGCACGGAGTGGAAGGTATTGTGTTCTCTTCTTCTTGTACAGTTTACGGTCAGCCGGACGAATTGCCGGTAACGGAGAAAGCCCCGATTAAGAAAGCTGAATCTCCTTACGGTAATACGAAGCAGATCAATGAAGAAATCGTTCGCGATACAGTGGCTTCAGGTGCTCCTATCAATGCAATTTTGCTGCGCTATTTCAATCCGATTGGTGCGCATCCGACAGCATTGCTCGGTGAGTTACCCAATGGTGTGCCTCAGAACTTGATACCTTATCTGACCCAGACCGCTATCGGTATCCGTGAGAAACTGAGCGTCTTTGGTGATGATTATGATACGCCCGACGGCTCTTGTATACGCGACTTCATTAATGTAGTTGATTTGGCAAAAGCACATGTTATTGCTATCCGCCGTATTTTGGAAAAGAAACAAAAGGAAACAGTGGAAGTGTTTAATATCGGAACGGGACGCGGTCTTTCAGTATTGGAATTGATTAACGCTTTCGAAAAGGCAACTGGTGTGAAACTGAATTATCAGATTGTCGGTCGTCGTGCGGGAGATATTGAAAAGGTATGGGCCGATCCTAAATTCGCTAATGAAGAGTTGGGTTGGAAAGCTGTTGAAACCATCGAAGATACATTGCGTTCTGCATGGAACTGGCAATTGAAGCTTCGTGAGAGGGGTATTCAATAAGCGGTAAAAGAGATTTTTGTTTTTATTAACAAATAGGGAATGAACAAATGCTTCCCCGCATTTGTTTATATGTTGCAAATCAGCCTGATGCTGTTTATGTATATGTGAATATCCGTAACTAGTACTTATGCCTCCCCGGCATAGACAGGTAAGATTGCATAGTAGTTTTGTCGTGTTTTATTTTGTGTTTGTGTTGTGAATAAGCCTTGTCGGGAGACAGGGCTTATTTTTTATTCTTGTTCTTCTATTGCCTTATTCAATAGAAATGTTGTTTCTTTAAGTTTTTCGACAATATTTATTTTAGTAATTTCTTCAAACCGAATATCTGGCAAGTAAATCCCCAGGCTTGCGATGATCGTCTTGTTTTTATAAATAGGAGTTGCTAGGCTGACAACATGGTTAGCATTGGAAGTGATTTCTACTTCTTTGGCTCTAATTTCAGTTAAGGCAGCAACCAGATTTTGTGCATTCTTTATTTCCGGCCACGATTCTTTATCAGGTAATCCGTATTTTCCTGTGAAATAGTTTAGTTCCTTTGGAGAGTAGTGGGCTAGTATCATTCTTCCGGTAGTAGCTTTATAAACGCTGGATTCTTGGGTGGTTCTGACCTGGATTTCATGGGTACATTCTGCTTCATATAATAAAATTCGTTTCCCCCCTTCAATAATGGAGAGAATAACCGTTTCATTTATATTATCCCGAAGCCGTTCAATAAGAGGCTTTGCGATTTCTTTCAGTTCAGCATAATAGGTATATGAGTTGGTTAATTGATAAGCCATATAGCCTAGTTTGTATCCCTTCTTTGCACCTATCTGTTCTACATAGTTTCTGTTTACCAATGTTTTTAATATGTTGGCACATGTTCCATGGTTTAATTGAAGTGAATCTGCAATTTCGGACAAGCTTAGGTCTTCTTTGGGGCTGGAAGCTATTACTTCAAGAATGCTTAGGGCCCGATGTATGACTTGTATCATATCTATAATATAAAAGTTATTTTTTTATAGTTTTATAATGCAAAATTAGGAATTATAATTCTATTGCCAATTTTTAGGTTTTGTTTTTAACTACTATTGTGTGTGTGTCCTCGTGTAGAGCCCTTTTGATGGCTTATTCTTATGTTCTACAACAGAAATTGCATTTTTTTTCTGCTGATTATTTTGATCCTAAAAGACTAATAGTAATTTTGCATTGAAAAATTAAATTTTATATTATGAAAACAAAGTGTTATTTGCTACTGTGTATGTTTGTTTGCACCACGGCTTTTGCTCAGCATGGTGTAAAAGGCAAAATTGTGGATGCCGGTACCGGAGAGTCTTTGGTAGGCGTGAATGTTACGGTAAAAAATGAGAGTTCCGTAGGTACGATTTCCGATTTGGACGGAAATTATTCTTTGGTTGTTTCTAAAACTGCTACTTTGGTATTTTCGTATATAGGTTACATAAGCCAGGAGATACCGGTAGGAGAGAAAAACATGATTAATGTTTCATTGGTTGAGGATTCAAAAACCTTAAGTGAAGTTGTTGTGATTGGTTATGGAACCATGAAAAAATCAGATTTGACTGGTTCTGTGGTTAAAGCGGATTTGAATGTAATGAAAGATTCGCCGAATACAAGCATTATGCAATCTTTGCATGGAACGGTGGCTGGATTGCAAATAGGGCAGACCAATTCAGCTGGTGAAGATCCTTCAATCGGAGTGCGTGGACAAACCACTATTAATGGTAGTACTTCTCCTTTAATTATATTGGATGGAATTATATATGGTGGGCGCATTTCTGATATTAATCCGAGTGATATTGAATCCATTGATATATTGAAAGATGCGAGCAGTAAGGCTGTTTATGGTGCGAAAGCAGCTAATGGTGTATTGATGATTACATCTAAAAAAGGTAAAAGAGCTCAAAAACCGAAGATATCATATTCAGGTAGTTGGGCGTTCAGTAATCCGACAGTCGATTACCGGCCATTGAACCGGGAAGAATGGATGCAGAAAGTACGTGATATCGAATATGAGTCAGCCTATACCAAGGAATCCGGTTATTTAGTTCCAAATCCGGACTGGGATTTTTCCAAGTCACAACTGAATGTGCAACAGTTGGATGGAATAGAGAATGGTACAGATTTTAACTGGTGGGATGAAGCTATGCAGACTGGGCATTTATTTACTGATATGGTGAATATCAATGGTGGTAGCGAACATGTTTCTTATTTCCTTTCCGGTAGTTGGACCAATCAAAGAGGAGTTGTAAAGAATGACAAATATAAGCGTACTACATTCAGAGCTAATATTGATGTGCAAGCTACATCTTGGCTGAAGGTGGGTACTAATACTTTTTTCTCCGTTTTGGACTATTCCGGAGAGTCCCCCAATATGAATGCTCTTATTCGTATGCCGGCCGTAGTGACTCCCAAGGATGCGGATGGTGAGTGGATTACCAATCCGAATGGAACTTTAACTATGAATCCTTTCTTGGAATATATGGTCGAAAATTCAGACAAGCGTCATCAGATAAATACAACCGTTTATGGACTGGTTAGTATACCTTGGATCAAAGGATTGACCTATCGCTTGAATTATAATTATACGCTTGATGCCAAGAATTTATATAATTATAGTCGGTATGAGGCCAGTCAACAAGGAGAAGCATCAAAGCAGCACGATAATTCATCTGTATGGTTGCTGGATAATATTGTAAATTATACCAATTCTTTTGGTAAGCATGCTATTAATGCAACGTTTGTGTATGGTGCTAGCAGGCAGGCCTATGACAATACCCTGGCAAAAGGACAACAATATACTAGTACGGTAACTGGTTATAATGATTTGGGACAGGCTATCATACAAACCATACGTTCGTCAGCTTATAAGGAGAGCAACCTTTATCAAATGCTTCGTACATCTTATAATTATGATAGCAAATATTTGTTAACAGCTACATTACGTCGTGATGGTTTTAGTGGCTTTGCCGAGAATCACAAGTTCGGTCTGTTTCCTTCTGTTGGTTTGGGTTGGGTATTGTCTCGTGAAGCGTTCTTGTCCGAAGCGGAATTTATGGATAATCTCAAGCTCAGAGCTAGTTTTGGTGTGACGGGTAACCAAACTTCACGTTACAGTTCCTTAGCAAAGGTTGAACTGAATGCAGGCTCGAAATATGTTTTTGGCGATGGTGCAAGTACGTCCATCGGTTCTACTGTTATGCGCATGTCCAATAAAGATTTAAAGTGGGAGACGACAGCTGAGTATAATGTTGGTATTGACTTTTCCTTTTTCAAGGAGAGGCTGACTGGAAGTATAGACTTTTACCGAGCTACCACAAAGAATCTGTTATGGGATGTTATTATTCCGACGATGACCGGATTTTCCAGTGTACGCAGCAATGTGGGCAAGTTACAGAATACAGGTTTGGAAATAGTACTCGGTGGTACTCCTGTGAAAACAAAAGATTTTCAATGGAATGTCCGGCTGAATTTTTCAACGAATAAGAACAAGGTGGTTTCTTTACTGGGACAGGATACTGATGGAGACGGTAAAGAAGATGACTTGGTAGCCAGCGGACTGTTTATCGGAGAATCGTTGGGAACCATTTATGACTATGAAGTGGAAGGTATCTGGCAGTTGGCAGATAAAGAGAATGGTACTATTATGAAGGGTTTTTATCCCGGAACCTATAAAATTAAGGATCAGAATGGCGATGGAGAGATTACGGCTGGTGAAGACAGGGTGATTCTAGGGCATAAAGAACCGGCTTACATGATGGGTATTTCCAATGATTTTAGCTATAAAGGGTTTGAATTACGTTTTTTCATCAATACCATTCAGGGAGGTAAGAATGGATATCGGTCGAAGATTGCCAAACCTGATTATATTGGAAAGTCGATAGGTAATGCCGAGAACCTGAGTTGGCTGACTGCCTATGATTATTGGTCACCAAGAAATCCGAATGCTAAGTTTGCAACAGCTTGGCTATCTCCTACCGTAGATACGAATCGGATGCAAAATCGCAGCTTTGTCCGTTTGCAAGATGTATCGTTATCCTATAACTTTGATCAGCGATGGACTAAAAAGTTAGGTGTGAGTAATCTGAGGCTTTTTATTAGCGGACAGAACCTTTTGACTTTTACAGGTTGGGATGGTTGGGATCCTGAAGCCGGTATTGGTTTCACCACAGACTCTTATCCCGTAATGCGTACTTATGCTTTTGGTATAGATTTAACTTTTTAACAGATTGAATTATGAGACAGAATATTTTTAATGCAGGAATTGCCTTTTTATTCTCATGTTTTGTTTTCTCTTGTAACGAAAGCAGCTTTCTGGAAGAGAAGCCGCTGGACTTCCTGAGTCCGGAGAATGCCTATAATACATATGCCGATTATGAAACAGCCTTAACAGGTTTGTATGCGAAAGTACGTGCGAATTTCTATAATAGTGATTTCGTCTTCTTTCAGGAAACAGATGTAGCCAAGAATGCGCGTGACAATAATAATTTCATGGGCAATCTTAAAGACTGGCTCACTCCTCAGCAAGCTGGTGTGGCAGACGTATGGGATCGTGAGTATAAACTGATTAATAATGCCAATACCATCATCAGTCGTATAGAAGGTAGTTCACTGAACGCGGAACAAAAATCCCAAGTGGCTGCCGAGGCCAAATTTTTCCGTGCATTCGGTTATCGTACGTTGGTTTATATTTTCGGTGGTGTTCCGTTAGTGCTTGAGGAAAATGTCTCTCCAAAGACGGACTTCACCCGGAACTCGAAAGAGGAAGTATTGAAAGCTATGTATGATGACTTCCTGGAAGCAACAACTGTACTTCCTGACATTCATACTGTAGTTGATGGAAAGATTTCCAATCTAGTGGCAAAACATTACCTTGCTGAGACCTGTATATCGTTGGGACTCTACGATGATGCTATTCGTTTAGCTTCTGAAGTGATTGATAATCCCAATACAGGTTTGATGAAAGTCAGGTTCGGGTCTCACAAATCGGAAGAAGGAGATGTCTATTGGGATCTATTCAGAAGGAAAAATCAGAACCGAAAAACTTCGGGTAATACGGAAGCATTATGGGTAATTCAGATGGAGCCGGATGTAGAAGGTGGTTATCTGACTTCAACTTCTTATCGTCCCTATTATCTGGAACGGTTTGCCGCACCAGTGACATATTCATGTACTGATCCGGAAGGAAAGAAAGCTTTCCTTTCTTCGAATGGTCGTTCGGATGCCAATGTGGGGGGGCGTGGAGTTTCCAATATGTCAAATACCCATTGGTGGTTGTATGAGGTATGGGGCGACGATTTTAGCAATGATATGCGTAATTCCAAATACAATGTGGTACGTGATGCTTATTATGATTTGCCTACTTCCAAGTATTATGGTAAAAGTATTATTGCTCCTGAAACGAAGAGTAAACTTTTGGAAGAACAGTCTTGGCGTTGGTATCCGTGGCCAACTAAGATTACAACTCCGGGTGAACATCCTGAAGCCCTGTATGCCGATCCGGCACTGAAAACACTGAAATCGACTGCCGGTGCTACTTATCTGGACCAATATATGCTACGTTTGGCTGAAACCTATCTGCTACGGGCAGAGGCTTTTTTAATGAAAGGAGACAAAGAAAAGGCAGCAAACGATATCAATGAAGTAAGGAACCGTGCTCATACATCTGAAGTAGTTGCATCGGAGGTCACCATAGACTATATTCTGGATGAGCGTGCACGCGAATTGGTATATGAGGAATTCCGCAGAATTACGTTAGGACGATTGGGCAAGTATGTAGAACGTGTTCGTAAATACAATACGCTCAACGGACCTCGTGTGGAAGATTATCATGAACTGTTTCCGATACCTTACAGTGCAATAGAAGCCAATAAAGATGCTGTATTGGAACAGAATCCAGGTTATAAGAACTAAGGAACTACTGATATAATAAACAAGAATAATACAGTTTCTAACTATAATTTTTTAAAAGGAATTGAAAATGAGGAATCAAATAAATGTTTTATGTCATTTCTTGCTGCTTTGGGTTGTAAGCTCATGTACCCATACACCGGTTAGTGAAGGACGGGTGAAAACGAATCTTGCCGTACCGTATGAAGCGATCGGTGTACTATCTCCTAAAAGTATTCATGAGGTAAAAAACGATCTGACTTTAGGATGCGAGGTGCTGGATAGGGATTATGCCGACTACCATCAGTATAAAGAATATATCGTTCCTTTGGGTCTTAAAAAGATACGGTTGCAAGCCGGATGGGCCAAAACAGAAAAGATAAAGGGAGTTTATGATTTTGCCTGGTTGGATTCCATCATAAATGATGCAGTTGGACGTGGAATAAAAATCTGGTTACAGGCATCTTATGGGAACCCCATCTATGAAGGTGGGGGAACCCCCTATCTGAAAGGAGGTTGGCCTACTTCCGAAGAGGGAAAAACTGCTTGGAACAGATGGGTGGAGGCTATGGCTCTTCATTATAAAGGTAAGGTTTATGAATGGGAAATCTGGAATGAGCCGGATATCAATAAAGAACAGATCAAGGATTATAAGAGTCTGACGGACCTGAATATTCGTACGGCAGAAATTATAAAGCGAATAGAGCCGGATGCTAAGATCGCTGCTTTGGCATTGGCCTTTGCCGATGCAGAATTTCTGGAGAAATGTATGCAAGATTTTAAGGAACGCGGGAAATTGGAACTTTTTGATTGGATTTCGTATCATCAGTATGTGTTCCGGCCGGAAGATGTGTATCCGAAGGTTGAGAAGATGCGGCAAGTTATACAAAAATATTCAGATCATATCAAATTGTGGCAAGGTGAGAACGGTGCACCATCCAAAGGATATATGGGTGGAGCTTTAGGAGCTTATCAATGGTCGGAAGTCTCGCAGGCCAAATGGGCTTTGAGAAGAATGCTCGGTGATCACGGGCGGGATATTGCTACCGGGATATTCAGTATTGCAGATATGAACTATGGCGGTAATGATGCCATCAAGAAGAAAAATGTAAAAGGCCTGTTGGAAACTAATGAACAAAACCAGGTTGTTCGGGCAAAGGTGGTTTATTATGCCGTACAACATCTGGCTTCGGTGTTCGATTTGTTACAGCATTCGGTAGATGTACATAGGTTTGAGGTCAAGACGGATTATCCTTATAGTCTTTTTGCCTATCAAGATGAAAAGAGTGAATTACAGTCATTCCTGATATGGTACGATGAAGCTACTCCTACAAACTTCAATCAGCCTACCCCGGTGGATGTGGAAGTGGCCGGGGGAAAATTTAAGAATCCTGTATGGGTAGATTTGTTGACTGGTAAAGTTTATAAGATTCCTGCCGGTGATATAAGTAAGCACGGAGACAAGTATTGTTTTAGCAATCTTCCGGTATATGATTCTCCGATTATGGTCGTTGACCAGAGCTTAATCAAATATGAATAATGGCTATGGAGTTACAATTACAGGAACTGGATTACTGGGCCATTGGTGTTTATATATTATTGATGGCAGGGATAGGTTTATCTTTCGGTTGGTTTATTAAAGATGTCGGTGCTTATTTCAAGGGAAATGGCACTATCCCCTGGGTGATGGCTACCGTTACCAATTTTATGGGATTGTTCAGTACGTTTGTCTTCGTGGCTTATGCCGGGATTGCTTACGAGTACGGGTTGGTCTCTGTTACGGTATTTTGGTCCACTGTACCGGCATGTATCATTGGCAGCCTGTGGCTTGGCGGACGTTGGCGGCGGACTGGTTGCGTCACTCCCATCGAATATTTGGAACAGCGTTATAGTTTCTCTGTTCGTGAAATAATGACGTGGGTAGGATTACTGGTGAGGCTGTTAGACAATATGGTGCGGTTGTATGCTATTGGTGTTTTCATTACTGTAGTCACTCCTCTGTCATTGGAATGGGCCATCATCATTTCGGGTGTAATTGTTACGCTGTTCAATATTATTGGCGGTATCTGGACTGTAACGATTATGAGTACGGTACAGTTTGTGATCTTAATACTTATCACCTGTGTACTGCTGCCCGTGTCCTTACATGAAGTGGGAGGTATTGGTGGACTTTATCAACAGATCCCTGAGAAGATGACGTGGTTTAATGGTCCCAAAGGAGCATTTTTCTGGTTGGCAATCTATTATGTAATGACGATGATAAAATACAATGAGAACTGGACATTTATTCAGAAATTCTTTTGTGTGAAAGACGAAAAAGCAGCTAAGAAAATGGGAGTTCTGACGGGTATCCTCTTTTTAGTGTTTACCCCGATATTCCTCATTCCGGCTGTTGCCTCTTCTTTAATAGTTCCGGAACTGGAGAATCCGGAGATGTCCTATATATCGGTTGCCATTCGCTTGCTTCCTGCCGGTATTATGGGTATCATGTTTTCTTCGATGTTTGCGGCAACTATGTCTTCACTGAATGCCGAGTACAATGTTATGTCGAGTGTTTTTACAAAGGATGTATATCAGCGGTTGTTTAATACGGGAGCTGCTGAAAAACGCCTTCTGGTTGTGGCTCGTTGGTCTACATTGGTTATCGGAGCACTGATTACAGTAGGTGCTATCTATATCGAAGGGTTTGGAGGAGCTTTTGAAGCCAATAAACTGTTTACGGGAATATTCTGTATTCCTATAGGTATTCCTTTGGTATTGGGTATTGTAAGCCGCAAGCCGAATGCCAAGGCGGCTATAATTACGATCAGTGCTGGAATTGTAGTAGGGATTGTCTTGAATGCACTTCCCGAAGTGGATTGGGAGATGGCAACACTTATCGAGTTAATAGTTTGTTTGGTTCTTTATTATCTGCCGGTTTATGGGCAGATGGATATGAAAGACAAAGTGAAAGTGGATGAACTGTTTGATGCCTTGAGTGTGAATATAGACCCTAAAAAGGTTCCTTCCATTTCATCGCAATATGTTAAAGCACTGATGATATTACTGTTGGTATCTCTTGTTGTATCCGGTGGGCTTTTTATAGGAATGAGCATTCCCAATCTACGTTCTATGGGTGGAGATTTGAGTTTATGCGCCGGCATTTTGAGTCTTTTACTGGCAGTGGCTCTGTGTGTTGTTTATAAATTGAAAATAAAAAAGTAAATAATGAAACTAGCATGGTATTTACCTACTTTGCCATCGGTAAAGTGGAAGATTGCAACCCAATTGGGTGTAGAATATGCGGTAGCGGCATTGCCTGCCGAACGGTATTATATGAAACCGTGGGATTTCAAGGCTCTGCTTTATGCTAAAGAGAGTTTGAATGATGCAGGTCTGAAGCTTGAAGTGATTGAACCGGCTCCTCCCCATTATAAGATTAAGCTGGGATTGCCAGGCAGGGATGAAGAAATAGAGATATTCAAGCAAGTACTGAGAAATATGGCGGCTTTGGATATTCCTGTTTTATGTTACAATTTCATGCCCCAATCCGGTTGGTATCGTACCTCTTTTGCTAAAAAGGGGAGAGGTGGGGCACTGGTAACGGCATTTGATTCAAAATTGATGCAGGCAGCCCCGCAGTTGACTGAAGCCGGGACACAAACTGACATACAGATATGGGACAATTATAAATACTTTATGGATAAGGTATTACCCGTAGCAGAAGCATGTAAAGTGAAACTGGCTCTTCATCCGGATGATCCTCCGGTACCTTCCTTGCAGGGAGTGTCGCGTATCTTTAGAAATGTAGAGAATTTCGACAAAGCCTTAGAACTTTATCCCAGCGATTACAACGGGATAACATTTTGCCAAGGTTCTTTTGCAGCCATGAATGAGGACATACCTTCTTTGATAAGACATTTCGGTCGGAAGATTTTCTTTGTCCATTTCCGAGATATACGTGGAGATGCAGATGCTTTTGAAGAGACATTCCATGATGAAGGGCAGACTGACATGAAAGCCTGCATGCGTGCATATAAGGAAATTGGGTTTGATGGAGTGATCCGTACAGACCATGCTCCTGTTATGGCTGGTGAGTCAGGAGAAAATCCGGCGTATGAGATGCTGGGACATATATTTGCGACAGGATATTTAAAAGGTTTATTAGAAGAATAAAAATGATTATGGACAATAATTTAATGAAGTTAGAGAAATTGATTGAGAAATTGGATAGGATAGATGGTATAGAGTTTCCGATTTCAGATCAAGAATTGTGTGAACGTTACGAAAATCTTTATACAGGAGCCGTAAACGATGTTTTGCGTGAAGCCACATTGATGGATCAAGCCTTGCCGATTACTATCTTACCATTGCAGTTTGAAATGCGTGCGGCAGGCATCGCATTCACTATTCGCAGTAATCCGGACCCCACTGTCAAGGGGGAAATGGATATCAGGGCACAGATGCTGGATGATATGCCGAAAAATTGTTGTGTGGTATGGGACGCAGGTAATGAAGATGAAGCAGCTCATTGGGGAGAGGTAATGACAGCTTCCGCTATAGCCCGCGGAGCAAGATGTGCTGTGGTCAACGGTGGGCTGCGTGATACGATTCAGGTATTGAAGCAAGACTTTCCTATATTCTACCGTTACCGCAGTTCGAACGGTTCTTTAGGGAGAACTAAAATAACAGGATATAATATACCGGTTAGGATTGGAAAAGTTTATATAAAGCCGGGAGATGTCATTTTTGGTGATGTGGATGGTGTGGTAGCCATTCCGCGTAGCATCGCCTATGACGTATTGTTGAGAGCTGAAGCTATCAAGCAGCAGGAGAGGGAGATGCGTACTTGGGTACATGAAGGCTTTTCTGCTCAGGAGATGGTAAAGAATGGTGGCTATTTTTAAAGCAGCTTGAGTATGTATAGTTTTATTAATGAGGATTTTCTGCTGACGACCCATATTTCCAGGCAACTCTATCATGAGATTGCTGAGAGTCTTCCGGTTATAGACTTTCATAACCATCTGGACCCGAGAAAACTGGCAGAAAATCATAAATTCGTTGATTTGGCAGAATTGTGGATTCATGCTGATCCTTACAAACATCGTGTGATGCGTATAGCCGGTATTGACGAAGAGATGATTACAGGGGTTGGCATATCCGGTAAAGAACGGTATGATACGTGGGCCTCCATATTCACACGTACCATTGGTAATCCTTTGTTCCATTGGTCATGTCTGGAGTTAAAACGTTTTTTCGGTATTGACGAAATCTTGAATCGGGAAAATGCGGGGGAGATATGGAAGGTGTGCAATGACATCCTCCGGCAGCCGGGATGGGGAATGCTGGACATCTTGAAGAAATGTCGGGTGGAAATGTTATGTACTTCCGATGATTTATTGGCCGATTTCACTTGGCATCGCCAGGCATCCCTACAACCTCAGAATATTATAGTGAAGCCTTCGCTGCGGGCGGATTCGGTAATTTCTTTTACAACTCCTTCTTTCAAGGATTTCGTTTCGCAGTTAGCGGAGCTTTCAGGTATGAAAATAAAGTGTCTGGAAGATTATCTGAATGCAATAGATATTCGTCTGAACCTTTTTTCTGATGCAGGATGCGAGTACGCCGACCATTCTTTGGATGCGGGTTTCAGGTTTGTACCGGTTTTATCGGGAGAGGCTTCGTCCTTATTCGGTAAATTGTTGCAGATTGGGGAAATCTCTCCTGCGGAAACGGTGAAATTACAGTCGTATGTCTTGTTGTTCATGGGGCGCTGCTATGCACGGAGAAACTGGAACATGCAATTACATATTGGGGCCAAACGGGATACCAATACTCAGTTGCGGACACGGCTTGGTCCGGCGGGAGGATATGCAGCGATCGGTTCGGCGTGCGATGTGAACAGTTTGGTTTGCTTCCTAGACACATTGAATGAGGAGGATTCGTTGCCTCGGACCATTTTGTATACATTAAATCCGGCGGACAATGCTGTTTTTGCCACACTGACCGGTTCATATTCGGGCAGTGGTATTTTAGGAAAAGTGCAATTTGGTCCTGCCTGGTGGTACAATGATCATTTGGAAGGAATGACGCAACAATTGCAGTCCCTATCTTCTTATGGACTTTTGAGCTGTTTTGTCGGTATGACGACAGATTCACGGAGTGTACTTTCCTTCTCGCGTCATGAATATTTCCGCAGGGTGCTTTGCCGGTTTATTGGTGAAAAGGTAGTCAGCGGAGAGTTCCCGTCGGATATGACTTTATTAGGCGATATAGTAAGAGACATTTGTTATAGAAATTGTAAAAATTGGAGGAAATAGGTATGAACAATATAAAAAAAGAAGAAGTGGCTGTCGTTACGGGAGCCGGTGGTACGTTATGTTCGGAGTTAGCTGTAGACTTGGCTCGGAAGGGCTATCGAGTAGCCCTTATAGGTCGTAGTCTGGAAAAGTTGCGGAAGACGGAGAAGATGATAAAAGAGGCGGATGGGAATGTTTTGTCTGTTTCGTGTGATGTTCGTAATTTAGCGGAAGTAAAGAGGGCACATGCTTTGATTAACGAACAGTTTGGTGCATGTTCGATTCTTATTAACGGGGCGGGAGGTAACCAGCCGGAGGCAGTGACTAATATCAATGAATTTAACGAACGGGAATTGGAAGAGGAGCAAGGAGAATTGCGCGGTTTCTTTAATCTGGACATGAGCCGTTTCTTGGATGTGATTGATGTAAATATTATGGGCACGGTTATTCCTTGTCAGGTTTTTGCCCCGGATATGGTTCGGTTGGGCAAAGGATGTATCATCAATTTTGCATCAATGAATACTTATCGGCCTTTGTCGCGGGTACCAGCTTATGCCTTGAGCAAAGCAGGTATTGCAAATTTCACCCAATGGTTGGCTGCCTATCTGGCACCGGTCCATATACGTGTGAATGCCATTGCTCCGGGATTTTTTCTGAATGACAGGAGCCGTAAGCTGTTGATGACTCCGGATGGTAACTTTTCGGAAAGGGGAAGTAACATTTTGCGTCAAACACCCATGAAGCATTTTGGGGAAGCGCAAGAGCTGGTAGGTTGTATGAACTGGCTTATCAATGAAGAAGCTTCCGGCTTTGTAACCGGCATTACCATACCAATTGACGGAGGCTTTCTGGCTTGTAGCGGAGTCTGATTTTTAATTTTGATTAATGAAATGTTTATTATGAAAAACAAGTTTGTAATTCTACCGATTATTGTGTTCTTTAATTTTCTTGCGCTGTATTCACAGCAAATACCGAAGCAGGAAGAAACTTTGAAACACATGCTGTTGGCCAATAATTATTTTATGGTCAAATATCCGGATCCTTGTCAACCTACATTTGTACATACCTTACGGCCAAGCAATATATGGACGAGGGCTGTATATTTTGAAGGTTTGATGGCTTTTCATGCTATTTATCCCCAAAAGGAATTTTACGATTATGCTTTGAAATGGGCGGAATTCCATAAATGGGGGTTGGATAAAGGGACTGTTACTCGTCATGCAGACAATCAGTGTTGTGGGCAGACTTATATTGATTTGTATAACATTTGTCCTGATGATCCTAATAAAATCAAGGATATAAAATTATCCATTGACATGATGGTGAATACACCTCAGAACGATGACTGGTGGTGGGTAGATGCCATCCAGATGTCTATGCCTGTATTTGCTAAGTTGGGCAGACTGACTGGAGAACAATCTTATTATGACAAGATGTGGGATTTGTATTCATTCACACGCAACCATCATGGCGATAAGGGGTTGTACAATCGTAAAGACGGGCTTTGGTATCGCGATAAGAGATTTGCCCCGCCTTATAAAGAGCCTAACGGACGAGACTGCTACTGGTCTAGGGGCAATGGATGGGCATACGCTGCGCTGGCGCGTGTCATGAATCTGATTCCCCGAAAAGATAAGCATTACAAGGATTATCTGAAAGACTTTTTGCAGATGAGCAAGGCCATTAAACTTTGCCAGCGCGAAGACGGTTTTTGGAATGTAAGCCTACATGATCCCGGTAATTTTGGTGGAAAGGAAGGTACCGGTACCGCTTTATTTGTATATGGTTTGGCATGGGGAATAAGGAATGGTATTTTGGATCGTGACGAATATCTGCCAATGACCTTGAAAGCTTGGAATGCTTTGGTAAAGGACTGTATGCATCCGAATGGTGCATTGGGATATATGCAAGGGAGAAGTAATAGTCCTAAGGCCGGTCAGCCCTTAACTTACGATTGTATACATGAACCGGAGGATTTTGCAGTAGGCTGCTTTTTGTTAGCCGCTTCGGAAATATATAAATTGAAATAGCATAAATATTATGTATAGAAATATTTTGTTACTCATATGCGGGCTGTTGGGGAGTGTCTCTCTGTTACATGCTCAGAAACTGGTCAAAGCTGGTATGGGATATAGCAGTACGTCTGTTAATACTGCCATTTTTCGGACAAACTCCGTTACTTCGAAAGGAAATATGCAATTTATTGCCTATTATGACGAAGATGGATATCTGACGTTGGGGAAACGCCGTTTAGGAAACGACCGTTTTGAAATACTCCGTTCACCTTATAAAGGAAAATGCGAGGATGCCCACAACGTTATCAGTATTGGTATCGACGGTAAAGGTTATCTGCATGTGGCTTTCAATCATCACAATGCTCCGTTGCAATATTGTAAAAGTGTGGAGGCTTATTCCCTCCGGCTGGATACGTTGCAATCTATGTTGGGTAAAGATGAAAGGAAGGTGACCTATCCCGAATTTTATACATTGAAAAATGGTGATTTGCTGTTTGCTTACCGTTTGGGTAAGTCCGGTCAGGGCAATCTTGTACTGAATAGGTACGATGTACGGAAAGGCCAGTGGAAGCGCTTGCAGGATACTTTAATTGATGGTGAAGGACAGAGAAATGCATACTGGCAAATGTGTGTTGACAGGAAAGGAACCATACATGTTTCCTGGGTGTGGCGTGAGACGTCTGCTGTAGAGACGAACCATGATTTATGCTATGCCTGTTCCAAGGATGGAGGAATCACTTGGCAGAAGTCAACCGGTGAGCGGTATCATCTTCCCATTAATGTGAGAAATGCAGAATATGCATTTAAAATTCCTCAGAAAAGTGAGTTGATAAACCAGACAAGTATGGCTACTGATAAAGAAGGCAATCCTTTTATTGCCGCATATTGGAAAGAACCCGGAGATGCTTGTCCGCAATATCGATTAGTCTTCATAGGAAAAGGAAATTGGCAAATGGTAAAGGTTGCCGATAGGCATACGGATTTTACATTAAGTGGGCGCGGTACCAAGATGATTCCTATGTCACGTCCTCGTTTGGCTGTTGACACCCGGGGAAAAGGAATATATTATATATATCGTGATGTAGACCGTAATAGCCGGGTGACGGTAGCATACTCGGGTGACCTTTCAAAAGGGAACTGGAATGTGAGTGATCTGACGGATTTTTCGGTTGATGCATGGGAACCAAGTTATGATACAAATTTGTGGAACAAGCGGGGAATGCTGCATCTTTTTGTACAATGTACCTCACAGGGAGACGGAGAGAAAGTGAAGCAATCGGTTCCCCAACAAGTATATGTATTGGAAGTAGATACAAAACAATAAATAATTATGAAACGAGAAGCATTTAAAATGTTTTTGAAGCCGGGGTGCGAAGCTGAATATGAAAGAAGGCATGCACAGATATGGCCCGAATTGAAACAATTATTGTCAGAAAACGGAGTTTATGATTATTCCATTTATTGGGATAAGGATACCAATATCCTTTATGCTTGTCAGAAGATCAAAGGAGAAGCTTCATCCCAAGAAATGGGAAATACTCCTATTGTACAAAAATGGTGGGATTATATGGCTGATATAATGGAAGTCAATCCGGATAATTCTCCAATAAGTATTCCACTTATAGAAGTCTTTCACATGGAATGAAATAGAGATAAGTCTTAAGATTGAATTACACGGACAACTTTATGAAAAAGAATATAGTAATTCTATTTTTGTTGATTGCCGGTTGGGGGTATGCTCAAAAACCAGCTTATCTGGCTTCGAAGTTTACAAATGGATTACGCGATTTTTTTGTTTATTATGATAGTTGTTTTGAGGCAAGACATCATTTACCCGGACTTTTTCCTTGGTTGGAGAAAGATAGAGTGGAAATTAAGGAAATTGTACGAAAGTCACTTGCCATAAAAGAGGAATGGATTCCGGTGATTAAGACCCGAATAAATAGAGTCACACGAAATCGGGACTTCATAGTGCAGCATTTGCAATCCGTTTCGTGGAATAATTGTTACGGTGCAGCTCATTTGTATATTCCGTCCAATAATGATGCGGATAAAGGTTTACCTGTTGTATTGCTGGCTTGCGGACATGGAAATAACGGTAAACTCTATCCTGCTTATCGGAAAATGGCAGAATATTTGGCTTCCAGCGGCATTGCGGTATTAGTACCGGACAATATTGGTCAGGGTGAACGTCATTTCATGGGACATTATTCCGCTCCCGGAGTTTTTGAGTGTGGACTGACTGTACAGGGATTGATAGTTATGGAAACCATAGGATGGCTCAATTGGATAAGAAAGCAAAGAAATTTTAATATCGAAAAGATTGCTGTATGTGGTAATTCTGGTGGAGGGGCGCTGGGACTATTCTTGGCATCTGTTGTACCTGAAAAATTCTCTGTACTGATTTCATCTGGCTATCCTTCTACGTTCGAGTATGTTGCCCGCAAGGAGAAACGGCATTGCCATTGTACCATTGTTCCGGGAATTATTGGAAAAGTGGAGATGTGGCAGGTTTTGGGGTGTTTTGCACCTAAACCAATGTACCTCCTGCAAGGAAAATCGGATGAATTCTTCCCGGTAGATATCTTTTATCGAGTATGTAGACAAGTAGGAGATGTTTATCACGAATCGAAGGTTTCAGTGAATTTTAAGGCAGATGTATTTAACGGAACTCATGACTGGGATGATACACGTATTTTGGGGATCGCGCAATATCTTTGTAGACAATTTGATACTTTTTGTAAGCAATGGGATGAATTTATGGGTAGTACCCGATTAATAGCTTCTGACTGCTATGATAAATGGCCAATCAATGCGCTTGATATAAACAAACTTGCCGAACAAATTTCAGGCAATAAAATTAAAGCCAATAAATTGAGAGATGTTTTTCCGCCATTTCACATTCCAATAGAAAAATCAGAAGTAAATTACAGGCTACCTCGCGGGGATTGTGGAGAAATCTTTGCACAGTTTAATGCTTTTCTTGGATTATAAAAAGTTATTAAGAATAGGGGGACTCTCCATGCTGTTGTGAAGAGTCCCTTTATTTATTTTAATGTTCCTTGGTATACAAAGGCCTTTTCTCCGAAATCTTCTTTAACAGATTTATTATATTCCGGTTTGAACAATCCGAATACGGATGAACCGGACCCTGTCATTGCTGCATATATGGCTCCTTCCTGATAGAGTTTCTCTTTTATCTCTTTGATAGCGGGGAATTGGGGGAATACGCTTTCTTCGAAATCGTTTACCATTCGTTCTTTCCATTCCTCTATAGGCTGCTTTATGACTTCTTTCAATGGAATTTCCTGTCGATGAGGCTTTATTTGCGCAAAAGCATCACGAGTGGATACAAAGATATCCGGTTTTACTAAAACAATCTGATATCCTTTTAAGGATAAGGAAATAGGAGAGAAGATGTTTCCTATTCCCTCTGCATAGGTTGGAGCGTTCCGGATGAAAAAGGCGCAATCCGCTCCTAATCTGGCGGCATACTCTTCTAAGTTCTCATCCGACAATTTCAAATTGAACTTTTCATTCAGCAATTTCAGCATATAAGCTGCGTCCGATGAACCGCCGCCTAATCCTGCACCGGAAGGGATATGCTTGAACAGGTGAATATCTACGGGAGGAAGGTTGAATCTTTCATCTAAAAGCTTATAAGCTTTCACTACTAAGTTGTTTTCTGCTTCTCCCGCAATTTCTAATCCCGCCTGATGCAGACGAAACTTCTGCGTGCTTTCATTCCATATATTGACTTCTAACGCATCTTCTACAGGGACGGGATAGAATACTGTTTCCAGATTATGATATCCATCAGGACGTTTCTCTACAATGTTCAGGCCCAGATTTATTTTAGCATTCGGAAATGTTATCATGGCGTTTTCTATCCATATTCAAAGTGATTTATGTAGCAAATATACGAATTTGTTTAAAGTAAAAAGCAAAATCTATCTATTTTTGTTTATTGCAAAAAGCAGTTTGGGCTTGATTGATTTGAAAATAGTAAAAAGGTTGCTCTTGGGGGAGAGCTAACCTCTTTGAGATTTTTCTTAGTTTTGCAGTAACTTTAAGATATATTTTCCCGGCATAACAATTCGTGCCTTCATTTGTGGTGAACTGTTGATGTCATAGATGATTTTCCAAATTTTGCCTCCCAATTTTCCGAAGTCCGTCAGTCTGAGAATAGCGTTTTTCTCTTTTATGGATGCAACTTTTTGCCGTTCCAATTCTGCAATCAATCCTTCGTAGTTGTGCGTCTGCCGGTTGAGTGCATACTCCGGAGGAACAAGAAGAATCTCCTCATTCTTCACTGTCTCCCCTTGGGGAGATATAGAGGGGGCTGTTTTATTATCTTTATTCTCTTTATTTGTTGCTAAAGCGTTGCTTGCCTTTGCCTCCCTGATTTTCTGCTGGTTAGCCAGTCCTCCATGCTTGCCTGCCTCTCTGTTCGCTTCACGCTTGGCTTCCAGTGGCCTCATGCGCAGGATAAGCCCGGGCGATGAAAATACTGTATCGTCCACCTCAAAGAGTTTATAATCGTAGATAATTCGCTTCGAGGTAGTCACTGTCACTCTCATCTTTTGTGCCAGGATAGGCAGCACCCTCAGATCGGCTTTATATCCGTTCTGTAACCTTAGGAATTCAAGCAGCATCCAGTAGATGCCATATCCTTTCATTCCTTCTTTTTGTATCATCATCATAATTTTAAAGTTATTGCCTGCATTGGCATCATGTAATAAATATGAATCCATAATTCTTCATTCTTAATTTTTCATTCTTCATTTAAACCATCGGTTTCCATTCCAGAAAGTTTTCAATCTGGAAGGTTCTCCATCCCTGCTGTTCCATATCCCAGTATGCTACATGGTTTTTAATGCGCTCAATATCATATTTCCGATGGAAATCGGACTCATAATAAATAAGGGTTCCTCTTGCCATGTAGAATTCTCCATTTTGTTTTCTGTAGGCTATCAGCGCACATCCGTATGGCATGTACTCGGTCAACTGTCGGATGCGTAGTGCCATCCATGTAATGGTTTCTTCGGATAAATCGGTTTCTTGTCTAATAAGTTTTTTCCATAGATTTTCTACTCTTTCTTCTTTCGTTACATGATTTGGTTGGTGTCCCAACTTCTTTTTCTCCATTTTAATAATTTTAGTTGAATATAAATTGTTAATAATCAACTTTCTGTGATGGCTACACCCTTTGCTCCGGATAGCTACACCCTTTTATGCTTAGGGCTACACCATCCGGGTGAAAGGGTGTAGCCCTTCCACTGTCAGGTTGACGGGGCAAAGTTATGCCCTTTCTTTGGAGTAAACTATCAGTGATTTATTTTTACATCATATCCATAGGGGTCTATATGTTCCGTATCTTCCTTTTGTATCACTGCCCATATCTTTCTTAGTTCTGTCATTAAACTGCTTAGTTCCAATAAAGTATCTTCTCCTTTTTCGTGTTTTAAACCATCACCCGATTCGTATAAGTGCATTCCCAAATCGCTTATGGTGTTAATATTTAGGCCTCTAAAATAGCCTAATTTGAAACTTCTTAGAATTCCTACATACATGTGGGTTTTTGTACCTGCATAATACCGTTCAGCCAGTAAATTTTCATCAACTATACTAATTCTGCTTACTGTTCTGCTACTGCTTGTTTTCTGATTTCCAACTTGATGTGATCTTTTCTTTGTATCAGATCCATTCTGATTCTCTTTTTTTTAAATCTTTCATATTATATAAATTTTAATTGTGTATTTAACTGATATTTACAGTTAAAAATGTCGCAAAAGTAGAAATTAAAGTTCGAATATGATAATGGGGAGAAGGAAAGTGAAAAGAATGTGATGTTAGGTTAGGGGGAACAATTGTTTGTTAAGTATATGCCTTATTTTAAAAGCTGTCCAAGAATCGTTCGTTTAATGGACACAAAGATAGATGTGTTTTTTTGAATGACAAAATGTTTGATAAAAAATCTTTTTATAATCGAATAAAAAAGAGGTTAACTAATTGATTATAAGCAACAAATAAATAATAAAATCATTGGTTAAAATTCATTTCTTTTATTCTTTTTCTTGCCTTCTGATTTTTATAAATATTGACATACATTAAACGAACGATTAAAAGACACTTGTTTGCTTGTAATTCGTTCGTTTATAACTTTTTACCTGCAAGTTGGTGAGTGGTTACAGTAAATCACTGGGCAAGAGGAACACAAAGTTTGCCCTATTTTACATAAAGTGTTCGCAAGTGATTGAATTTCAAGAATATGCAAGGAGTTCAAAGCCCCGATGGAATACCCTTTTCTGAATAAAATATTAAATGGAATCGGAAAAAGAATCTGAAGTATGGTATGCAATGCGTGCTACTTATCGTAGGGAGCTTGATGCAATGCGATTACTCGAAAAAGAAAATTTAGGCTGTTTTATTCCCATGCAATACAAGATAAGTATAAAGAGAGGGAAAAAAGTCCGTGTTTTGCTTCCGGTCGTTCACAATTTGCTTTTTGTTCATGCCTGTCCTTCCGAGTTGAAGCGTATTAAGTCTCAGATCACTTATTTGCAATATATAACCGATACTCGTAGCGGGCAGAAGATTATTATCTCCGATAATGAGATGCAGCGTTTCATTGCTGTGGCGGGTACTTACAATGACCACCTTATGTATTTTCAGCCTAATGAATTAAACTTGTCGAAAGGTACCAGAGTCCGTGTTATAGGTGGTGACTTTGAGGGCCAGGAAGGTGTTTTCCTAAAAGTGAAAGGTGCTCGCGATCGTCGTGTAGTTATTGAAATACAAGGTGTTATTGCTGTTGCCATGGCTACTATTCATCCTGATCTTATAGAAGTAATTAAATAATTGCCGGTTGTCATTTGATACCTGGTAAATCATAAATCTGAAATCATAATTGTTATGACTCTTTCCGAAGAAACTGCTACTCTTCAGCGTGCAGCGCACGAACTGATGTATTTAGGTATGGACGGGAATCCGGTTTATAGCGATGACCTGTCCCGTCGTAACGGTGAAGTTTATCGTCTGACTACGGCTTTGTATAATTCCGGTGTCAAAGGTTCCACTACTGAAGAACAAGCTTCCGTTTGTCTTGCTCTTCTGATGGGCTATAGTGCGTCGTTCATTGATTATGGTGAAAAGCAAAAACATGTTCAGGAAGTTTTGGATCGTTGTTGGGATATTCTTGATGTTCTTCCTGCTTCGTTGTTAAAGCTCCGGCTACTTACTGCTTGTTATGGTGAAGTATTCGATGAGCCTTTGGCTGATGAAGCCCGTGCTATTATTGCTTCCTGGGATTCCGCTTCGCTCACTCCTGAACAAAAAGAAGCTATTGCTGAGTTTCAGAATGTGGTCGACAATCCTTATCCGTGGGAGTATATTGACGAATAAAAAGGACATATAATTTGGCGGGCTCTTTAAGACATAAAGCCGTTCATGGTGTTGGGTGGAGTTTTATTGATAATATAGCCAGTTCCGGCATCACCTTTTTGGTGGGGCTTGTACTTGCTCGTTTATTGACTCCCGAAGAATATGGCATCATGGCTATGATTGCTATTTTCATAGCAGTTTCCAACTCCATTATAGACAGTGGCTTTTCCAATGCACTGATACGGAAGACACGTATAGAACGGGTCGATTATAACACTGTTTTTTATTTTAATCTGACAGTCAGTATTCTTATTTATGTACTTCTATATTTAGCTGCCCCTGCAATCAGTGTATTCTTTAAGGAACCTGTTTTGGTGGAGGTTGTAAGAATCATAGGATGGGTGCTGATAATCAATGCGCTTGCCATTATTCCCCGTACTCAGTTTGTAAGAGAGGTGGATTTCAAAACGCAAACCAAGGTTTCTTTGATTTCTTCTATTAGCAGTGGAGTTATTGGAATAGGGATGGCATTGGGAGGAATGGGAGTATGGAGTCTGGTTGGCCAGCAACTTTCCCGTCAATTTCTGAATACTTTGTTCTTATGGGTATATAGCAAATGGCATCCGGTATGGGAGTTTTCTACGGAGAGTTTTAAAGAACTTTTTGGCTTTGGTTCTAAATTGTTGCTTTCAGGGTTATTGGATACCATTTATAAGAATATCTATTATATTGTAATTGGACGTTTCTATACTTCTGCACAGTTGGGCCAATATACCCGTGCAGAGCAGTTTAAAATCATTTTTTCCAGTAATCTTACAACTGTTGTCCAGCGGGTCAGCTATCCGGTTTTGAGTTCTATACAAGAAGAGCCGGAGCGCTTACGGGAAGCATACCGGAAAGTGATCAAGATTACCATGTTGGTAACTTTTGCATGTATGTTGGGACTGGCGGCAGTTGCGAAACCATTGATTCTTATTTTGATAGGTGAAAAATGGTTGCCTGCTGTTTATTTTCTGCAAATCATCTGTTTCAGTGGCATGCTTTATCCGCTTCATGCCATTAACCTGAACATTCTGCAAGTAAAAGGGCGTTCGGACTTGTTTCTGAAATTGGAAATCATAAAGAAAATTATAGCTGTGGGGCCTATTGTTGTAGGTATTGTCTATGGCATTGAATATATGTTGTGGGGTGGTGTCCTAACCTCTTTTATCGCTTATTTCTTAAACAGCTATTATTCGGCCAATTTGATAAACTATCCTACAAGCCAACAGATTAAAGACATACTGCCTACTTTCCTGATTTCTTTGGTGGTGGCGACATTCATGTGGGGTGTTTCTTTCTGGGATATTTCTGTGTATGTTCTGTTACCCATTCAGATATTAGTCGGAATATTGTTGGCTTTGTGTATATATGAAAAGTTGCATCTTGATGAGTATTTAGAAGTCAAAGAACTGGTACTTTCTGCACTTAAGCGCAGGTGGTAAATCAAAAATATATTTATTGTAGTAAAATGGAAAATAAAGTAATTACGGTAACTTCCCCATTACTTCCTTCATTGGACGATTTTATCCCTTATTTGCAGGATATCTGGAATCGTAAGTGGTTAACTAATAATGGTCATTACCATCAGAAGTTGGAGAAGGCTTTGTGTGAATATTTGAAAGTACCTTATATTAGTCTCTTTACCAATGGTACGTTGCCTCTGATGTGCGCTTTGCAGGCATTGCGTATTACAGGTGAAGTGATCACCACTCCTTACAGCTTTGTTGCCACCACTCATTCCTTGTGGTGGAATGGTATCAAACCTGTATTTGTGGATATTGATCCTGATACATGCAATCTCGATCCTGATAAGATAGAGGCTGCCATTACTCCTAAGACTACAGCAATTATGCCTGTACATGTATATGGTAAGCCTTGCGATACGAAACGTATTCAGGAAATAGCTGACAAATATGGCTTGAAAGTAATTTACGATGCTGCCCATGCGTTTGGCGTGGAAGTGAATGGAAAATCAATCTTGAATGCCGGTGATATGTCAACGTTAAGTTTCCATGCCACGAAGGTTTATAATACGATTGAAGGTGGTGCGTTGATTTGTCATGATGAAAAGACTAAGAAGCGCATTGATTATCTGAAAAACTTCGGTTTTGCGGGAGAAACAGAGATTGTGGCACCGGGTATTAATGGTAAGATGGATGAAGTGCGTGCCGCATACGGTTTACTTAATTTGAAACAAGTGGATGCTGCAATAGAAGCCCGTCGACAGGTGGCTATCAAGTATCGTGAAGTCTTGAAGGATGTCGAAGGAATCAGTTTTATGGAAGATATACCAGGTGTACGTCATAATTACTCTTACTTCCCGATATTTGTGGATGCTGAGAAATATGGTATGACTCGTGATGAGCTTTATTTCAAGATGAAAGAACAGAACGTGTTGGGCAGACGGTACTTTTACCCTTTGATAAGTGAGTTCTCTACTTATAGAGGATTGGATTCAGCACGGCCTGAAAATTTACCTGTTGCGTATAGGGTTGCGAATAGTGTGATTTGTTTGCCGATGTATTCTGAATTGGGCAAGGAAGATATTACTAGAGTTCTAGATACAATTGTACAATAATGAAGCAAAAGAGATTAATGTTGTTAGGAGGGCTTCGCTATCTCTTGCCTGTAATTGAAGAAGCCCATAAATTAGGAGTCCACGTCATTACGGCAGATTACCTTCCTGATAACATAGCTCATAAATATAGTGATGAGTACTGTAATGTCAGTATTATTGATAAGGAAGCTGTCTTGAAGGCAGCACAAGAGTTGCAGATTGATGGTATTCTTTCTCATGCAGTTGATCCGGGTGTAATCTCGGCTGCTTATGTGGCTGAAGAAATGGGATTGCCCTTTCAGTGCTCTTATGAAGCAGCTTGTATATTGCAAGACAAGTCTAGGTTTCGGGAGTTTCTTACAGAGAATGGTTTCAATTGTCCCCATGCCAGAGGTTATAGTAATGTGGAAGATGCATTAAAGGATATAGATTTTTTCACATGGCCTGTAATCGTTAAGCCTGTTGATTCGGCTGGTAGTAAAGGAGTAACAAAGGTAGAATCTCCACAAGACTTATCCAAGGCAATTGAAACAGCCTTATCATCTTCAATTTCCCAAAAAATTATTATTGAAGATTTTTTAGAGAAAGATGGTTTTTCTGTCGGTTCAGAATCATTTGTCATTAACGGACAACTTGTATATAATGGGTTCTATGATCAATATTTTGATAATGAATCTATTAATCCATATACCCCTTCTGCTGAAGTCTGGCCTTCCATTATGCAAGTGAAGTATCAAAAAGAGGTAAAGAGTGAGTTACAGCGTTTGTTCAGTTTGTTGCATATTACTACGGGGCTGTTTAATGTAGAATGTCGTGTTTGTAAGAATGGGAAAGTTTATTTGATGGAAGTTTCTCCTCGTGCCGGTGGTAATCGTTTGGCTGAGATGTTAAATTATGCAGCTGATGTCAATCTTAATGCAGCCGAAACACGTAAAGCTGTAGGACTTCCGGTTGGGGATATACATGAACCTAATTATAAAGGACATTTTGCAATACTTGTTCTCCATTCTGAGAAAAAAGGGATATTTGATGGAATTTCTATAAATAGTGATTTTCGAAAGAATCACATTATTGAAGAGGAAATTCGTGTCAGTCAAGGGGATAATGTTGATTTTTTTACAGGAGCCAATGCAGCGATTGGTACTCTGTTTTTGAAGTTTGATACACGAAAAGAACTTGCAGAAGCATTGGCAAATCAAAAAGAGTGGTTAGAGATAAGAGTGAACAGATGAAAGAATTAGGTGGCTATTTTAGCTTGGAATTAAATCAAGAACGAATAGGGACATTTCATTCTCAAGGTATATATTTAAATAGTGGCAGGAATGCTTTGGAATATATATTGCTTTCTCTACCCAAGGTCAAAAAAATATGGGTTCCTTATTTCACATGTGATGTGCTTTTGGAGCCTTTAAAGAAATTGAATGTTCCATATAGTTTTTATCATATTAATGAGCAATTGGAACTGTGTGAAAATATACAATTAGATTCTGATGAATATCTTTTAGTAACTAACTATTATGGTATTAAGGATGAATATATCTGTGAACTTGCATTACGATATTCTTCGCAATTGATAGTTGATAATGCACAAGCTTTATTTGCAGAACCGATTAAGGAAATAAAGAGTATTTATAGTCCACGAAAATATGTGGGAATTCCGGATGGTGGCATTGCATATATGGATAATGGTATTGATATCCATCGCTTTGATATTGATGTTTCTTATGAACGTTGCAGCCATCTTTTGAAAAGAATAGAATTAGGAGCTGGGGCAGGTTATACTGATTTTAAAGAAAACAGCCATAAGTTGCAAGGGCAGCCCATAAAAAGAATGTCAAAACTTACACGAGTTTTATTAGGATCAATAGATTTTGGGTATATAAGAAATAAGCGTAGAGATAATTTTAAATTGCTACACGAATGTTTAAGTAGCACAAATCGTTTGCTAATTAATGATTTAGAATCATTTTCTTGTCCGATGGTATATCCTTATTATACGAGTGACTGTACTTTAAAGAAGGTATTGATTGAAAATAAAGTCTTTGTTGCTACTTATTGGCCCAATGTTTTTGAGTGGTGTCACGAAAAATCACTAGAATATAAACTTGCTAATAATATTATTGCTATTCCAATTGATCAGAGATATAGTGAAAGAGAAATGGAATATATTGTCAATATTATAAATACAAAGCTATATGGATAAAATCTTCTTAAGAGGTTTTCAGATAGAAGATCATTTGCTTATTAATAAATGGCGAAATGATTCTGAAATTCAAAAATTAGTATCCACTTCTTTTAAATATGTTTCATTAGAAATTGAAAAAGAGTGGGTAAAACAAAAAATGATGGATAATCGTAAAGATATTTATCTGGCTATTTGTTTGAATAATGCGAGTCAACAAATGATTGGTTATGCATCATTAAATAATATAGATTATATAAATCGAACAGTAATGAGTGGAGGTATTGTTATTGCTGATAAACAATATCAAGATGGCTTTATTCGTTTTGAGGTTGGGGTGAAGATGCGTGAGTTGGTTTTTTCTCATTTGAATATGAACCGTTATACCGCAGCATGTATATCAGAACATTTTATATCTAGAGTTACAATAGAAGCATCAGGATTTAAATTGGAAGGATGTCGTCGTCAGGCAATATATAAGGATGGCAGTTATCACGATCAATTATGCTATTCTTTATTGCGTGAGGAGTATTATAAAATGTTAGAAGACGGTCAATATGCTGTTGCTGCATATGCAAAGCGTGTGAAACAAATAAGTGATAGATTAAAAAAAGAAAAATAATTATTTTATGGAATTACAAAAATTTATAGAACAATTTGCAGAAGCAATTGAAGTGGAAGTTGAAGGATTGTCTGGTGAAACAATTTTTCGCAATTTGGAGGGATGGAGTTCTTTATCAGTCATGATATTAATAGCTTTTTTTGATGAAGAATTTGAGAAAGAGGTTGGTGATTCAGAAATACGTAATTGTATAACTATCAAAGATCTTTATAATCTTGCAATAGCATAAAAATGGCATTTTTAAGTTTTCAAGGAGTTGGTATAACAGCAATGGCTGCTTCCCTTCCTAAACAAGTAATCAATAATTATGATTATATTGATTACTTTCCTGTTAATCAGGTGAAAGAGGTAGTAGATAAAATTGGTATTTACGAGCGTCGTTTTGCAGATGAAAATACGTGTTCTTCCGATTTATGCTACGCAGCAGCAGAGCAACTGATTACGGACAATAACATTGATCGTTCGGAAATAGATCTTTTAGTGTTTATTTCTCAAACTCCGGATTATCGTATGCCCGCCACTTCTATCATATTGCAGCACCGTTTGAGGTTGCCGAACTCATGTATTGCATTTGACATAAACCTAGGTTGTTCTGCATTTATGTATGGTTTGTCTGTTGTATATGGGATGATGCAAAGCGGTAGTATTAGAAAAGCCTTAATTTTGGATGGAGAGACTCGTTCTAAAGTTTATTCTCCTAAAGATCGTCGTAGTGCGTTTATTTTTGGTGATGCGGGAATAGCCGCTTTGGTGGAGTGTCATGAAAAATTTGGTAAAAGTTATTTTTCACTGAATTCTGATGGATCGCGTGCCGATCTTATTATGATTAAAGGAGGAGGCTATAGGCATATGAGTTCAATAGAGACATTGCGAGAAAAAGTGGTTGATGAATTTGGCAATATTCGTAATGATGAACAAGGTTATATGAAAGGTGGTGATGTTTTTAACTTTGTAATTAGAGAAGTACCTCGTGATATAAAAAAAACATTGGAATATGCAGGAAGAAATACTGATTCATTTGATTATATAGTTTTTCATCAAGCGAATAATTTTATAAATTCTTATATAGCCAAGAAAATGAAGTTGAATGTAGATAAAATGCCTATGACTATAGCAAAGTATGGTAATACATCTTCAGTTTCTATTCCTCTGACTATTGTTAGTGAATTAAAGAATAAACTTGATGGACATAAAGAACTTCTTTTGAGTGCGTTTGGAGTAGGAATGACATGGGCTACGGGAATAGTACCTTTTGTTGATTGTAAAATTAGTGAAATAGTAGAGGTATGAGTGATAATCCATTTAGTTTAAAGGGAAAAAATATACTAATAACCGGTGCTTCTTCAGGCATTGGTCGTCAGTGTGCAATTAGTTGTAGTCAGATGGGGGCAAAAGTCATTCTTTTAGCTCGTAATGAGGAACGGTTAAAAGAAACACTGACTTTACTGGAAGGTGAAGACCATTTTTTTGTTGTATGTGATTTGACTAATTTTGATTATTTGCCTGAGTGTGTTAGTGGAATAGTTGCGAAAACAGGGCCTATAAATGGGGTCTTGCATTGTGCAGGTATTTCTACAACTCTCCCTTTAAAACTAATGGATGTATGTAAGTTAGAAGAATTTTTTCGAAACAATGTATTTTCAGCCATACAATTAACCCGTGAGGTATGCAAGTTGAAAAATATTTCGAAAGATGGTGGGAGTATAATTTTCTTTTCTTCTGTGATGGGATGTGTTGGTGAAAGTGGAAAGTCTTTATATTCATTGACTAAAGGAGCTTTAATTTCTGGGATGCGTTCGTTAGCATGTGAGTATGCTAAAAAGAGGATTCGTTTTAATTGTATTTCTCCTGGTGTTATAGTAACGCCAATTAATGAAAATCAACCTTATATGCAAGATCCTGTAAAGCGTCAGACGGAAGAGGATAAGCATTTATTGGGCTTCGGAAGTGTTAGTGATGTAGCCAATGCCTGTATTTATTTATTGAGTGATGCAGCCCGTTGGATAACAGGACAGAATTTGGTTGTTGATGGTGGCTATACTGTGAGATAATATAAATATGAAAGACTAAAAAAGTAGCCCCTAATGGATTCTACTGAAAACAATTTATTGGTAACAGTTCGTTGCTTAGCCTATAACCATGAGCCTTATATTAGGCAATGTTTAGAAGGTTTTGTGATGCAAAAAACAAATTTTCGTTTTGAAGCAATAGTACATGATGATGCTTCGACCGATAGAACAGCGGATATAATACGTGAATATGCAGAAAAATATCCGGATATAATAAAACCTATTTTTGAAACAGAAAATCAGTATTCTAAGCGTGACGGTTCTTTAACTCGCATTATGAATGCGTATACTCATGGTAAGTATGTTGCAATATGTGAGGGGGATGATTATTGGATTGATCCTTTGAAACTTCAAAAGCAAGTAGATTTTCTTGAAAATAATCCTGAATATACAATGTGCTTTCATAACGCAGTTGTGTATAAAGAGGAAATTCCCAGTGTTTCGTTATTTAACTTGATGAAATCTGATGAAGATTTAAGTATTCATGATGCTATACATAAATGGTTAGTCCCTACCGCATCTATTGTATTCCGTAGAGATGCTATTCCAAATTATCCACAATGGATGCCACGGATATATAGTGGTGATTATTCATTAGTTCTTCTTGCATTATATTATGGAAAGGTTCGTTATCTTCATTCTATATCTTCAGTTTATCGCTTATCATATTCTACAGGTAGTATGTCTACATTGATGAAAAACCAGGGAATGTTTGTAATACAGCAACATCTTTTTTTACTGAAAGCGTATAATAAAGGAACTAATTATATTTTTAAAAAAGAAGTTGATTCTCGAATAAAAGAATTAGAGAAAGAATTATATTTTCAAAAAGCAAAAAAAACTAAAAATATATATTATCTATTGCTTTCAGTGGATTTGATAGTTAAAAAGGGCTTGAATAGATTAGGACTAAAAGGGTAATGATATCATTAAATAAGATCACTCGAATAATAGGTTTAGTGTTTTTATACATTATATTATATTTATATATATATAATCCATATATAAATATTTTGGGTGTTGCATCAGTTCGATTGTTTTATCCGATAGTCTTTTGTGCTTTTTTTTTAATGAAAGAATTACCGATTATTGTAAAAAAAATGCTGAAGCTTGATGTGCTCGTTCTTTTTCTAATATTATTATTTGTTTCTGTGCGAGGAATATTTGGAGGGGAATTGTCTTGGTTGAATAGAGCGATTTCATTATTTATAGACGGGTATATAGTAAGTGCCTTTATTGTAGCTCTATTAAAAAAATATTTTAAGGATAAAAATTTGGCAGATATTCTTTATTTTAATTCAATAATAGCTGCAATAATTTCATTTGTTTGTTTGCTTAATCCCAATTTTAATGATTTTGTTCGTTCTAATTTTTCATCTATTAATCAAGACTTTAATTTTCTTGCTTTTCGCGGATATGGCTTATCAGCAGGTTTGACTTTTGATTATGGAATGATTCAAGGTTTAGCATTGTCGTATTGTTTGTTTCAAAAGTCTAAAAAAAGTCTTTTATTGATACCACTATTTTTAGTCTCAATATTGTTTAATGCTCGTACAGGAATTGTTATTCCTGTCTTGGTTCTTTTTTATTTGTTATTTATTCGATTGAAAATTAAGTATTGGATGTTAGCAGGAATCTTATATGTTGCATTTATGTTTATAGTTACAACTGATTTTTTTTATGAAAATTTGAGAACATTTATGTGGCTTGAAAAAGGTTTTGAAGAGATTACTGACTCAAGTAATTCTGCTACATTTGATACATTAGATAAGATGATAATCTGGCCGTCTTCCATTGAAGGTTGGATTTGGGGAACAGGTGAGGATCTTTTTAATAATAGGTATGGACGTAATTCAGATATAGGTTATATTCTTCAGTTAAATTATGGTGGATTATTTCTTTGTTTTTTTATTCTGTCATGGCTTTTTATAATACTGTTTCGTGTAAAAAAATATGCTAATAAGAAATATTTTATTGTTGTATTCTTTGTTGTTTTTGCAATTGTATTGGGAAATTATAAAGGGGATATTTTTTCTTCAAACATTCTGACTAGAGTGCTTTTGCTATTATACATGTATAGTGTTTATGGTAATTGCATATTTATGAAAAAGAGGTTGATTGGTAATACTATTGTTCATACATGAAACTGTTATTTGTCTCTTCATTATATCCAACTGCCATAAAAAATGAATTTGCCTTAAATGGCAAAAGGGGAGCCTCTTTGCAAAATCAGGTAAATGCTTTTCAATGGGCTATGATGGAAGGTCTTGTCTTGAATAAATTAGACTTTAAAGTTGTGTCTTTTCCGGCGTTGGGGGCATACCCTTTGCATTTTAAAAAGTTGTTTGTGTCAGGATCGGAGATAATGTATAATGGCGTATGTTATGGTACGTCTGTAAAATACTCTGCCTTGGTGGTTTACAAAGAATGGGATATACAGAGGCGTTTGAAAAAATATGTGAAAAGATGGATTTCCCAATCTACTTTTGGTAACAATGAGCCAATGATAGCATTAGTATATACACCTGCCGTGATGTTTATAGAGCCTTTGGTGCAATTGAAACGTAAGTATCCTAATTTTCATGTCTGTTGTGTCATCACTGATCTGATAGATGATGCTATGAATTTTGATTCCAACAGGTCTTTTTTTAAGCGGATTCAAATAGCACGGGAAAAGAAACTGCAAAAGAGTTTATATAAGGGAATAGATTTCTTTGTATTACTTTCGAAGGCTATGGAAGAAAAAATACCGGAAGCGGTAGGGCAAAATATAGTGATTGAGGGCATTTATGGTAGGCATGAATTACCTGTTGTAGAGAACACATGTAGGAATGAGAACCTGAAAATTATTCTTTATGGTGGCACGTTACAAGAATTTTCAGGCGTGAACGATTTTGTGGACGCATTCATGTTGCTAAAAGGCGAAAATTATCGTTTGGTTATATGTGGTTCCGGCTTTTGTGAGTCTCATATTAAAGAGTCTGCGAAAAAAGATGATCGCATAGATTATAGAGGAATAGTTTCTCGTGAAGAACTTTTGCTTTTGCAAAGAAAGGCCACGTTGTTGATCAATCCTCGTAAGCCGACTGAGGAAATTACTCGTTTTTCCTTTCCATCGAAAACCATAGAGTACCTTGTTTCAGGTACGCCTATGTTAGGATATAAACTGGAAGGGATTCCGGTGGAATATTATGATTATTTTTATACGGTTGATGACCTATCTCTTCAGGGGATGGCAAATAAGTTGGAAGAGGTGCTCTCTTTGCCGGATGAAGAAAGGCATTTGATGGCTGAAAGGGCTAAAACTTTTATTTATCAAAATAAAACAGCCGAATATCAAATAGGGAGATTATTGAATTTTTTGAAATCAAAATTGGGGTGATAGTTGGTTGATGAAACTTCTTCAAATTAATTCTACTCTTAATTGGGGCAGTACAGGGCGCATTGCTGAGGAGATTGGGCAAGTGGTTTTGAATAAAGGGTGGGAGAGTTATATTGCTTATGGGAGACAATGTAACAAAAGTAAATCACAATCCTTTAGAATAGGAGACGATTGGGCTGTTTATAATCATGGCTTGCAAACTCGGCTATTGGACAATCATGGTTTGGCTTCTCGAAAAGAGACCAAGCATTTTATAAAGCAGATTGAAACAATAAGTCCGGATGTGATACATCTTCACAATATTCATGGTTATTATTTGAACTATTCACTTCTTTTTGATTTTTTGTCTCAAGTCAATATTCCTGTGGTGTGGACGCTTCATGATTGTTGGGCTTTTACGGGACATTGTTCACATTACTCTTATGTAGGATGTAATCGGTGGCATACTCTGTGTTACGATTGTCCTCAAAAAGGTGATTATCCAGCTTCTTGTTTAATTGATCGATCTGAACAAAATTTTCGAGATAAGCTACATGCCTTTACTTTGGTTGAAAACATGACTCTTGTTCCTGTATCGGAATGGTTAGCAGGTGAAGTACGGCAATCTTTTTTAAAAGATTATCCAATGCAGGTAATACACAACGGAGTAGATACGGAAATATTTAGGCCTCAGCAAGTTTGCAAAGCAGATTTGGGATTTGATAACAGATTTATGATATTAGGTGTTTCCAGTGTATGGCTTTCGAGAAAAGGACTGAAAGACTTTTTAAAACTTCGTGAGAGGTTGTCGAAAGATGAATATGTGATTGTATTGGTAGGACTGGATGAAAGTCAGATAAAGCATCTTCCTGAAGGAATTATTGGAATAAGGCGTACAAATAGTGTGCAGGAATTGGCAAAATACTATTCAGTAGCAAATATATATTTTAATGCTTCTGTTGAGGAAACTTTTGGATTAACAATAGCTGAAAGTTTATCATGTGGAACCCCTGCTATTGTTTATAATTCTACGGCATGTCCCGAAATAATATCTTCCGATACAGGTTTTATCGTTGAGCAGGGAGATATTAATGCTGTAGTGAATGTTGTGAAATTAATGAAAAAACAAGGAAAACAACAGTGGATTTCAGACTGTCGTGAACGTGCTGTAAGCTTATATGATAAACGAGAAAGATATGAAGAATATTTACGGCTGTATGAAAGATTGATTTCCTCTCCATTGATTGCTAATACTTGAAATCATGGTGTGAGGCGACAGTTTTCATTGTTTTAGTAATATAATTATAGAATTAAATTAACAAATATATGTCAATATTCAAAGACAAAATCCTGTTAATAACAGGTGGTACAGGTAGTTTTGGCAATGCCGTACTTCGTCGTTTCCTTAACAGCGATATCAAGGAAATTCGTATTTTTTCGAGAGACGAAAAGAAGCAGGATGACATGCGTCATCACTTGCAGAATCCTAAAGTGAAGTTTTATATTGGTAATGTCCGTGATCGTCAATCTGTAGATGGAGCAATGATGGGAGTGGACTATGTATTCTCTGCTGCTGCCTTGAAACAGGTGCCCAGTTGTGAGTTCTTTCCATTGCAGGCCGTACAGACCAATGTAATTGGTACTGACAATGTGTTGGAATCTGCCATTGCTCACGGTGTGAAGAACGTAGTAGTACTTAGTACAGACAAGGCTGCTTATCCCATCAACGCCATGGGTATCAGCAAAGCAATGATGGAAAAGGTGGCTATTGCTAAAGGTCGTGCCTTGGGTGATGAAGCAGGGACTACCATCTGTTGTACCCGTTACGGGAATGTAATGGCAAGCCGTGGTTCTGTAATTCCTTTGTGGGTGGAACAAATAAAGAATGGTAAACCGATTACGATTACAGATCCGAATATGACCCGTTTCATGATGACACTGGATGATGCGGTGGATTTGGTAATCTATGCATTTGAACACGGTCACAACGGAGACTTGTTTGTTCAGAAAGCTCCGGCGGCCACATTGGATGTTTTGGCACAGGCTTTGAAAGAAACATACGCGCAGATAAAGCCTGAATATGGGGATACGGAAGTAAAAACTATCGGTACACGCCATGGTGAAAAACTGTATGAAACTTTGGTGACCCGCGAAGAGATGGCTAAAGCCATTGATATGGGTGAGTATTATCGCATTCCTTGCGATACCCGCGACCTGAATTATGACAAGTTCTTTACGGAAGGTAATGAGGATATTGCCCAGATAGAGGATTACCACAGTCACAATACTGCTCGTCTGGATGTGGAGGGTATGAAGAAACTTCTTCTGAAACTCCGTTTTATCCGTGAAGACCTCGGACTGGAGGAAAAGGCGAAAACAACAGAAATCAAGAGTGAATAAGCTATAGAACTATTTTATGAAAATATTAGTGACCGGTGCCAAAGGGTTTGTCGGGCGGAATTTGGTTTCCCAATTACATAGTATTCAGGATGGAAAAGCCCGCAACTATGGAATATCGGGTGAAAATCTGACTGTCTATGAGTATGACATGGATAGTGATCCTTCCGAACTGGAGATCTATTGCAAGCAAGCTGATTTTGTTTTCAATCTGGCAGGTGTCAACCGTCCGAAAGATGAGTCTGAATTTATGAAAGGGAATTTCGGTTTTGCCTCTACACTGCTTGATACGCTGAAGAAGTATAATAATGCGTGTCCGGTGATGATATCATCTTCCATACAGGCTGCACAGGACAATCCTTACGGGGAATCGAAACGTGCAGGAGAACAGTTGATGTTTGATTATAGCAAAGAAACGGGGGCAAAGGTATTGGTGTATCGCTTCCCGAATGTTTTTGGCAAGTGGTGTCGTCCTAACTATAACAGTGCGGTGGCCACGTTCTGCAATAACATCGCTCATGACCTGCCGATCCGGGTGAATGATCCTTCTGTGGTGATGAGTCTGGTGTATATAGACGATGTGGTGGATGAACTGATTTCTGCATTGAAGGGGCAGGAGCATCGGAAAGGGGAGTATTGTGAAGTGTCGGTAGTGCATACGATAACTCTTGGAGGCATTGTGGAACTGATAAAGTCTTTCAGGCAGATGCCTGATACTTTGGCAGTGCCTGATTTGAGTGATGCTTTTATAAAGAAACTCTACTCCACTTACCTTTCATACTTGCCCAAGGAAAAATTTTGCTATCCTTTGAAGATGAACGTGGATGAACGTGGTAGTTTTACCGAAATCATTCGTACTGCCGATCGTGGACAGTTCTCGGTGAATATATCCAAGCCGGGGATCACGAAGGGCCAGCATTGGCATCACACTAAGAACGAAAAGTTTGTAGTGGTGAGTGGACATGGTTTGATACAACTCCGAAAAATAGGCACGGAAGAGGTGATAAACTTTGAGGTGAGCGGTGAGAAAATTGAGGTAGTGGAGATGATTCCCGGATATACACATAATATTATCAATCTTTCAGATACGGAAGATTTGGTGACTTTTATGTGGTGCAACGAATGCTTTGATCCGGAACGTCCGGATACTTATTTTGAAAAAGTTTAGAACAATGGATATAAAATTGGATTATTCTGATATCAAGTTTCAGGAGAACGGCAAGTTGAAACTCTTGATTATAGTAGGTACCCGACCGGAGATTATTCGTCTGGCGGCTGTCATCAACAAATGCCGTAAGTATTTTGACTGTATCCTGGCACATACCGGACAGAATTATGATTATAACCTGAATGGTGTGTTTTTCCATGATCTGAAACTGAAAAACCCTGATGTGTATATGGATGCAGTGGGGGATGATCTCGGTGCCACAATGGGGAATATTATCAATGCAAGCTATAAATTGATGGTGCAAGTGAAGCCGGATGCCGTATTGGTATTGGGTGACACCAATTCTTGCCTGAGTGTGATAGGAGCCAAACGTCTCCATATTCCTATCTTCCACATGGAAGCCGGGAATCGTTGCTTTGACGAGTGTCTGCCGGAAGAGACTAACCGCAGGATTGTGGATATCATTTCGGACATGAATCTTTGTTACTCGGAGCATGCACGCAGATATCTGAATGCTTCGGGAGTGGCAAAGGAACGCACATACGTGACAGGTTCTCCTATGGCTGAAGTGTTGCATGAGAATCTGGAAGAGATTAAATCTTCGGATATTCATAAAAGGCTGAACTTAGAAAAAGGACGATACATATTGCTTTCCGCCCATCGGGAAGAGAATATTGATACAGAGAAAAATTTCTTGTCGCTTTTCAAGGCGATAAACTCAATGGCAGAGAGATATGACATGCCGATTCTTTACAGTTGCCATCCTCGTAGCAAGAAACGGTTGGAGGCGAGTAAATTTGAACTTGATAAGCGTGTGATTCAGCATGAGCCACTCGGTTTCCACGATTACAATTGCCTGCAGATGAATGCATACGCTGTGGTGTCGGATAGCGGAACACTGCCGGAGGAAAGTTCTTTCTTTACCTCGGTGGGGCACTCTTTCCCGGCAGTCTGTATCCGTACCAGTACGGAACGTCCGGAAGCGATGGATAAGGGTTGCTTTATCCTTGCGGGTATTGACGAGCGGTCTTTGCTTCAGGCGGTGGATACGGCTGTGGAGATGAACAAGAATGGTGACAATGGTTTGCCTGTGCCGAACTATACAGACGAGAATGTATCGACTAAAGTTGTGAAGCTGATTCAGAGCTATACGGGAGTGGTGGATAAAATGGTTTGGAGAAAGTAGTGATTATTCGGAGATGAATGTTCTTTTTTTAACACTTGCCCGTATATCGGATATAGAGGAAAGAGGAATCTATACGGATCTGATGCGTGAATTTGTTCGCCATGGACATACAATGTATATTGTAGTACCGGCAGAACGGCGCTTTCATCAGCCTACTGAGATGTTGGATGGTGGAAATGTGAAGATATTAAGGGTATGGACATTCAATATACAGAAAACTAATCTGATAGAAAAGGGAATTGGTACTTTACTCTTGGAATATCAATATCAGAAGGCAATTCAAAAGTACTGGAAGAATGCTAAATTTGATTTGATTCTGTATTCAACCCCACCAATTACCTTCAATAAGGTAATAGCGGCATTGAAGAAAAAGGGTGCCAAGACATATCTCCTTTTAAAAGATATATTTCCTCAGAATGCTGTTGATCTGGGTATGTTCTCCAAAGACAGTTTTCTCTATAGGATGTTCCGTAAAAAGGAAGAAAGGTTGTATCAATTGTCAGACTATATTGGTTGCATGTCTCCAGCTAATGTGGATTATGTATTGATGCATAATCGTGAGGTTGATACCTGTAGAGTAGAGGTTTGTCCTAACAGTATAGAATTTTGCAGGGGGGAAGAGCGGCTTTGCCCCAATGAAGCTCTACTTCAAAAATTGAGTATTCCCATAGATAAGATACTTTTTATTTATGGGGGGAATCTGGGGCGTCCACAAGGAATTGATTTTTTGATAAAAGTGCTTGCGGCCAATGAAAAAAGGAATGATTCTTTTTTTATCATAGTGGGTAATGGCACTGAATTTATGAAGATAAAATTGTGGTTCGATCAAAATACACCGCATAATGCTTGTTTGTTATCTTCACTTCCCAAACAAGAATATGACGGTCTGGTAAGAGTTTGTAATGTAGGTTTAATATTTTTGGACAGGCGTTTCACAATTCCAAATTTTCCGTCTCGTTTGCTTTCTTATCTTGAAAACAGAATGCCGGTACTGATGGCTACTGACAAGAACACGGATATAGGAGAGATAGCTAGAACTAACGGTTTTGGTTTATGGACTGAAAGCGGGAATATAGAGACTTTTATGGAAATGGTTGACTTTATGACTGCTGATAGAGAACGGATTAAGATAATGGGAGAGAATGGATATGCTTATCTGGAAGCCAACTATACGGTGAAGCATAGTTATAATATAATAATGAGGCATTTTGAGTGATTATGTATTCTTGCTTTCTGAAGCGTTTTATTGATTTTGTAATAGTGTTTTTTGTCTTGGCTGTTATTTGGCCGATATTACTTTTTATGGCAGTTTGGTTACATTTTGCCAATAAGGGCGCTGGCGTTTTTTTTACTCAAGAACGTCCTGGTAAGCATGGCAAGATATTCAAGGTCATTAAGTTTAAAACAATGACTGATGAACGTGATGGAAGTGGTAATCTCTTGCCGGACGAGAGACGATTGACAAAAATAGGAAAGTTCATTCGATCCGCTTCTGTGGATGAATTACCTCAATTGATTAATGTACTGAAAGGTGATATGGCTTTAATCGGTCCCCGTCCTTTACTTCCTCAATATCTGCCTCTTTACTCAAGAGAGCAGGCTCGTCGCCATGAAGTCCGTCCGGGCATAACTGGTTGGGCCCAGGTAAATGGTCGTAATGCTATCAGTTGGAGCAAGAAGTTTGAACTGGACGTGTGGTATGTGGATCACTGTTCTTTTTTGCTGGATTTAAAAATTATACTTCTTACTATAAAGAAAGTTTTTGTACGTGAAGGTATCAGTTCCGATACTTCAGTAACAATGGAACCCTTTACCGGAAACAATTGAAATATTAGCTAATGTATTTATATGGTGCCAGTGGTCATGCGAAAGTGATCATTGATATATTACGTGCGAATAATGAAAAACTTGAAGCATTATTTGATGATAATGAAGCGATTGATTCTCTTCTTGATTATCCCGTCTTACGTTCGTCGGAAGTCCGTGGACCGTTGATAATCAGTATTGGAAATAATGGTATTCGCAGGAAGATAGCTGAAAGTGTGAATACTACATTCGGTAACGCTTTTCATCCTTCAGCCATTATATCTGAAGAAGTTGAGATCAAAGAAGGTACAGTTGTGATGCAAGGAGCTATCATTCAATCCGGTGTTCATATCGGCAGGCATTGCATAATCAATACTGGTGCTTCTGTGGATCACGAATGTCTGATAGGTGATTATGTACATATCTCTCCTCATTGTACTCTTTGTGGCAATGTACAAATAGGGGAGGGGAGTTGGATTGGTGCAGGAACTACCATTATTCCGGGTGTAAAAGTGGGGAAATGGAGTGTGATCGGTGCCGGGTCTGTCGTCACAAAAGATATTCCGGATAATGTTTTGGCTGTAGGGAATAGATGTAAAATCATAAAGAACTTATTATAGTTTTCTTTTAATCATATAATTTCATGGACAAAAGAATTTATCTTTGCCTCGCTCATATGAGCGGCAAGGAGCAAGACTTCATACGCGAAGCCTTTGATACAAACTGGGTAGTTCCTTTGGGACCCAACGTCAATGCTTTCGAAGACGACCTGAAACATTTTGTGGGACAGAATAAGGAAGTCGTTGCTTTGTCAGCTGGTACGGCAGCTATTCATTTGGGATTGATTCAGCTTGGTGTTGGGGTAGGCGATGAAGTGATTTGCCAGTCATTCACTTTTTGTGCTTCTGCCAATCCAGTGGTTTATCAGGGTGCAACCCCAGTGTTTATCGATAGTGAAGAAGACACTTGGAATATGGACCCTGCTTTACTGGAAGAGGCCATCAAAGACAGAATCGCGCAGACAGGTAAGAAGCCTAAAGCCATTCTTCCGGTTCATCTTTATGGTATGCCTGCCAAGATAGATGAGATTTGTGCCATTGCATCGAAATATGATATTCCGGTGTTGGAAGATGCTGCTGAAGCTTTAGGTTCTGAGTTCAAGGGACAAAAGTGTGGTACGTTCGGTACTTTTGGTGTATTGTCTTTCAATGGAAATAAGATGATCACTACTTCGGGTGGTGGTGCGTTAATCGTTCCTGATGAAGCGGCAAAGAAGCAGACCATGTTTTATGCTACCCAGGCTCGTGAACCCTTTCCTCATTATCAGCATGAAAAGATCGGTTACAACTATCGCATGAGTAATATCTGTGCGGGTATCGGTCGTGGTCAGATGACTGTGTTGGAAGATCATATTGCCCATCACCGCCATGTACATAATCTTTACGCAAAGGCTTTTGAAGGTGTGGAAGGCATTACACTGAAATCTAATCCTGACGATCGTTTCAATGCTAACTATTGGTTATCTACGATTCTGATTGATCCTGAGAAGACCGGTACTAACTATGACGAAGTTCGTGTGCTACTTGATGCCAAAGGTATTGAGACCCGCCCTTTGTGGAAACCTATGCACCTTCAGCCTGTCTATGCGAATAATCCTCGCTATGTGAATGGTGTTTCTGAACGTTTATTCAATATGGGTTTATGTATTCCTGCCGGACCTTGGGTGACAGATGAAGACGTAGCATACATCGTGGAGCAAATAAAGGCATGTTGTGCGAAATCTTGTTTCATAGCAGCATCTTAATAAAGTGTTGATTTATAGTAGCTTGTAACTTTTCTCAGAAAAACTGCTCTCACCACCCTTTTTTCTTCTTTTATTAGAGATTTAATCCTCACCTTTGCATCAACGTTGATCAACAAAGTGAATTAAAACAGAATTTAAATCTCTAAATGAAAAAGTATGAGTGTAATTTTTAGAACGGTAGAGAGACCGTCTGACCCTCGGGTTGAGAATTCTCCCAAAAAGTTTTTCCCTCAGTTAATAACTTTAGGACAGAGTGTAGACTTGGCATTCATAGCCCAGAAGATGCAGGATCGTTCTTCGCTTTCTATTGGTGATATCCGGAGTACTATGCAGAACTTCGTGGAGAAGCTGAAAGAACAGTTGCTGGAAGGTAAAACAGTAAATATTGCCGGATTGGGTGTATTTATGCTGGCTGCAAAATCTAAGGGAGAAGATAAGACTGAAGATGTGACCGCAAAGAGTGTGGAGAGTGTTCGTATCTGCTTCCAGGCTAACAGGGAATTGAAGATAACCAAGACTGCTACTCGTGCCGGTGAAAAACTGGATCTGGTCAGCTTGGATGATTATCTGAAAAATTTAGCTAATGCTCCATCAGGAGGTGGCTCAGATGGTGGCTCAGGAGGTAATTCGGGTGATGGGGGAATAGAAGACGATCCTCTGGGATAGAAATTCAGAGCCGGAGGCATTGAAAATGAAAAATGAAGACTGCGTAGTCTGTTAATCGCTGAATATTAATTATTAAAAAACGATTCTCTTATGAAAAAAACGAGTTGGAATGTGATATTGAAAGTCATCATTGCCGTGGCTAGTGCCATTGCAGGTGTGATTGGCGGTCAAGCAATGACCATTTAAGAATAAGTTTGATATAAACGTAAAGAGCCATTTTCGAATTTCGGGAATGGCTCTTTTTTTGTTTGGTAGAATAGGGATGATTTTGATTAATAAGCGTTATCTTTGCCATCCCTTTATAATTCATAGTATTTAAAAATGGCAGAACAAAAAAGAACTCCCCGAAGTAACTCCAAGGCAAAAGTGCAGCCTGTAACTGATTACGGACGTATACAGCCGCAGGCACCAGAATTGGAAGAAGCTGTATTGGGAGCATTGATGATTGAGAAAGACGCTTATTCATTGGTAAGTGAAATTCTTCGCCCGGAGTCTTTTTATGAACACCGGCACCAGTTGATTTATTCCGCTATCACCGATCTGGCTGTGAACCAGAAGCCAGTGGATATCCTCACGGTAAAAGAACAGCTTGCCAAACGTGGTGATTTGGAAGAGGTGGGCGGACCGTTCTACATTACCCAGTTGAGTAGCAAGGTTGCCTCTTCGGCACATATTGAATATCATGCCCGCATCATTGCGCAGAAAGCATTAGCTCGTGAATTGATTACGTTTACCAGCAATGTTCAGAGCAAAGCTTTTGATGAGACTCTGGACGTGGATGATTTAATGCAGGAGGCTGAGGGAAGACTTTTCGAGATTTCCCAACAGAACATGAAGAAGGATTATACGCAGATTAATCCGGTTATTGCCGAAGCGTATCAATTAATTCAGAAAGCAGCTGCCCGTACAGATGGTTTAAGTGGTTTGGAAAGCGGATTTACCAAGTTGGATAAAATGACTTCGGGTTGGCAAAATTCTGACCTTATTATTATTGCTGCCCGTCCGGCAATGGGTAAGACGGCGTTCGTGCTTTCTATGGCAAAGAATATAGCTGTTAATTATCGCAATCCGGTAGCTGTGTTTTCACTTGAAATGAGCAACGTACAGTTGGTGAATCGTTTGATATCCAATGCGTGCGAGATTCCGAGTGAGAAAATCAAGAGTGGACAGTTGGCAGATTATGAATGGCAACAGTTGGACTATAAATTGCGTGATCTTCTGGATGCGCCGTTATATGTGGATGATACTCCTTCTTTGTCTGTATTTGAGCTACGTACAAAAGCACGCCGTCTGGTGCGTGAGCATGGGGTAAGGATTATTATTATCGACTACTTGCAGCTAATGAATGCAAGTGGTATGTCGTTTGGTAGCCGTCAGGAAGAGGTAAGTACCATTTCGCGTTCGTTGAAAGGTTTGGCGAAGGAGTTGAATATTCCTATTATAGCCTTGTCGCAGTTGAACCGTGGTGTGGAGAGCCGTGAAGGTGAAGAAGGTAAACGTCCGCAACTGAGTGACTTGCGTGAATCGGGAGCCATTGAGCAGGATGCCGATATGGTGTGTTTCATTCATCGTCCTGAATATTATAAAATCTATACATCGCAAGATGGTACTGATTTGCGTGGTATGGCGGAAATTATTATTGCCAAGCATCGTAATGGTGCGGTAGGTGATGTTCGTTTGCGCTTTATCGGTCAGTATACCCGTTTCCAGAATCCGGAGGATGATATGGTGATTCCGCATCCGGCAGAAGGAGGCGGAGCTACTTATGGCTCCAAAATAAATGCGGTAGGTGATGGCAGTATACCGCCTCCGGCTGAGTTCGCTCCTCAAACAGATAATCCGTTTGGTGGGGTGGGGTCGGATGGACCGTTGCCATTCTAGGTTGTTTTGTTTATGAAATGGATGGTTTTTGAGTAGAAAATCATATCTTTGCAAAAAAGAAGGTTAAAAATGTCTGCAAATCAATATATAAATATGTTTTCCGCCCATCTGTTTTGGGATGTGCGGAGAGAAGATTTAGACCTTGATAAGCACTCTGAGTATATCATAAAAAGAGTGCTGGAATATGGTTTGCTGAAAGACTGGAATTTGCTCCGGTCGTATTACGGATTATTTAAGATTGTTGAAGTTACGAAAGAAATGAGAGATTTAGAGCCTCGTGCTTTAGCTTATATTTCTGCCATATCTAAAACACCTAAAGAACAGTTCAGATGTTATGCTTATCGACAATTGAACCCTCAACACTGGAACTTTTAAAAAAGTTACAGCAACTTCCTGAACTTCGTGATACACGATTAGTAGGAGGAACAGCACTTGCTTTGCAATTAGGGCATCGGAAATCTATTGATTTGGATTTCTTTGGCACAATCAATTGTGATACTCAAGAATTGGTTGATGCTATAAAGAGTGTTGCTACTCTTACTATTTTGAAAGAGTCTCCTCATATACATATTTATTTAATAGATGGTATAAAAGTGGATATTGTGAACTATAAATATCCGTGGCTTGATGAAGTTATTCATTGAAATATAATGATGGTTCTATTTTCATGGCGATGAAAAGTCTGGCTTATTTTGATGATGCAGAAAATGAGCCAATGCCTGATATGTTTGTGAATCAGTCTTGGGAGCAAATAAAAGAATATATCCTATCAAAGATTTCTTGATATATTTTCCCTGTCAACCCAAAAAATCTTATTACCTTTGCGGGTCACTTTTGGAAACAATAAAAAATTAATGATATGAATATCTCTTATA
>OGMF01000390.1_pt1 | contig 51120 bp, 43 predicted proteins | sample 1572921 | NCBI WGS metagenome assembly OGMF01 (sample SAMEA2581919, study PRJEB24529) | metagenome | biome: Human gut stool | place: China | collected 2011 | reverse complement strand
TTTTATGGGATAAACAAAAGCCTCAGAGGAAAGAACCTCCGAGGCTTCGTAATGTTTTAAATTACGCTGTGGCTTACATCATTGTTAAACCAAAACAACATCAAATTAGTTCTTGCTGTCCTTAATAGCTGCCTGTGCCGCTGCAAGACGTGCAATCGGAACACGGAACGGAGAGCAGGAAACATAGTTAAGACCAATCTTATGGCAGAACTCAACGGAAGAAGGATCGCCGCCGTGCTCGCCGCAGATGCCGATATGAAGCTCGGGACGAACTGCCTTACCAAGCTCGATAGCCATCTTCATAAGCTTGCCGACACCAACCTGGTCAAGCTTTGCAAAGGGATCGTTTTCGAAAATCTTTGCATCGTAGTAAGCATCGAGGAACTTGCCTGCATCGTCACGCGAGAAACCATAGGTCATCTGAGTGAGGTCGTTTGTACCGAAGCAGAAGAACTCAGCTTCCTTAGCAATCTCGTCAGCCGTAAGAGCGGCACGCGGAATTTCAATCATAGTACCGACCTCATACTGAAGGTCACTGCCTGCGTTCTTGATTTCCTCGTCAGCTGTCTTAACAACAACATTCTTAACATATTTAAGCTCTTTGATGTCGCCGATGAGCGGAATCATGATTTCAGGCTTAATTGTCCAGTCGGGATGAGCTTTCTTAACATTGAGTGCAGCGCGGATAACGGCACGGGTCTGCATCTTTGCAATTTCGGGATATGTTACTGCAAGACGGCAGCCGCGGTGACCCATCATCGGGTTGAACTCATGGAGAGAATCAATAATGTTCTTGATTGTTTCAACGCTCTTGCCCTGAGCCTTTGCAAGCGCTGCGATATCCTCCTCGACCGTGGGAACGAACTCATGAAGCGGAGGATCAAGGAATCTGATTGTAACGGGGTTGCCCTCGAGAGCTTCATAAAGAGCCTCAAAGTCGCCCTGCTGCATCGGAAGAATCTTCTCGAGAGCAGCTTCTCTTTCTTCAACGGTGTCGGAGCAAATCATTTCGCGGAATGCGTCGATTCTGTCACCCTCGAAGAACATATGCTCTGTTCTGCAAAGACCGATACCCTCGGCGCCAAGCTCGCGAGCCTTCTTTGCATCGCGCGGTGTATCGGCATTTGTTCTTACCTTAAGCTTTCTGTACTTGTCAGCCCACTGCATGATTCTGCCGAAGTCACCGCCGATTGAAGCGTCAACCGTTGCGATAATACCGTCATAGATATTACCTGTTGAACCGTCTATTGAAATGAAGTCGCCTTCATGATATGTCTTTCCTGCGAGAACAAACTTTTTGTTCTCCTCGTCCATGGCAATGTCGGAGCAGCCCGAAACGCAGCATGTACCCATTCCGCGCGCAACAACTGCTGCGTGAGATGTCATACCGCCGCGAACTGTCAGAATGCCCTGAGCAGCCTTCATACCCTCGATATCCTCGGGAGAGGTTTCAAGACGAACAAGAACAACCTTTTCGCCGCGAGCTTTCCACTCCTTAGCATCCTCGGCAGTGAACACGATTTTACCGCATGCAGCTCCGGGAGAAGCGGCAAGCGCCTTGGCAACAGGCTTTGCAGCCTTGAGCGCCTTTGCGTCAAACTGCGGGTGAAGCAGTGTGTCGAGGTTTCTGGGATCTATCATAAGCACTGCTTCCTCTTCGGAAATCATGCCCTCGTCAACAAGGTCGCACGCAATCTTAAGAGCAGCCTGTGCAGTTCTCTTGCCGTTACGGGTTTGAAGCATATACAGGTGCTTGTCCTCAATTGTGAACTCCATGTCCTGCATATCTCTGTAATGGTCTTCAAGCTTTTTGCAGATTTTAACGAACTGATCGTAAACTTCGGGCATAACGTCCTTAAGCTGATCAATCTTCTGCGGTGTGCGAACGCCTGCAACAACGTCCTCACCCTGTGCGTTCATAAGGAACTCACCCATAAGGTGCTTTTCTCCGGTTGCGGGGTCTCTTGTGAACGCAACGCCGGTACCGGAGGTTTCGCCCATGTTACCGAACGCCATCATCTGAACGTTAACGGCTGTACCCCATGAATAGGGAATGTCGTTATCGCGGCGGTAAACGTTTGCACGGGGGTTGTCCCATGAACGGAATACGGCTTTGATTGCGCCCATAAGCTGCTCTTTGGGATCGCTCGGGAAATCCTCGCCGATTTTGTTTTTATATTCAGCCTTAAACTGATTTGCAAGCTCCTTAAGATCCTCAGCCGTAAGCTCAACGTCCTGAGTTACGCCCTTTGCAGCCTTCATTTCATCGATAAGCTGTTCAAAGTACTTTTTGCCGACTTCCATAACAACGTCGGAGTACATCTGAATGAATCTTCTGTAGCAGTCATAAGCCCATCTTGCATTGCCGGATTTCTGAGCCATAACCTCAACAACCTGCTCGTTAAGACCGAGGTTGAGGATTGTGTCCATCATGCCGGGCATGGAAGCTCTTGCACCGGAACGAACGGAAACGAGAAGCGGATTCTCGAGATCTCCGAACTTTTTGCCGCAGATATCCTCCATTTTACCGATGTATTCCATGATTTGCGCCTGAATATCATCATTGATTTTGCGACCGTCCTCATAATACTGAGTGCATGCCTCGGTTGTGATTGTGAAGCCCTGGGGAACAGGGAGACCGAGGTTGGTCATTTCAGCAAGGTTAGCGCCTTTACCGCCGAGAAGATTTCTCATGGTTGCGTTACCTTCGCTGAAGAGATAAACAAATTTAGTCATGAACTAAACCTCCTAAAATATAATTATATATTTTGTGTCACATCATTTATCATACACCATTTAATCGGGAATTTCCAGTGTTTTTTGAAAAAAATTAAAATTATATTGCATTTTTTTTACGATTTCAAACAAAAAGCAATTTTCATGAAAGATTTTCGCGTATAGAAACGAAGTTTCATCGCTGATGAGAAATTAAGAAGCGGCTTTTAACATTGTTTATCTGCGCGGCATGATAATGCTGTGCAGATAGGAGAGGGAATCGGGGAGCTTGCCGAGGTGATAGCTCAGAAATTCCTCGGTAACGCGCCAGAGCGAAAACGCCGCGCCGATTGGGGCCGGCGCATAGAGCGCGTCCTTAAGCGAGCTTTCGGATATGTAACACGCAAGGCGAAGCGCGGCAGGGGAGATTGGAACGCCGTCCTCGCGGTGCAGGGCGCAGCGAACCTCGCCGTTCGATACGGAGAAAAACGCTCCGCCGCTGCCGCAGGGACAATCGTGAGTGAAATCGGGCATTATGCCGCAAAGCTCGCAAAGCTTGATTTCATATGCCGCTTTTATAACGGGTGCGTTTTCGGGCTTTCTTGAAAGAACATACAAGCTGTTCAGAAGCAGACTTATTTCCGCGGCGCAGTCGCTCCCCTGCGTGCACATTGTGCAAAGCGCGGCAAAATAAATCCCGTACGACAGGGCTTCGATATTTTCCGCAAGCGGAGAAAACGGCTCGATAATTTCGGCGCTGACAAGTGTGTAAAAATCCTCGCGCAGTCTTTTGAGCACAAAAGAAGAATAGCAAAGAGGCTGCGCACTGCCGCGGCTTTTGTGCCGCAGGCTGCGCACCCCCTTTGCAAGAACCGTCAGCCGCCCCATAGTAGGCGAAAGAAGCGTAAGCATGCTGTCACTTTCGCCGCTTTTGCTTACACGCACCACTATTGCTTTTGTTTTGATTGTTTGTTCGGACATTGTGTTTCACCGCTGTTCTGTTTTGTGCGGCAGCACTCCTTATATTTGAGATATATTTCTATGTTTCCCGTTTCGGTGAACATATCCCACATTATGCTTTTTGTGCGCATGAATATCCCTCCGGATATAGTTTGCGCAGAAGCGCTGCCGAAATGCCATGTAAATTAATCCTGTTTTGTATAGCCGAGCTCCTTAAGCGCGGAGCTGCGGTTGCGCCAATCCTCACGCACCTTGACCCAAAGCTCAAGAAAAACCTTTGTGTCAAGGAGCTTTTCTATATCGGCGCGTGCATATGAACCGATGCGTTTTATCGTTTCGCCTTTTTTGCCGATGATGATAGGCTTGTGACTTGACTTTTCGCAGTAGATTACCGCTTTGATTGCGGTAAGGTCGGCGCCCTCCTTCATCGATTCAATTTCAACCGCCGTTCCGTGCGGAACCTCCTTGTCGAGCAGACGGAGGATTTTTTCGCGGATTATTTCAGCCGACATATCGCGGACGGTTCTGTCGGCATAGGTATCTGTCGGATAAAACGGGGGGCATTCGTCAAAGTGCGAAAGCACCTCGCGGCGAAGTTCATCAATACCGTCGTTTTTAAGCGCGCTGACGGGAACGATTGCCGCAAATTCATGCTCGGCGGAAAACGCGGCAATCTGCGGAAGAATGGAATCCTTATCGGCTTCATCGCATTTGTTGATTACAAGAATAATCGGAATTTTGTTTTCATCGGCGTTTTTCATTATCCGCCGCTCAAGGTCATAAATTTCGCGCCCTGCTTCAACAACAAGCAGGCAAACGTCCACATCACCGATTGCACGCCCGGCGGAGGCATTCATAAATTCGCCGAGCTTTGTGCGCGGCGTGTGCATTCCCGGCGTATCGACAAAAACAATCTGATAATTATCGCCGTTATCGATTGCGACAAGGTTTTGCCGCGTGGTCTGCGGCTTGTTTGATACAATTGCCGCCTTTTCGCCTGTAAACGCATTGACAAGCGTTGATTTTCCAACATTCGGTCTGCCGACGATTGCGGCAAAGCCCGATTTAAAATTATTTGCTTCGGAAGCCAAAAAGCTCCACTCCTTTCATATGAATAAGCCGATAAAAGAAATTATGTACGGCAGAAAAATTATCAATCCGCATACTGCCGCACCGGCGCTCATCACAAGCACCGCACCGGCAGCAAGATCCTTTGCGCGTTTTGCATACATATTGAAAACTGGGGAGAACAGGTCAACGGCATTTTCAATTGCCGTGTTGAAAAGCTCTGCACATATAACGGCGGCGCAGAGAAAATATACGATTGCCTTATCGGACGGAGAAAGGCGCAGCACAACCGACGCCGCAATAACCGCAACTGACGCGGCTGCGTGAAAACGCATGTTCCGCTCGGATAAAAATGCGCACCGCACTCCGCTTGCCGCATGGCGCAGGCTTTCGGCAAAGCTTTTATTTTTGCCGTGCTCACTCATCGCGCTTTAACCCCATTTTATCGAGAATCTGTTTCTCGCGGTCGCGCATCATTGCGGCATACGGCTCCTCCATATGGTCAAAGCCCATAAGATGAAGCGTGCTGTGCACTGTCAGAAAGCCGACCTCGCGCATAAGACTGTGACCGTATTCCTCAGCCTGGCTGAGTGCGCGTTCAAGCGAAATGACTATATCGCCGAGAAGCAGATAATCTCCGTCATAATCGCCGCTTTCCTCAATCATAACGCCGTCATCGTCAAATTTAATTATGGGGAAGCTCAGAACATCGGTTGCGGAATCGATTTCGCGGTATTCACGGTTAAGCTCGCGGATACCTTCGTTATCGGTGATAAGAATACTGACCTCGCAGTCGGTGTCTTTGCATTCGAGCACATCAAGCGTTGCTGCGACAGCCTGCTGCATGATATTTTCAAGCTCCTCCGTAAAATCAAGCTTGTCCTGTTCATTTTCAATAATAAACTGAATCATTTGTATATCCTTCCTTTATTTATTCATATTTTATACGCTCGTGGAAATATCCGCCCAGCGTTTTAATAATCGTTTCAATAACATTTTCCAGCTCGGCAAACGTGAGGTCGCACTGCATGAACTGCCCGGAGTTTATGCGGTCGGAAGCAATTTTGCGAACCATGGCGCTTATTTTTTCCTCGCTTTTGTCGGAAAGGCTTCTGACCGCGGCTTCGCACGAATCGGCAAGCATAACGATTGCGGCTTCGCGCGTTTGCGGCTTCGGTCCCGGATATGCAAAATCCGCTTCGTCAACGTTCGGATTTTTTTCGCGCGCGCGGATAAGGAAATATCCCGTTGTTGTTGTGCCGTGGTGCTGCGCGATGATGTCGCATATGCTTTGCGGAAGCCGATATTTCTGCGCCGTTTCAACGCCGTCCATAACGTGCCCCTTTATAATTGCGGAGCTTTCCTCCGGCGAAAGGTCGTCATGCTCGTTTTTATTGTACTGATTTTCCTTGAAATAAAGCGGCCGGCGGATTTTGCCGATGTCGTGATAATACGCTCCAACGCGCGCAAGCAGGCTGTCCGCTCCGATTTCGCGCGCGGCAATTTCGGCAATATTCGCAACCGTCAGCGAATGGTGATATGTCCCCGGGGCTTCAACAAGCAACCGCTTGAGCAGCTTGTTTTCGGGATTTGCAAGCTCGGTAAGCTTCATCGGCGTTGTGGCATTGAAAATCCATTCCCAGAACGGAAGCGTTCCGATTGTGATTATGCCCGAAAGCATTCCCCCGGCAAAGCCGCGCAGAAGCATGGAAAACGCCGTGCCCGCTCCGCTTGACTGAATGAGCGACATTGCGCAGAATACCACCCCGTAACCGAGCGAGGAGGCAAATGCGGCAGGAATTAGGTGGCTGCGCCTTCTGACCTTGCCGAAGCAGTAAGCGCTGAGCGAGCCTGCAAGAATCAGGCAAACGCTGTAAGCCCAGTCGCCGCTGAGCGCAACGCCGCAGAAAATTGAGATAAGCACATTAAAAATGACCGCCGTCTGCGGAACGCTGAACGTTGTGACCACGGAAACGAACAGCCCGGCAGGGAGGAACGGAACATATTTTTCCGGCACATAGCGCGAACCGTAAAAGGAGATGAGCACCGAGATAACTCCCATAACAGCCGTTACCGCCGCCGCACCGCGCTGCCCCCGTCCGCAGAACGCAAAGTATGCAAGAATGATTATATAGCAGATAACCGTCAGAAGAAAAATTCCCACTGTATATGTAGCCGACAGCGGATTTGTTCCTTTGAGCAGCCCAAGCTCGCGAAGCATGGCAAGCTGCGCGTCCGAGGCAATTTCGCCTTTGCGCAGAATAATCTGATTTTTCTTGTATTCAATATCGGCAACGGCGAGCGCGGCAGCTTCCTTTCGGCGCTTGGTTTCGGCTTCGTCAAGCTCTGTGTTTTCGGTTATAACGGCAGAGGCAAGATCCGAAAGCGCGCTCTTTTCCGCTTTTGTTATATTCAGCTTGTCCGCTTTTGCCGCGCAGTCCTCCACGGCTTTTGCCGCGTCACTGACGCCGCTTTGCATAAGCTCGCCGATAATGTCCGCCACGGTGCGCATCCGCGCAAATTCCGCGTCGGTTGCGTTTATTGCCGCTTCGCACGATTTGTCGGAAAGCTTTGCCTTTGCGGTCGCTTTCAGCTTAAGCGCCTTTGCAGCTGTTCCCGAGCCGTCGTCCTCACTTCTGAGTGCCGCCGCCGCGGAAAAGAAGTCTGTCACCTTATCGATTGCCGCCGTTCGCTTGCTGTCGTTGGTAACATAAACATCCTCAACACCGTCGGACGCTGCTTTGCGCGCCGCTGCTGTCGTAACGGAATCGATTATTGTCCGCGGTGCATAAATATCAACCGTTGAAACATCGCCTGTTTTAATATCGACCTGACCGCTTCTGTTTGAAAAAAGCACTATCAGAATAATCAGAACAAACGACATCGCCGTCATCAGGGCATATGCCGCATTTTTCAGCTTCGTTTTCATACAAAATCCTTCCCTTCACCGAAAAGACTTCACTGTTTACGGTTTTTCTCATAGCGGTCATACGCCGCAATGATTTTCTGAACAAGCGGATGGCGCACAACGTCCTTATCGGAAAGATACGAAAAATCAAGTCCATCAACATTTTTCAGGATTTTTGCGGCTTCCTTAAGTCCGCTTTTCTTTCCGTCCGGGAGGTCAATCTGAGTTATATCGCCCGTGATTACCGCTTTGGAGCCGAACCCGATTCGCGTCAGGAACATTTTCATCTGTTCGGAGGTTGTGTTCTGCGCTTCGTCAAGGATTATAAACGCATCGTCAAGCGTTCTTCCGCGCATATAAGCCAGCGGAGCGATTTCAATAACGCCGCGTTCAAGATATTTCTGGTAGTTTTCCATGCCGAGCATGTCGGCAAGCGCGTCATAAAGCGGCCGCAGATAAGGGTCAACCTTCATCTGCAAATCGCCGGGAAGAAAACCGAGCTTTTCGCCTGCCTCAACCGCCGGGCGCGTGAGAATAATGCGGCTGACATCCTTTCGGCGGAACGCGTCGACCGCCATTGCGACAGCAAGGTAGGTTTTACCAGTTCCGGCAGGTCCGATTGCGATTACAACCGTATTGTCACGGATTTTTTGTATATAGTTTTTCTGCCCGTAGGTTTTGCATTTAACGCTTTTTCCCTTTGCGGTTATGCAGATATAATCACCCTGTGCCGGCGGCACAAAGTCAATATTTTCATCGACGGCAAATATAGCATAGCGTATGCTTTGCTCCGTGACGGGGTTTCCGCTTTCAATGTCAGCCATCAGGCGGCGGATAACCTCGTACGCTTTTTCGGCATTGTCCCCTATAATGCGCAGCGTTGTGTCCTGCGGCACAATGCGCACACCCGTTTCGCGTTCGATAAGCTTCACATTTTCGTCAAAGCTGCCGAACAGCGTCATTACATCGTCATTGCTTTTTGCATCATATGTTTTCTCCATTATGTTCCTCCGTATCAACAGGCACTTCCTTATCTATCCTCATCAGCATTTCTGCCGTCAGCTTAACCGACAGGCATGAGCCGCGATCTTCAATCTGCGCGGAAACGTCCGCAATTTCACAGTCGCTGCCTTTTTTTACAAGCGATTTTTCAAAGCTTTTTTTTAGCTTTGCGATTTCCGCCTCCGTGTCGTTCGGAATGTTTTCAACCGTCACCTCACGGTATGTTGTGCGCGAAAAGGTGACGGGCACGAGCGGCAATTTTATCTTTTCTCTTATTTTATCATATTCTGTATATGAAATTCCACTGTTTAATGAAAAATTAATATTTTTTTTTATTGATGCGGTGTAAACGTTTTTTTGCCTCCCGGTCGGAGTTTTAACGGATTTCGTTTTCGGAACGCTGAAGGTCTTTTCACGCCAGACACGGCCGCGCACAATTCCGCACGCGTGGCGGTAATACGTCGGCACAAGCTCGTTTTCGCTTGTAAGAACGCCCGTTATTATAACGCTGCCCTTTTCAACCGTCATGCCGGGTGAAACAAGCTCCCTGCCGCAGAAAACCTGCATTTGCTCGATAACGCAGTTTTCCGTTGCGATAACGTTTGCAGGCTCTTTTATTTCGGCAAGCTTCGGCACGGCGGTGCGCGCATGGATTTTCACCGTTGCCGTTGTTCCCTTAATATCAACCCAAAGCCAGGAAAGGCCGTCAACGGAGCAGATTGCCGCGTTTTTCACGCCGTAGCGGTCAATTTTGTGCTTTAATGCACCGCGGTAAACGCCGTTTTTCTCAAGCACATCTCTTACCTCCGCTCTGAGCGCCTTATTTCCGCCGACTATGCGGACGTTCCAGATAAAGAGCGATGATACAAAAAGCGACAAAATCACTGCGGCAGGCATGAAAAAAAGCAGAACCCTGCGGCGGTGGCGGCGCAGAAAAAAAGGCAGTCCGAAGCGTTTTTCAACCGTTATATCAAGCCCCTCGGGAACGTCGGCGCAAAGCTCGCCGCAGCCGCGGCGGCTGACGGAAAACCAAAGCGCACCGTCGGGTGTTTTAGTCACGTTTTCGACAAAAACTCCTTTTCCTGCCGCGGCATTGAGTATTCTCTCGGGAAATCTTCCGCTGACTTTTATTTCGCAGCACCCTTTGATGCATCTGATTATATCCGAAACCATTTAAACAGCCCCTCTCAATAAATATTGTATGTTTCCGCGGTTTGCGGCATAACCTTTTATAGAGAATGGGGGGCAATATATATGGCGAAAAAGAACAGGGCGGTGCGCGTGAGTGAGGCGCTTGACGTTCCGCTTGACGCGGTTTGCGACCTGCCGCGGATAGAGCTTGTCGGCAGCAGTGAGCTTAATGTTGAAAATCTGCGCGGTATTCTCGATTATGACGAAAATTCGCTTAAACTGAATACGCGAGCCGGAATTATAAAAGTCGACGGAAGCGGCCTTGTGCTCACAAGCGTTACCGATGAAAATGTGTGCGTTACGGGAAGCATTATACGAATTGAGTTTATCTGAGGGAGGGAAAAAAATGCTGTTTTTTGTGATTTGCGCGGCATTTGCGCTTTTCCCCGATAAGGTTATATCGGGTGCGGCAAGCGGCGCGGCGCTTTGCATAAATGCCGTTATCCCATCGCTTCTGCCGTTCATGCTTGTGTCGTCCTGCCTGATAAAAAGCGGATTTTCACGTCCGCTCGGAAGCATTTTATCAAAAATCATATCGCCGCTTACGGGGCTCGGCAGCAGCGGCTGCGTGTGCCTTTTAACGGGACTTATCGGCGGCTACGGCGCCGGCGCGCGCGCAGTTTTCGACAGCTTTGCGGAGGGGCAGATTTCGAAAACCGAGGCGGAAAGGCTGCTTGCTTTCTGCAATAACGCAGGACCGCTGTTTGTTATCGGAACTGTCGGCATAGGATTTTTTTCGGATGCCCGTGCCGGTGCGGCGCTTTACATAATGCTTGTTATAAGCTCGCTTATCTGCGCGGCTGCCGGCGGAGGAGAAGGCGAATGCAAGGCGCTGCGCGGCGAATGGGAGTTTTACAGAAAAAATAAGCCCCCGGCAGGCAGGCTTATATCCGATTGCGCCGTATCAAGCGCATGCGCAATGGGCACGGTTTGCGTTTTCGTGATAACGTTCAGCGCGATAATAAATCTTCTTCCGACCGACAACGCGGTTTTGGCAGGGATAATTGAAGTAACCTGCGGACTGCGCGGACTTTCGCGCGGCGGCTCTTTGGCGCTCCCGGCAGCGGCTGCGCTGCTTTCATGGGGAGGGCTGAGCGTTCATTTTCAGGCATCGGCGCTGTGCGGAGGAAAATTCTCTATGAAAAAATATTATATCGGGCGCGTGTTTATGGCAATTATCAGCTTTTCGCTGATGTATATTTACTGCTGCGACACATATGTTTTTGCGCTTGTGCTGACCGTGATTTTTGCAGTTTTGGCTTGCAAGGGAATTATCGGGGTTTACCGAGCACAGCCTCGGCCGCGCGCAGCCCGTCAACGGCAGCGCTCATAATTCCGCCCGCATAGCCTGCGCCCTCACCGCAGGGATATATTCCGCGCACCGATGACTGCATATCCTCACCGCGCAGAATTCGAACGGGGGAGGAGGAGCGGCTTTCAACGGCAGTTAAAACAGCGTCGTCCATGGCGAAACCGCGGATTTTGCGGTCAAGACCCAAAAGCCCGCTGCGCAGTGCATCGGTGACAAAATCGGGGAAAAGCTTCCCAATCTGCGAAAAGCGGATTCCGATTGGATATGTCGGCTCGACCTTTCCGAGTGACATGGTTTTCTGACCGCGCAGAAAATCGGCAACGGTCTGAACGGGTGCGCTGTAATCGGCGCCGCCCATATAAAACGCAGCTTTTTCGAGCCTGCGCTGAAAATGCATACCGGCGAAAACGTCATTACCGCCAAAATCAGTCGGAAGAATGCTGACAAGCACGGCGCTGTTTGCATTTTTTCCGTCACGCGCGAGGTTGCTCATCCCGTTTGTGACAACGCTGCACTGCTCGCTTGCGGCGGCAACAACGCTGCCGCCCGGGCACATGCAGAAGGTATACACTCCGCGTCCGCCGGGCAGGTGAACCGCCGCCTTGTAATCAGCCGGCGGCAGCAGCGGTGCAAATTTATGGTAAAGAGCATCGTTAATAAATGATTGAGGGTGTTCGATACGAACGCCGACGGAAAAGCTTTTTCTTTCCATGGGAAGTCCGCGGCGGTGAAGCATTTCAAACGTGTCACGCGCACTGTGACCGATTGCAAGGACAAGCGCGTTCGTTTCGATTATACCGCTCGTTGTTTTCACTGCGCGGACTGCGCCTTTTTCAATAATAATATCGTCAAGCCTGCATGAAAACAGAAATTCTCCGCCGAGCGATATTATTTTCTTACGGAGATTTGTTATCACGCCGCGCAGCCTGTCCGTTCCGATGTGCGGCTTCCCGTCACGAAGAATTTCCTCAGGTGCGCCGCAGCCGACAAATTCGTCAAGCACCTTGCGGATGCGCCCGTCCTTTATGCCGGTGTTGAGCTTTCCGTCCGAAAAAGCGCCTGCGCCGCCCTCGCCAAACTGAATGTTGCATTCGGTGTCGAGCTGCCGTTCTGTGAAAAACGCGTTCACCTTTTCAACGCGCATGTCAACCGTCAGTCCGCGTTCAAGAATAACGGGGCGCGCGCCGCAGCTTGCAAGAACAAGCGCGGCAAAAAGTCCGCACGGTCCTGCACCGACAACCACCGGACGCTTTTCAAGGCGCGATGCCGGCGGATATTCATACTCATATTTTCTGTACGGCATAACGCCGCCGATACCCGAAAAACGCTGCTCGCCGCGAAGCTTAACAGCCGCGCAGACAGAGCGGCAAACGGCGCTGCGGCGGTGCGCGTCCACGGAATCCTTTATAACGGAGACGGATAAAATATCGTAATCGCCGATTCCGAGCTTTTTCTTAACGGCGGTGCGGATATCCTTCTCCGTATATTTTATCGGTAATTTCAAATCATTGATTCTAAGCATACAATCCCTCATTTATTATAGGCATAACAGACTAAGCATTTCCGGCAAGATAACCGGTGAGCCATGCCCAGTGCAGATTATACCCTCCGCAAAGTCCGGCACAGTCAAGCGCTTCACCAACGCAGAAAATACCGCCGCATTTTTTCGATTCAAGCGTGGACGGGGAAAATTCCGAAAGTTCTGCGCCGCCGCGCGTCGTCTGCGCATTTGAAAATCCGCAGGTGTCAACGGCTGTGAAATCGAGCGATTTCAGCATTTTTGCGATGAGCGCGAGTTCTCCGCCCTGCAATTGTCCGCATAATATATGCGGCGGAATTTTGCAGCGGCCGAGAATATAGCGAAAAAGCGTTTTGTGAATAACGCCGGTCATAAAATCCACGGCAGTGCGGCTTTGGAGCATGGCGGCGCGGCTTGCAAGCTCATTTTGAAGCTCCGAAAGCCCTGTTTCGGGAATAAGGTCAATTGAAACCGGCATAGCTCTGCCGTCAAACAGTGATGAAAGCTGCATGACGGCGATGCCCGAAAGCCCGTAATCAGTGAACTGAACCTCTCCCTGTTCCGAGCGTCCGTTCGCCGAAACTGTGCATGCGGCGCGGATACCCTTAATCTGCGCAGTATTTTCGCGCGTTTTAAGAGGAACAAGCATCGGGCGCGGCGCATGAATCGTGTGCCCGACGGATTGCAGCAGCTTAAAGGCGTTTCCGTCCGTGCCGAACATCGGCGCGGCAGAGCCGCCGCAGGCGATGATAACGCGGTCAAAGCTTTCCCCGAGTATTCGGAAACATAGTTTTGCCGCTCTTTCGGGGCGGATTTCCTTAATATATGCGTTTGTTTTTATCCTGACGCCGAGCTTGTCCGCTTCAAATCTAAGCGCGTCCGAAACGGCGGCGGCTCTTTTGCTGCGCGGATAAATTCGCCCGTCCTCGCAAGCGAACGGAATCCCGAGCGAGGCGAAAAATTCGCTTTCCTCCCGTGCGGAAAAACGGCGCAGTATCCCCTCCGCGGTTTTAGGGGAGGAGGTTATGTAAAACTCTGCGGAAATGTCCTCATTTGAAAGATTGCACCTGCCGTTGCCGGTTGCAAGCAGCTTTTTTAAAATTCTGTCACTGCGCTCGAAAACGGTAACTTTTTTACCGTTCCGCGCCGAAAAAACGGCGGCGGTCATTCCCGATGCTCCGCCGCCGATGATTGCCGTTTTCACAGTATATCAGCCTCGCTTTTGCGGCCGCGCGTCATCAGCATGTTAACTGCCGTGCGCGGATCCGTTCCGTTGAACAAAACATTGTATGCCGCTTCGGTTATCGGCATTTCAACGTTGTATTTTTGGGAAAGAGCATATGCGGCACGCGTTGCGTAAACGCCTTCAACCGTCATATGAACCTCTTTGAGCGCTTCGTCAAGGCTTTTTCCCTTGCCGATGAGTATTCCTGCGCGGCGGTTGCGGCTGTGCATTGAGGTGCACGTCACAATAAGGTCACCGACTCCGCTGAGCCCCGAAAAGGTTTTCTCATGCGCACCGAGCTTTACGCCGAGCCGCGCAATTTCGTGCAGACCGCGCGTCATCAGCGCCGCCTTGGTGTTGTCGCCGTAGCCGAGTCCGTCGGTGATTCCGGCGCAGAGCGCGATAACGTTTTTGAGTGCGCCGCCGAACTCAACTCCGCATATGTCGGCGTTTGTGTACACGCGAAAGGTGTCCGACATGAATATTGACTGAAGCTTTTCGGCTACCTCCGCGGATTTGCAGGCAATAACATTTGTTGTGGGAATGCCGCGCGCAACCTCCTCCGCATGGGAGGGACCGCTCATAACGGCGATTGTGGAATCGGGCATTTCCTGCTCAAAAACCTCGCTCAAACGGCAGCCCGTTTCCTCGTCAAAGCCTTTTGAAAGGTTGACAACCGTTTTCCCGTTTCCTTTGCGGCTGAGCTTTTTTGCCGTTGCGCGGACAGCCTTTGACGGAACAACCGACACAAGAACCTCGCCGTATTGTGCGGCAAAATCAATGTCGCTCGTAAATGTTATATCGGCGTCCCCGAAAGGCACTCCGGGGAGAAATTCTTTGTTTTCCCTGTCCCTTTCAAGGCGCGCGCGTTCTTCATCAAGATATGACCAAAGACAAACGCTGTGCCCGTTGCGGCAGAGAAGAAGCGCCGCAGCCGTGCCCCAGCCGCCGCTTCCGATTACAGATATTTTCACAGAAATCATCCTTTCATGCGGACTTATGTCCGAGTTTATTTTCCGTTCCGCGGATAAGGCGCGAAATGTTGGAATGATGGCGGATTATGCAAAGTGCGCCCATCACGGTGCACATAATTGTAAATTCATCAAGCTTTCTGTCAAACACGAATGAAAATATGACAACGGCTGCCGAAGCCGCAATTGATGAAAGAGAAACATAGCGGCTTATGATGAGAACAAGCGCGAACACTGCAAGCGCGCAAAGAGCAACGCGCGCGTCAAGAGCAAGCAGCGTTGCAAAGCTTGTTGCAACGCCTTTTCCGCCGGAAAAACCGTAGTAAACGGGAAAATTATGCCCCAAAACCGCGCCGAGCGCCGCAGCGCACTGCGCAGCTTCCGAACGGAAGATAAGCCGTGCGAGGATAACCGCGAAAACGCCCTTTAAAATATCGAGCGTGAAAACAAGCGCCGCGCTTCCTTTTCCGTAAACGCGCAGAACGTTTGTTGCGCCTGCATTGCCGCTGCCGTGGCGGCGGATGTCATCGCCGCGCAGCTTGGAGTACACAATGGCAAAGTTCAGCGAACCGATAAGATATCCGAAGATAAGGCAGATAAGCGGATTAATCATTTCCGTTCTTGCTCCTTTCGCGCACAATGAATCTCAGCGGCACGGAATCCAGCCCGAAGCTTTCGCGCACGCAGTTTTCAATATACCTGATATAGCTGAAATGCGCCAGCTCGCTGTCGTTGACAAAAATAACGAAGGTCGGCGGCTTAACGGCTGCCTGCGTCATGTAATAAAGCTTAAGCCGCTTGCCCTTGTCACTCGGCGGCTGCACGCGCATCGTGGCTTCCGCAAGAACATCGTTCAGCACGCCCGTGCGAAGCCGTGTTGCGCTTTGATTTGTCACAAGCGTAACAAGATCAAAGATTTTATCCACGCGCTGCCCCGTAAGCGCCGAAATGAAAAGAATCGGGGCATATGTCATGTAGCTGAGCGTGTCGCGCACCTGCTGCGTGAATTTGTAGATTGATTTATCGTCCTTTTCAACCGCGTCCCATTTGTTAACACAAACGATTGCCGCCTTGCCCTCCTCGTGAGCATACCCGGCAATTTTTGCGTCCTGCTCGGTTATTCCGACGGTTGCGTCAATCATGATTATGCAAACGTCGCAGCGTTCAACCGCGCCGATTGAGCGGATAACACTGAATTTTTCAATTGCATCGTTCACCTTGCCGCGGCGGCGGATACCGGCTGTATCGATAAGCGTGTATTTTACGCCGTCACGCTCGTACTGCGTGTCAATTGCGTCACGCGTTGTTCCGGCAATGTCGGAAACGATAACGCGGTTTTCACCCAAAATTTTATTAACAAGCGAGCTTTTCCCGGCATTCGGCTTGCCGACGATTGCAATTTTAACGGAATCGTCAGCCTCCTCCTCGCTTTCGTTGGGGAAGTGCTTTGCGCATTCCTCCAAAACATCGCCCACGCCCATTTTGTGAAGCGAGGAAATTGCGAAAACGTTTTCAAGTCCGAGGTTGTAAAACTCGTAAAATTCAAGCGGCGGCTCGCCGGGAGTGTCCGCCTTGTTCACCGTCAGCACAATCGGCTTCCCGGATTTTTGCAGCATGGTGCAAACCTCGCGGTCGGCGGCGGTCAGTCCGTCGCGCACGTCCGTCATGAAAATTATAACATCCGCCATGTCGATTGCAAGCTCTGCCTGCAGCCGCATCTGCTCGGGGATGATTTCCTTTGAATACGGCTCAATGCCGCCAGTATCTATCAGCGTGAAAAGCCTTCCGCACCATTCGCCCTCCGCATAAATGCGGTCACGCGTAACGCCCGGAGTATCCTCAACGATTGAAATGCGCCTTCCGGCAATCTGATTAAATAATGTGGACTTTCCCACATTCGGTCTGCCCACAATGGCAATAACCGGTTTGGACATTGTTTTTGCCCCTTTCCTGAACTATAAATAAATACAGAGAAATTATATCATGCTTTTATGAAAAAATCAACAGCGGAAAAGTAAAAACTTGCTGCATATAAGATCGTAATTCTGTAAATATTGAAAATATTTGACAAAATAAATAATGAGTGCTATAATATGTGCGGTAAACCGCAGAGGAAATGCGGCAAAACTAAGGAAAACAAGGGATAATATTATGAGAGGAAACATTGTAACATCGGCTTTGCTTGTGATTTTAACCGCTATTTCCGTGTTTATAATATTTTGGTACAAAAAAGAACAAAAAGAATTGAAACGGGAGGAAGCTAAGCAAAAGCTCGTCCGGCATAAGCAAGAGCTTCTGAAACAAAAATTAGCCGCTGCCCGCGAAGAACGCAAGCTGCTTTCGGATATGCCGCATATTCTTGTGTTCAGGGATAACGAAAACATATTAACTAAAAACCTCATCGGCGACATGCCGGAGGTGAAGCTGTCATGCATTACGGCCGAATCTGACAGGAACGATTTGTGTAACTTTGTGGTAATCGGGATTGAAACAACCGGAACTGCATTAAACAGGTCTAAAATAGTTGAGCTTTCCGCTATTCGTTTCCGCGGATTTAAACCGGTGGAAATATTCACAACCTTGATTAATCCCAAAAGACCTATACCCGAAAAATCCGTGAAAATAAACGGGATTACTTCAGAAATGGTAAAGGACGCACCGCTGCTGCAGCAGGTATCGAACAGGTTTATTGGGTTTGTCGGTGACAGCGCTATTGTAAGTCATGATATTGTTTTTGTTCTGCGGCATCTGTTTTATAACGGAATCGATTTGCGCCGCAACAAAAAGTATTGCACACGCACGCTGGCGAAAAATGTAATCCCGAAAAATGATATTGATGATTATACTTTGGCGGCGCTGTGCGAATATTACGGTATAACGATTGTTCAGCCGCACCGTTCGGAATACGAAGCTTTGGCAACAGGGCGTTTGTTTGAAAAGCTTGCCTGCGGCATTATATCCGAATATAAATTTTCTTAGGGCTCGGACTCCGCGGAGGAGTTCGGGCTTTTTGCGGAAACGAAAAATCGGAGCAAGCAATATATAGCTTGCTCCTACGTGGCAATGCCGAACCATAGAGATATTCGCGCGCAGGCACACTCGCAAAAAGGTGGTAGCGAAAGTGAGCCGTTGTGAGCGCGTTTACAAGCGAACAGGCGAGCCGAGCGTGCCTTTTTGCGAAAGAGGAGGAACGACGGCGCGTGTGACTGATTTTTCTGCATAGAAAAATCGGAACGGAGCAAAGTCCGTTCCGACGTGGTGGAGACGAGGGGGGTTGAACCCCTGTCCGAAAACATATTCACACAGGCATCTCCGGGTGCAGTCATTCGTTAATCATTCCCTCTGCCGCACGGCGAATGACAGCCGAACGGTTTTGGTAGCTTCATTTGTCATGCACGGCGCAAAGCTTAACCGCGTCACGTTCACCACTGTGTGACGCTCTTATCCGGGTCGTGGTCCTCCCGGTAAGAACGGCCGCCTAATCAGGCAGCGTAAGCTACGTTATTGTTAGCTTTTAATTTTAGGTTTGGGCTTTTAACGCAGTTCCCGCTGCGACCCGCTTCCCGTGCTTCAACATCCCCGTCGAAACCGGAACGTCCCCGTATTTTTGAAAGTCTGAAAAGTGCGCTCGGCACACTTTTTCGTCTTTGTTTATTATACACTGAATTTTTGATTTGTCAATAGTTGTTTGCCGATTTTATGGTGCGCTCTATCATTCTTGCGGAATCGCGCTTTGCCGCGTCGTCGCGCTTATCGTAAAGCTTTTTGCCGCGTGCAACGGCGATTGTCATTTTAACGCGCTGTCCGCGCAGATAAATATCGAGCGGAACAATCGTGACGCCCTTTTGCTTTACAAGTCCGAAAAGCTTCATTATCTCCTTTTTGTGAAGGAGCAGCTTCTTAGGGCGCAGAGGATCGCGGTTGAATATATTCCCCTTTTCATAGGGCGAAACATGCATTCCGTGAACAAAAATCTCACCCTTGTCAATTTCGCAGTAGCTTTCTTTAAGATTAACCCTGCCCATGCGGATTGACTTGACCTCGGTTCCGAAAAGCTCAATGCCTGCTTCTGTTTTTTCGTCGATGAAGAAGTCGTGATGAGCGCTTCTGTTTTGTGCGAGCATTTTTATCTTTTCTTTTTCCGCCATTCCCGGTTCCTCCTTCAAAAAGTATAAAATCAATTTTGCGCGACGCTTTATCCGCGGCGACAAGCTTTACCGAAACGGACATTCCGATTGAAAGCCGTTTTCCGCTTCGCTCGCCCGTAAGCGAGAGCGAGACGTCGTCATATACATAATAATCGTCCTTTAATGATTCGAGCCGAACAAGCCCTTCAATCGTGTTAGGCAACATAACGAAGAAGCCGAAGCCTGTGACGGATGAAATAATCCCTTCAAAATCCTCGCCGATATGTGCCTGCATATATTCGGCTTTTTTTGCGTCAAGCGCGTCGCGCTCACACATTTGCGCTGCCTGCTCGCGCTCGCTTGACTGCTCCGCGGCTGACTGCACAAACCCCGAAAGATATTTAAACGCTTTTTTATCCTTGTCAATCGCGGCTTTGAGCGCGCGGTGACAAATTAGGTCGGGGTAGCGGCGGATCGGGGATGTGAAATGACAGTAATCCTCAAGCATAAGCCCGTAATGACCGTCATTTTTGCCGCTGTACATTGCCTTTGCCATGCTCCGCAGAAGCATGGCGGAAACGGCTGTTTCCTGCGATGTGCCTTTAAAATGCCGCATTATTTCGGCAGGCTCCGCCGCTGCGCTGCACCCAAGATTATACACAAATTTCCGAACATTGTCAAGCTTTTGCTTATCCGGCTCGCCGTGAACACGGAAAACCGAGGAAACGCCGCTTTCGTCAAGAAATTTTGCAACGCTGCTGTTTGCGGCAATCATAAATTCCTCAATTATATTATTCGAAAAGTCTGTTTTGCGAAGCACAATATCAACCGTTTTTCCGTTTTCGTCAAGCACTGCCTTTGCCTCGGGAATATTGAAGTCGATTGCGCCGCGGCTGTGCGTTTTTTTGTTGAGGATCCGCGCGAGCGAACGCATAAGCTCAAGCGAGGGAAGAATCCCGGCATAGCGTGCGCAAAGCTCGGGCGGCCGCTCCGTTAAAAGAAGCCTTACATTATTATATGTCATGCGCGCAGCGCTTTTGATAAACGAACGGTAAAATTTTGCATCGGTTATATTTCCGCGGTTGTCAATATCCATAATTGCTGACATTGTAAGCCGCAGCACACCCTCATTCAGAGAACAAAGGTCATTTGAAAGGCGGAACGGGAGCATCGGAACAACGCGGTCGGCAAGGTAAACGCTTGTTCCGCGGCTGAAGGCTTCGCAGTCAAGCGGAGTGCCGGGGCGGACATAGTGGCTGACATCTGCAATATGCACCCCGAGGCGGTAGCCCTTTAGCGTTTTTTCAACAGAGACGGCGTCGTCAATGTCCTTCGTGTCGTCCCCGTCAATCGTGATAATGATTTTATCGGTAAGATCAAGCCGTCCCTCAAGCTCGCTTTGCTCGGGCAGGGAAAGCGTTTCCGCCTCGTCAAGCGCCTTTTTCGGGAAATCCGTTCCGAATCCGTAGGTTTTCAAAATCGAGAGCATATCAACCCCGAAATCGTAAGGAAAGCCCAAAACCTCCGTAATGCGGCACTGAAGCGATGAAGTCTCCGTTTCGTAGCTGATAATATCGGCAACGACTTTTTGTCCGTTGAGCGCATTGCCACTGTCACGCGGGGCAACAAACATTTCGCGCGGCAGGCGTTCATTGTCGGGAACAACAAGCCCGTATCCGCGCTCCTGCTTGTAAATGCCGACAACCGTCTGCTTTGCGCGGACAAGCACGCGAATGATTTCCCCCTCGCGTCCGCGCCCTTTTTTGGCGGATTTAACCGGGCGGACAAGTACCGTATCGCCGTTTAATGCGCCGTTCATATCGCAGTCGGCAATATAAATTTCCTCGTCATCGGAGGAAACAAAGCCGAAGCCCCTTGAATTAACGCGCAGAACTCCGCGCACCAGACCAAGATCTGAGCATCGGAAATAACGGTTTTTCTTTCCCGTTATAAGGCTTCCGTTTTCCTCAAGTGAGCCGAGAAGCTCGGAGAGCTGCGGAAGCTCGCTTTCCTCCGCACCGACCGCTTCGGCTATTTTTTTAATTGTCATCGGAGTGTATGCATCGCTGCCGATAAACTCCGAAACCTTATCGATGTTCATAAATCAACCCTCACAGCAATAAAAAACGGACGCCCGTCAGGAAGCGCCCGCCGCAATCACTTAAGTATGTTAAGTGAAAGGATAACAGAAAGAATAATGAAAAGCACTGCCATAACCGTTGTGAGCTTTTCAAGCATTCCCTCACGCGTGTTGGCTTTATTCTTGCTGAAAAATGTGTCCCCCGATGTTCCCATAATCGAGCTTGCCTCTCTGGGATCCTTGCCTTTTTGGAAAAGAACAACAACCGTAAGCGCGAGCGCTATAACAATATATACTATTGTAACTGCCAGCTTCATTTTCTAACACCTCCGTAATCTCTTAAATGCCATATAGTATTACTTTAGCATATCGGAAGAGAAAATGCAATAGTTTTTTGAAAAAAATGAAGACAAACAGGTATTTATTTTTATTTTTGCCCTTTTTGTGCGATTATATTAATTTGACAACGACAAAAAATCTGATATAATTTAATATAGGGGGAATATATAATGAAGCTTTTGCATTTATCCGATTTACATATAGGAAAAACGCTTGCCGATTTTCCGCTTGAGGAGGATCAGCGGTTTATTTTCGGGGAGATACTTAAAATCGCCGACAGTGAAAAAGCGGACGCGGTTATCATTGCCGGAGATGTTTACGACAAGGCGGTTCCGGCTGCATACGCGGTGCAGCTGGCGGACGAATTTCTGACGGCGCTTTCGGAACGGAAAATTCCCGTGTTCATTATAAGCGGAAATCACGATTCCGCCGAGCGCGTTGCATACGGCGGAAGGCTTTTTGCACGGTCGGAAATATATGTTTCTCCCGTTTTTGACGGCTGCGTGAAGCCGATTGTTTTAAATGATGAGTACGGCGAGCTTTGCATTTATCTGCTTCCGTTTATAAAGCCGGCAAATGTTCGGCGCGTGTATCCCGATTTTAAGGGAGAAACCTTCACGGAAGCGCTTCAGTTTGCCGTCGGGAAAATGGAAATCGACAGCCGAAAGCGAAATATCATCGTTGCGCATCAGTTTGTTACGGGCGCTTCGGGCAGCGGCTCGGAGGAAATTTCGGCGGGCGGCCTGGAAAACGTTGAGTGTTCCGTTTTCGACCCGTTTGATTATGCGGCGCTCGGTCATATCCACAGGGCGCAGAGCGTTGTGCGCGAAACTGTCCGTTACTGCGGAACGCCGCTGAAATATTCCGCGGCGGAGGCATCGCAGGAAAAATCGGTGACGGTGGCGGAGTTTTTTGAAAAAGGGCGCGTTGAAATAAAAGCCGTTCCGCTTCACCCGATGCGCGACATGAAGGATCTTCGGGGAACGTTTGACGAAATGATAAAGGGCGAAAATCCGCGCGATTTTGTTCGGATAACGCTCACGGACGAGCTGCCGGTGTTTAATGCGCACGGGCGGCTGCGCGCACTTTACCCTTTTATGACGGAGCTGAATTTTGACAATGAACGAACGCGCCGCGCGGCGGAGGGCGTTACGCTTGCCGCGGAGGAAAGAACGCCCGAGGAATGCTTTGCGGATTTTTACGAAATGATGAACGGAGCTCCGCTGACAGATGAGGGCACGGAGCTTGTGAAAAGCATAATGGAAGAAATGAGGGAACAGCAGTGAAGCCTGAATATTTGAAAATGTGCGCCTTCGGTTCATATGCCGGGGAGGTTGAGCTTGATTTTACGAAATTCGGAAGCGGCTTGTTCCTTATAACCGGTACGACCGGATCGGGAAAAACAACAATATTCGACGCGATTGTCTTTGCGCTGTACGGTGATGTGAGCGGCGGAGAAAAGGACGCGCGTTCGCTGCGCAGCGATTTTGCAAAACCGTCCGATAAAACGTTCGCCGAGCTGCGCTTTGATTACTGCGGAAAGAAGTACACCGTCAGACGAAGCCCTGAATATATGCGTGAAAGCAAGCGCGGAAGCGGACTTGCAAAAGAAACTGCCGACGCGGAGCTGACCCTGCCCGACGGGGGGATTATAAGCGGAGTTAAAAAGGTTGACGCCGCGATTGCCGAGCTTATCCGCGTGGATAAGGGGCAGTTTTCGCGGATTGCGATGATTGCACAGGGCGATTTCAGACGGATACTCACCGAAAAAAGCAAAAGCCGCAGCGAAATGTTCCGCAAGGTGTTCGATACATATTTTTTTGAAAGATTTCAGCGCATGCTTGCGCAGCGATGCAGCGATGCGGAGCAGGCGCTCAAAGGCATATTTGACAGGATAAGCGACCGCGCGGAGCACATCGAAACAGAGGACGGCAGCGCTGTGAATGCGGCGGAATTTTCCGAAACGGGCGAGCTTTGCGGAGCACTTGAAAAAATTGTTTCGGCGGATGATTCAAGTCTTGCGGCGTTTGACAAGCAGCTTGCGGAAACGGAAAAAGAGCTGCGGTCGGTTTGCACGGCGCTTGAAAATGCAGCCCGCGGAAATGCGCTTATCGAGCGGCTTGAAGACCTGAAAAACCGCCTTGACGGGCTTAACGCACAAAAAAAGGAGTTTGATTTAAAGAAAAAGACATATGCTGCGGCGGAACGCGCGGCAAGAGTAACCCCGGCGCTCTCCGCGCTGACAGCGGCGGAAAAGGAATGTGCGGAGACCGCCGCACAGCTTAACGAAAACGCTGCGCTTCTCAAAATTTCGGAGGAAAAGCGGAAAACGGCGGGAAAATCCTTTGCGGCTGCAAAAAAGAGGAGAGAGGGAGAAGAGGGGCTTGCAAAAGCGGCAGCAGAGGCAGAGGCTGCGGCAAAAAGCATAGACGCATATGCCGCTTACGAAAAAACTTTGAATATGCTCACCGAAAGGTATCGGGATGCGGAAGCGGAATTTGTTAAAAAAACGGAGGAATATGCGGATATAAGGAAAAGATATTTCGGTGAGCTTGCCGGGATAATTTCCGTGAGCGAGCTGGAAGATGGTAAGCCGTGCCCCGTTTGCGGCTCATGCGAGCATCCGAAACCGGCAGTCCTTTCAGATGAAAAGATAACAGGGAAAGCGCTTGAAGCTTCGGAAAAGGAAAGAAACAGAGCGGAAAAAACGCTTTCGGAATGTGCTGCGGCGCTTGCCGCGGCAAACAGGGAGCATGAGCTGCTGTGCGAAAACGCGGTTAAATGCGGAATCAGCCCGGAGCTGCTGAAAAACGACTGCGAGGCGGCAAAGGCGGAAGCGAATGAAAAGCTGAAAAGGCTTCGCGCGGAGCTTTCCGAAATGCGGGACGGATACGCGGCGGCGGAAAAGGAGCTGCGCGAATCGGAAAAGGAATATGCCGCTGTGCTCGGCAAGAAGGACGCGCTTGCGGCGGCGGAAAAAACAGGCGTGCAAAAGCTTTCCGAAGCGCAAAAGAATTTTGCCGCTGCACTTGCGGATAACGGATTTACTTCGCAGGAGGAATACGATGCAGCCCATCTTGACAGGAAAACGGCGGACAGCCTTTCGGAAGAAATTGCCGCATATGACGGGGAATATGCCGCGGCGGAAGCTTCATATGCGGAATGTGCGGCGGCTGCGGAAAATATAAAGCATACCGATACAGAGGAGCTTGAGAAAGCAAAAAGCGCGCTCGAATCGGATGAAAAAGAAGCGGAAGCCGCGCGGCGCATTGCCGACCGCCGCCGAAGCTCAAATGCGGCAATCCTTTCGGAGCTGAGAGCTGCGGAAAAGGAGCTTGAAGAATCCGAAAAAAAATACAGGCTCATTAAATCGCTTTCCGACACGGCGAACGCAAAGCTTTCGGGTAACAGGATGACGTTTGAGGCATATATCCAACAGAGATATTTTGCAGGGATCACGGATTTTGCGAATATGCGCCTTTCAGGCATGACGGGCGGAAGATACATGCTTTGTCCGCGCAGCCGCGGCGGAACGCAGGGGCAGGGCGGACTGGAGCTTGAGGTCATGGACTACAGCACGGGAAAAAAGCGCGATGTTTCAACGCTTTCGGGCGGAGAATCGTTTTCGGCGTCACTCGCGCTGGCGCTCGGAATGTCCGACATGATTCAGCAGCGGCGCGGAGGCATACGGATTGATATGCTGTTTATCGACGAGGGCTTCGGAACGCTTGACGCGGCATATCTTGACAAGGCGGTCGGGATGCTTTCGGCGCTTACCGATGACAGGCGGCTCTGCGGAATTATATCGCACGTTGACCTGCTGAAAGAAAAAATCGGGCGGAAAATTATTGTTAAGGCGATACCCGGCGGCGGAAGCGCTGCATATGCCGAAGGGGTGTAATTGTAACAAAATCGTAAAGATTTTGAAAAAAATGTTGAAATATATATCGGAAGGTGTTATTATATAATAAAATCAGTGTCGAATGCTGTGAAAGAGAGGGGAGTTTCCCATGGTAAATAAGTACCTTAATAATCTGCTGATGCAGATAAATAAAATAATCGGATGCGAAACGGGCGTTATAGAGGGCAGCGGAACAATTGTGTCCTCCGGGCGCGCGGAGGGGATTGAAGCAATGATTCCCGAAATTTTCGAACAGTGCCTTGAAAGCCGCAGAAAGACGGCGCACCTCGGCGGTTATACGTTTTACGCGGTTATAACGCGCGGCAAGCCGGACTATGTTTCGTTTGTGAAGTGCGATGACGAAAACTCGGAAAGATATGTTGAAATGCTCTCAACCGCTATCGGGAGCATCCGCCAGATGCATAACGATAAATATGATAAAACGAATTTCATCAAAAATATTCTTGCGGACAGTATTCTCCCCGGAGATGTGTTCATGAAAAGCAAGGAAATGCATATGACATACGATTCGGACAGGATTGTGTTTGTGCTTCATTACGATGAAATCCGCGGAGTTGACGTTTACGACATTGTGAACGGAATGTTTCCCGACAACGGAAAGGATTTTGTTATCGACCTTGACAATAACATGGTTGTTGTTGTGCGTGAGGTGCGCTTCGGCATAACGCATAAGGAAATTGAGGAAATTGCAAAGCAGATTGCAGATACCGTTTCAGGTGAAGCAATGGTTAATATCCGCGTCGGAATAGGCTCGGTTGCGTCAAATATCAAGGATATTGCAAAGAGCTACAAGGAAGCGCAGGTTGCGCTTGAGGTCGGCAAGGTGTTTGACGGAGAGAAGAATATAATCAGCTATGATTATCTCGGAATTGCACGCCTTATCTATCAGCTGCCGACAACGCTCTGCGAGCTGTTTTTGACCGAGGTGTTCAAAAAGGGCTCAATCGATTCGCTCGATTCCGAAACGCTTTACACAATTCAGAAATTCTTTGAAAATAACCTTAACGTGTCGGAAACCTCGCGCCAGCTTTACGTTCACAGAAACACGCTTGTGTACAGGCTGGACAAGGTGCGCAAGATTACAGGGCTCGACCTGAGAATATTTGACCACGCAATCGTGTTCAAGGTTGCAATGATGGTTAAGAAATACCTTGTGTCGAAGCCGATGCATATCTGACGGAAAGGAAGAATTGTCTGTGATAGAATTTAAGGATGTAACAGTCATCTATGATAAGGATGTCATCGGTCTTGATAATGTGTCCTTTACAATAAACGACGGGGAGTTTGTCTTTCTCGTCGGGAAAACGGGCGCCGGAAAAAGCTCGGCGATAAAGCTCCTTACGGGGGAGATAAAGCCGACGGCGGGCGACGTTGTGGTTGACGGCATTATTGTGAATTCGCTGCGCCGTTCAAAGGTGCCTTATCTGCGCCGCGCACAGGGCGTTGTGTTTCAGGATTTCCGCCTGCTGCCGAACAAAACGGTTTATGAAAATGTTGCGTTTGCGATGGAAATTGTCGGCAAAAGCCGCCGCGAAATAAGGCGCAAGGTGCCGAAAATCCTCGGACTTGTCGGGCTTGCCGACCGCGCGAAAAACTATCCGAACGAAATTTCGGGCGGAGAGCAGCAGCGTGTGAGCATAGCGCGCGCGCTTGTCAACAGTCCGTCGCTGATTATTGCTGACGAGCCGACGGGAAATCTTGACGTTGATACTGCGTCCGACGTTATGACGCTTTTCGAGCAGATTAATAAAATGGGAACGACGATAGTTATGGTAACGCACTCCGAAAAAATAGTAAACGACATGTGCAAGCGCGTTATTCAGCTTGAAAACGGCGCAATCGTCCGCGATGAGGAAAAGGGAGTGTATAATCTTGGTGTTTAGAAATATAAGGTATTATATCAAAAGCGCGGCAAGCTCCTTTGTCCGCAACGGAATAATGACGTTTGCCTCGTTTATAACCGTTATGTGCTGCCTGTTCCTTATAGGCGTGTGCTTTCTTTTCACGCTTAATATGAATTATATCAGCAAGCAGATTGAATCGCAGTGTGAGATTCAGGCATATCTGAATACATATGCGAGCGATGAAACCCAGCAGGAGGCATATAAGGAAATTCTTGCGCTCGACAATGTTGCAAATGCGGAGCTTGAAACAAAGGATCAGGCGTTTGCAAATTACCGCGACATGCTCGGTGACCGTGCCGATGTGCTTGACGGCTTGCAGGGGAAGGACTTTCTGCGCAGCTCGATAAAGGTGACGCTTAAGGACATCAGAAACTCGGATAAAACCGTGAAAGCGCTTTCGAAAATCAACGGGGTTGAAGAGGTTAAGAACAGGCAGGATATTGTAAAAAAGGTTATCAGGTTTACAAGTATTGTAAAAAACGGCAGTGCAGTGGCGATGCTTATATTGCTGATTGTGGCAATATTCATTATTCAGAACACGATAAAGCTCAGCGTTTACGCGCGAGAGGAAGAAATTCATATTATGAAATTCGTCGGCGCAACGGATCATTTTATCCGTATGCCGTTCGTCATTGAAGGAATTATGATCGGGGCGCTCGGATTTGCCGTTTCGATTGTGATTATAACTCTCGGATATAACACGGTAATAAGCTCGGTGCAGGGGGTAATTAATCTGTTTGAATTTATCCCGATTGAGAAATGTTTTGCGCCGCTTGCAGTCAGCATGGCTGTGTTCGGCATATTAATGGGTGCGTGCGGAAGCGCCATATCGCTTAAGCGGCATCTCAAGGTCTGATTGTTAACGGAGGGATTTGCTTATCATGAAGCTGACTAAAAAACAAAAAGAAAATATAAAGCGCGCTGCGGCAATGGTTTGTGCCGCGGCGGTGGCGCTTGTGTTCCTCATGTCTGTTATTATGCCGGCGATGGCTGCTCCGTCGAAGAGCGATCTTGACGCGGCAAAGCAGAAAACCGAGCAGGCAAAAAAGGACGTGCAGGCAGCAAAAGATAAGAAAACTTCGGCAGTTGCGGAATACAATGCTATAGACAAACAAATTTCCGACACCGAGGATGAAATCGGTATAATCGAAAACCAAATCGAGCAGACGAAGCAGGATCTTGCCGCAAAGGAGGAGGAGCTCCGCGTTGCGGAGGCTGAGTATGACGAATACGAAAAGCTTTTCCTTACGCGCGCCCGAGCAATGTATGAAACGGGCGATATTGCTTACATAGAGATACTGTTCGGTTCGCAGAACTTCAGCGATTTCATATCGAAAATGGAGGTTGTTTCTCAGCTTGTGGAGTATGACCAGGATATACTGAACAAGCTTGAGGAGGGAAAGAAAAAGGTTGCGAAGGCAAAGGCGGATATCGAGGGAATCCTTCAAAGACAGGAGGATAATAAGAAAACGCTTGCCGGGCGCAAAACCGCACTTGAAAAAAATCTTTCCGACAAAGAACGGATTATAGAAGAGCTTTCGAAGGATGTTGAGAAATATGAAGCTATTCAGGACAGCGCGGAAAAGGCGGAGCAGGAGCTTATAAGACAGCACCAGGCGGCGCTTTCCTATGCGGCAAACCCCGTTAAGTATACCGGCGGCAAATTTGCATGGCCAGTTCCCTCAAGCGGAAGAATAACAAGCAATTACGGCTACAGAGTTCATCCCGTTCACAAAACAAAAAAGTTTCATTCGGGACTTGACATCGGCGCAGCATACGGAACTGACATTGTTGCCGCGGCTGACGGAACGGTTACGCTTGCAACGGTGAACGGCGGTTACGGAAAATGCATTGTTATCAATCATGGCAGCGGAATAAGCACGCTGTACGGGCATAACAGCAGCCTGCTTGTATCAAGCGGCGCAAAGGTAACGCGCGGTCAGGTGATTGCAAAGGCAGGGTCAACCGGCGTTTCAACAGGTCCGCACTGCCATTTTGAGGTCAGAATTAACGGGGCAACAACAGATCCGCTGCAGTACCTGAGGTAGGAGGATATGCGTGAAAACAAACAAAAAAGCGGCTGCAAAATTTGTGCTTACAGTCGTATGCACCGCTGCGGTAACAGTGGCGCTTACGCTTACTTACATAGGAAGAACGGATAGGCTTGGCAGATTAAGACGCGTGATTTCCATAATCGATAAGGACTATATCGGCGAATTTGACGCGGAAAAGGCTGAAAAAGCGGCGATTGAATCCGTTGTTGAAAGCCTCGGCGATAAATACTCCGCATATTATGAGGAGGAGGACGCCGAGCAGACTCTTAATTACATAAACGGCTACTATATAGGTGTTGGCTTGGAGATATTTGCTAATACAGAGAACGATACGCTTGAGGTTATATCGGCGTACGAGGGTTCTCCGGCTTACAAGGCAGGGATAAAGAGCGGAGATGTGCTTTATACCATTGATAAGAAAAGGTACGGAGCAAAAAAATTTGCAAAAGCTGCGGCGGCAATGCGCGGCACGGGCTTGGAAAATCCCGTCGGAACAAAGGTTGAAATCGTTGTTCTGCGCGGCGAAGAAAAGCTGACATTCAATATAGAAAGAGAAAATATTGAGCTTGACCGCGTTGAAAGCAAAACGACTGCCGACGGATTGTGCTATATCCGTTACAGCGGATTTGCCGAAAATTCGGAGAAGAAGCTTGAAAAAATCGTAAATTCGGTTGACAAAACAAAAATTTCGGGCATTGTCGTTGATTTGCGCGATAATCCGGGCGGCGAGTTTGACAGCTCCATAAATATGAGCGATTTGTTCCTTAAAGACGGCGTAATTATGTACACAGAGGATAAAAAAGGAAACAAGACCGTTTATAAAGCGAAAAAGGACGCGTGCGACTTACCGCTTGCAGTGCTGGTGAACGGATCAAGCGCAAGCGCGTCGGAAATATTTGCCGGTGCAATGAAGGCGCGCGGCAGGGGTATTATTGTCGGTGAAAAGAGCTACGGAAAAGGCGTAAGTCAAAGCGTAAGCTATATAAATATGTTCGATAAGTCAGACGGCGCTCTGAAGCTGACCGTATGCAAGAATTATCTTTCCGACGGAACATGGCTCAACAGCGGAGTAATGCCGGACATTGAAGCGCAGGATACGCTGCACGAAATCGGAGATATTGAAAACGATAAGGTTTACCGCGCCGCTGCGGAAGCCTTGAAAAATAAATCAGGGGAAAAGAAATGAAAAAAACTGTTTCGGTTTTTCTAACATTTATTTTTATATTTGCAATGTGCGCATCTCCGCTTTCTTCTTTTGCGGAAACGGTGAAAACCGAAAGCACGGGCTCAAAAACTGAAAAAACATCCGAAAACAAAGACGGTGAGAAAGCTGCGAAACCGGAAAAAAAACTCGGTGCGGAAGCTCCCTATGCAATTCTGCTTGATATGAAAAGCGGCAGTGTGCTTTATGAAAAAAAAGCGTCCGCCAAGGTTTATCCCGCCAGTCTGACAAAGCTTATGACGGCGGTGCTTGCGCTTGAAAACGGGAATCTGGAGGACGTTGTTACGGCGAGCGAATCGGCAATCACAAGCGTTCCCGACGGTGACAGCAAAATGGGGATAAAAAAAGGAGAGCGACTGTCGCTTCGGCAGCTGCTTTACGGAATGTTGCTGTCATCAGCAGCCGACGCGGCAAATGTTGTTGCGGAATATACCGGCGGCAGTATTGACGGATTTGTTGCAATGATGAATAAGCGTGCGGCAGCGCTCGGAATGAAAAACACCAACTTTGTGAATCCGGTCGGCGACCATGACGAACGCCACTTCACAACTCCGCGCGATATGTCGCTTCTGGCGCTGCATGCAATGTCAATTCCGGAATTTTGCGAAATTGTCAAATGCGATTCGTATTCAATCCCGGCAACGGAAAAATATCACGATTCGCGCACGATTGTGAACGGCAACCATCTTGTAAGCCGCCTGCGCCGCGGAGACTATTTCTATAAATACGCAACCGGTATTAAAACGGGCTACACTTCAAAGGCGAAAAGCTGCATTGCGGCATCCGCCGAGAAAAACGGGATGCGGCTTCTGGCGCTTGTTTTCGGTGCAAAAACGGTGGACGGGAAAACGCAGAGCTTCACCGATTGTATAAATATGTTCAATTATGTTTTTGACAACTACACCTCTGTAACGGTTGCCCCAAAGGGGGAGGCGGTAACGCAGGTGAAAATAAAAAATGCGCGCAAAACAAAAGCCGTTCTTCTTGAAACGGCGGACAGTGTGCGCGTGCTGAGAGATAAAAATGCTAAAAAGGCAAAGGTCACATACAAGGATTCTCTGCAAACGGACGTAAAGGCGCCGGTTAAGGCAGGCGCTCCCCTCGGAACAAGGGAATATTTCATCGGTGCGGTTTCGGTCGGCAAGGTGCAGCTTGTTTCGGACAGTGATTATCGCTTTGATCCGGTGGCATATGCAGTGAACGGAATGATTGCTTTTGTCACTTCGCCCTGGTTTATCCTATGCGTGATTCTGCTGTGCGTTATTTTTGTGATGCTTGAGCGGCGCAGGAGAAGAATCCTTCGCAGAAAACGCCGCGCAGCACGCAAGCGGCGCACGGAGCAGCTCGCGAGTGAAATCGAGCAGTTCTCACATTATTATTAATAATTTTCCGCGGACGGGAGCAGTTTCCTCCGCGGATTTTTGTATACAATATCACATTTCCTTTTTTCGTATTTGCCGCCATTTACTCGGTGAGATTCCGTTAGCGGCAACGAACTGCCGATAAAAGTGGGAATAATTGGAGAAGCCGCATTTTTCGGCGATTGTATCCGTTGAAGCGCCTGTAACAGACAACAAATACTCAGCCTTTCCGATTCTTTGCCTGTTTATATATTGAACGGGTGTGCAGCCGTACTCATTTTTCATCAGCCTGATTATGTAATTTTTGCTGTAGCCGAAAATGCGGCAGAGCTCTCCGAGCGACGGTGCATCGGCAAAATGCGCGGAAAGATACGCCGCAATTTCTCCGGCGGCGGACATCTCGGCTCCGTCATCCTTCAGGCGTGAAAGCAGTCCGTAAAGCGCTGCGTTTTTTTCGGCAAGAAGAAAATCGCCGTGCCCGATATCATCAAGCGTTCGTATTATTTCGGCATATTCGCCGATATTAAATTCGCCGCGTTTGGGAAGCATTATCCGCTCGTTTTCAGTCCATTCCGCATCAAAATGCACATACAGATATTGAGGAGAAAGGCTTTCGCGGTCACCCGATTGGTGTGTATGTCCGCGCTGAATATGGTATTCACCGCGCCCGACCTCATAAGGGATTCCGTTTTCGGTGAAGCAAAGCGTTCCCGAAAAACCCATCAGAAGCGCTTCGTGCTCAAAAAAGCGGTCAACGTGCCGCTCACCCTCGGCAAAATATCTCAGCGATGAACCAAGGTAATGTATTTCCTTGTTTAAATTAATTCCCTCCGTAGAAATCACCTCTGACAGAAGTATACCTCAACAGTGTGATTTTGTCAATATAATATGTGATTTTATCAATTGTGCAGGTGTATTTTGTATGATATTATATATAAAAAACGGAGGCGGAAAATATGTATAAAGAAATAAGCGATAGCGAAATGAATGCGGTTTACGAAAGATTAAAAACACCTTTCAAGTGCGGAGCGGTTATCAAGCTCGGCGATTATCTGACGGACAGCCCGTCCGTGTTCCGCTATAACGGAAGCTGGTATATGTACTACATACGGATTGCAAAAGATGTGAGCACAGCAGGGTATGAAACATATATCGCAAAAAGTGATGACTTGCTGAATTGGAAAACAATCGGAAAGATGCTTGCGCGGAGCGCGCCGGGCAAGTGGGATTCCCTGCAAACGGCAGGCTATGCCGCTTTTGTTGACATGAAGCTCGGCGGCACAAACGAGCTTTTAAAGGTGAACGGAAAGTATTACATGACATATCTCGGCGGCTGTGCGGACGGTTATGAGCCCGACCCTATGATGATGGGGCAGGCTTATTCGGACAGCCCGGTTGAGCCGATGTCATTCACGCGGATGGACAACCCCGTTCTGTCGCCGTTGGATAAGGACGCGCGCAAATATGAAAGGGTGACCGTTTACAAAGGAAATATGCTTGAGGATGAAGCGCACACTCTCGGGCACAGATTCATCAATTCATACAATGCCAAGGATGAAACAAATTCCGAAAGAATTTACATGGCTGTTTCCGACGACGGAGAGCATTGGCAGCGCTGCGGAGAGGAACCGCTCATTGATGAGGTCGGCAAAATCGACGGTTTGGCGATTTCGGGCGATCCGCAGATTGTTAAAATCGGCGATATATACGTTATGATATATTACAGATGTATCGGATTCAAAACGGCTTACGATACCTTTGCCTGCTCGCGTGATTTGATTCACTGGCGCACATGGGACGGCGAACCGCTTGTAAAATGCGAATATGAATGGGAAAACCTTTTTGCGCATAAGCCGTGTGTGCTGGAGCATGGCGGAGTGGTTTATCATTTCTATTGTGCAGTGAACGATAAGGGAGAAAGATTCATCGCGCTTGCAGCATCAAAAAAGCTGCGTGACCCTTATACCGGCGTAACAGAAAAGAGCTTTGAATAATAATGCCCGTGCGGCCGTGAAACGGTTTAACCTAAATGCTTTTCTTTTCACACTCTCCGTATTTCCGAGCGATACCGCACTTTTGAAAGCGTTGTATTTGGCGACATTTGATGCAAAAAGGAAATGGACAATGCCACTGAGAAATTGGGGTAAAGTTTACGGAGAGTTGTCGATAATGTATGACGGACGGCTTTTCAGCACAAATTTTCCACCATGTACAAGGGTATAATTCATGCTATATTACAAGCATAGAAAAACCGCTTAACCCTAACGGTTAAGCGGTTTTTGCTGGTCTGAGTGGGGAGACTTGAACTCCCGGCCTCTTGAACCCCATTCAAGCACGCTACCAAACTGCGCTACACCCAGATTCGCTACTTGATTATTATACATAAAACAGAAGGTTTTGTCAAGGATTTTTTTAAACATTTTTAGAGCGGCATTAATTTCATGCCCGATGCAATTGCTTCGGAGCCGCAGCGCGATATAGGCATACCGAGATATAAGGGCAAGCGCGCAAACAGCACTGTTCCGAAGCCTAACTCATTAACAGTTCGCGCATATGCGTATTTGCCTTACGAGGGGAGAAGGGGAAAAATTACGCCGTATTGAGCTTCACGGAGCTTAACCCAAAATTTTTTCAAGATTTGCGATTGCTTCATCGTGATAGCTGAGCGGAAGCTCGTCGAGAATTATTTGCGGCATGTGCGGCAGTGCGGCAATTTTTGAGAACAGATATTCAATATCGTACATTCCCGTGCCGGTAACGGCAAAGCGTTTTTCTCCGTTTTCAAATGCGAAATCCTTAAGATGAATAACGCGGATTTTATCCCCGAAAAGCGCAAATACACTGTCGATAATTTCGTGTTGACGCGTATAATTCTCCGCATTGAGAATGTTCGATAAATCGAAAATCACCGCAAGGCTGTCCGAATTGATATCGTCAAGCATTCTCCGTGTGACCTCGGGGGAGCAAATTGTGGTAATATAAACAGGCTCCAGCCCAATGACAACACCCTTTTCCTCGGCAGCGTTTACAAGGCGGCGCATGTTTTTTATAAAGAACGAATAATTTTCCTCGGAATGTGTTTTTTCGAGGCTTTCATAAAATCCGGGCTCGGTGCCGATAACACCGGCATTGAAATCGCTTGCGTAAGAGATGAAATTTTCAAATCTGCGCAGGCTTTTTTCAAGCTCTGTTTCGCTGCGGTCAACGGGGTTAATATAACAGCCGAGCACGGCAACGGAAAGGTCATTCTCTCTGAGCGCGGCAGAGATTTTGTCCGACAGCGCTTTATCATAACCAACGCTGTCAAAGTCAACCTCATTAACGGTTTTGGCAAGCGCAAACTGAAGCGTATGTACATTATACTTTTTTGCGTTTTCAATCATTTCGTCAAAATCCGAACCGAGGTCGTGCCCTCTCATTCCGAAGCGTATATCTTTTGCGTGTATCTTATTCATAATCAATCCTCCGTAATAATTTCAAAATAATTATAGCACCGCCGAGCGCGGGCTGTCAATATTTTTATATGCTTTTATATATCCGTCCGTTCGCGGATTCCTTTTCGGAAGCTTACGGGCGTTGTTCCGCTGAACCGCTTGAACACGGCGTAAAATGCCTTTAAATCCCCGTACCCGACGGAGCTTGCAATTTCCTCAACGGAATCGCTTGTGTGCGCCAGCAGGCGCATTGCCTGTTCAACCCTGACCTTCTGCAAAAATGCAGTATATGTCATTTTAAAATTCTGCTTGAATTTAAGGCTCATATAGGGGAGGGAGTAGCCGAATTTTTTGCATATGTCCCCAAGCGTTAAATCCGACGCATAGTTTTTTCCGATATAGGAAATAACGGCGTTCATTGTATCATCGTGTGAGCCTGCCGCGGGATTTATATAAATTTTCCGCATTGTCAGAATTAAAATTTCAATCATTCGCGCGCGGATAAGCTGACCGTAACCGGGCAAGTCGCTTTGAAACTCGCTGAGCATATCGCGGAGCAGCTTTATTATGCAGCCGTCATTGTCCTTAAATGTGTTTGAGGACGGGCTGACGGAAAAATATTCGCTTCTGAACTGTATCTGATAATTATCGATTACCGTTTGAAGTGACTTGCAATGCTTAAGCGAAACATCAATCAGCTCCGGCAAAAAAAGGCAGTTAATTATCTCAAATTCGTCACTGAGCGCATGATATGAATGTGTTGAACCGTAATCGATAACGAAGTAATCCCCTTCGCGGATAATTTGTTCGTTTCCGTCGCGTATGTGCCTTGCGCTTCCCTTGCTGACATATGCCAGCTCAAGAAACTCATGCGCATGTGTGAAAACGTGGTGCGCATCGGTGGAAAACAAATAAAATTTATCAAGGTTTAATCTATCAGAGAAAAACAACTTAAAAACGCCTACCTTTATTCTTAAAAAATACCCTGTTTTTATTATAAACCAAAGTCTACAATGAAATCAAGAAATATTTTCGGAGGTGTGGAAAATGTTATATAAAAAAAGTGCGGACGAAAAGCTTGACTTGAAGCTGTTTGAAAATCCGACGGCGGAATATCGCGGAGCTCCGTTCTGGGCATGGAACTGCGAGCTTGATTTAAGCGAGCTTTTGCGCCAGGCAGACTGCCTGAAGGAGATGGGCTTCGGCGGCTTTCATATGCACACAAGAAGCGGAATGGCAACAAAATATTTAAGCGATGAATATATGCGGCTGATTAAAACCTGCACCGAAAAGGCGAAAGAAAACGGGATGCTTGCATGGCTGTATGATGAGGACAGATGGCCGAGCGGAGCTGCCGGAGGTTATGTTACAAGCAATGTCAGATTCGCCCAGCGGCAGCTTGTTTTTTCAATGAAAAAGCCCGAAATCACCGCTTCAAAGCAGGAGGCGGCGGAAAGCGGCGGTACATACCCGGTCGGAATATACGATGTGCGGCTGAATAAGCACGGCGAGCTTGCTCAATACAAACGGATAGAGAACGAAAACGGGGCGCAGGGCGCTGTTTGGTATGCTTCGGTTAAGGTGGTTGAGCCGTCCGGCTGGTTTAACGGTCACTCATATGCGGACACGCTCAGCAAGGCTGCAATCAAGCGCTTTATTGAGGTGACGCATGAGCGTTACAAGGAGGTTGTCGGAGGTGATTTCGGAAAAAGCGTTCCGGCAATATTTACCGATGAACCGCAGTTTGCTTACAAAAATACATTTAAATTTGCTGAAAGCACGGACGACTGCACACTCCCGTGGACATGCGATTTTGACGATACCTTTAAAGAAAGCTATGGCTTTGATATATCCGATAAGCTGCCGGAGCTGTTTTGGGAGCTTCCGAACGGGGCGGTTTCGCGAGCAAGGTATTTGTATCACGACCATGTCTGCGAGCGCTTCACGCAGGCTTTTTCCGACGCGTGCGGAAGCTGGTGCGCCGAAAACGGAATTAATCTGACGGGGCATATGCTTGCGGAGCAGACGCTTGAAAGCCAGACCATGGCAATCGGTGAAGCAATGCGCGCATACCGCTCGTTTCAGATTCCCGGCATAGATATGCTTGTGAATTATACGGAGTATACAACAGCGAAGCAGGCGCAGTCCGCGGTGCATCAGTACGGCAGGGAGGGCATGACGTCGGAGCTTTACGGCGTTACAAACTGGGATTTTGATTTCAGGGGGCACAAATTCCAGGGCGATTGGCAGGCTGCGCTCGGCGTTACGGTGCGCGTTCCGCATCTTTCCTGGGTTTCCATGAAAGGCTCCGCAAAGCGCGACTATCCGGCTTCAATCAATTATCAGTCGCCGTGGTATAAGGAATATCCGTATATTGAAAATCATTTCGCGCGCCTTAACACCGTTCTCACACGCGGAAAGCCGTGCGTGCGCGTTGGGGTTATTCATCCGATTGAAAGCTACTGGCTGCATTGGGGCCCGTCCGATGTGACGGCGCAAATTCGCAGACAAATGGATGAAAACTTTAAAAATATTACGGAGTGGCTTCTGTTCGGAAATATTGACTTTGACTTTATAAATGAATCGTGCCTGCCGAATCTTTGCGGAGAAATATCGGATGTTCTTTCGGTCGGTGAAATGCGCTACAGTACAATTCTTGTGCCGCAGCTTGAAACCATGCGCAAAACCACCGTTGATATTTTGAATAAGTTCGTTAAAAACGGCGGAAAGCTTATCTTTGCCGGAAAAGCGCCGAAGTATGTTGATGCAGAGCTTTCGTATGAAGCACAAAAGCTTTACAGCATGTCAGAACAGATTCCGTTCGATAAGCTTGATATACTGAACGCTTTGGAGGATGATAGAGAAATAGATATAATCGATTCCGGCGGCAATCGCCCGGAGCAGTTTATTTATCAGCTCCGCACGGATAATGATGTGCGCCGCCTGTTCATCGCAAATCTTGCACCGGTGAAAAAGAAGGACGGCAAGCCCGTAGATGCCATTATAAGGATAAAGGGCGAATATACACCGCGGGAAATGGATACGCTCGGCGGAACTGTAAAGAACATTCCGTTTACAGCCGAAAACGGCGTTACCGAGGTTTATAAAACGTTTTACGAGAATGACAGCCTGCTTCTGACCCTTGCTCCGTGCACGGAGCACGCTTTCACCGAGAAAACAAATGATGAAAGCATTGCCGCGGTTTCCGACATAAAATCGGCGGTCGGTTACAAGCGCAGCGAAGATAATGTCTGCATACTTGATATTGCGGAATATTCCATTGACGGAGGAAACTTCGAACCAAGGGAGGAAATTCTCAGAACAGACGGAAAAATCAGAAAAATATACGGCTGGCCGCTTGCCGATGGGATGGATGTTCAGCCCTGGGTAATCGAAAAAGAAAAGATAACGCATTTCGTAACGCTCAGATTTGAGCTTGAGAGCAAAACCGAGCTTGAAAATGTCTTTTTCTGCGCGGAAGAGCTTGAAGAGCTTAACGTCAACGGCGAAAATATCGTGCTTTTCGAGGACGGGTATTTTGTCGACAAAGCCGTTAAACGTTATCGTGTTCCGTTAATAAAAAGCGGAATGAACATTATTCTTGCTAAAGTGCCGGTAGGAAAGCGCACAAGCCTTGAAGCATGCTTCCTCACAGGTGATTTCGATGTCATTTATAACGGCTGCGCAAGCATACTTGCCGCGCCGTCCTCCAAAATTCCTTTCGGGGATATTACACGCTTCGGAATGCCTTTCTACGGCGGAAACATAACATATAAAACGCAGCTTGATATTGATTCGGAATGTGATATCAGGATAAATGCGGCGCTTTACAGGGGCGCGCTTATCAAGGTGCTTGTTGACGGCAGCGAGGCAGGAAAAATTGCGTTTGCGCCGTATGAGATTACCGTTGAAAAGCTCAAACCGGGGAAGCACACGGTTGAATATATTCTGTACGGAAACCGCGTGAACACGTTCGGCAGTCTGCATAACTGCGGAAAAAACTCATGGGTAGGTCCGGATCACTGGTATTCAAAGGATGATGAATGGAGCTATGAGTATAATCTTAAGCCCGTCGGAATATTAAAAAGCCCTGTAATTAAAGTTATTAAGAGATAGGCATACAAAGGTTGACATTGAACCCGGTAAGTGATATATTATAGATATATCGGAGGGTGATATTAATGAGTGAAAATTGTAGTCACAACTGCTCGGAATGCGGAAGCGAGGGTGCATCACGCACGCAGCCGCAGAGCCTTTTGGAAAAGCAGAATGAATATTCGGATATTAAAAAAGTAATCGGCGTTATAAGCGGCAAGGGCGGCGTGGGAAAATCGCTCGTGACCTCGCTTCTGGCGTCGAAAATGCAGAAGCAGGGATATAAAACGGCTGTGCTGGACGCCGATATAACAGGCCCGTCAATTCCGCGCATTTTTGGGGTGCATGAGCACGCAATGTCGGACGGGCGCGGAGTGCTGCCTGTTATGAGCAAGGGCGGAACGAAGCTCATGTCTGTCAATCTTTTGCTTGAGGACGAAACCGACCCGGTGCTTTGGCGCGGTCCGATTATCGGCGGAACCGTTAAACAGTTCTGGACGGATGTTGTGTGGGGCGATGTTGACGTGATGTTTGCCGACATGCCGCCGGGAACGGGAGATGTTGCGCTGACGGTCTTTCAGTCGCTCCCCGTTGACGGGATAGTCGTTGTCACATCTCCTCAGGAGCTTGTTGACATGATTGTCGGCAAGGCTGTTAAAATGGCGGAAATGATGAACATTCCCATTCTCGGAATTGCTGAAAATATGTCATACTTCGAGTGTCCGTCATGCAAAGAAAAGCATGAGGTTTTCGGAAAAAGCCACGTAGAGGAGCTTGCCGCAAGGTACGGAATCGATACGGCGGTTCGGATTCCGATTGACCCGAAGCTGGCGGCAGCCTGCGACGGGGGAGCAATCGAAGCCGTTGAAGCATGCTGGATTGACGGACTTGCAAAAAAAATCGAAAAAATATAAAAAAGGTATTGACAAGCAAAAAAAACCGTGCTAATATTTTGATAAACCAATGACGGAGAGTGAGTAAGCATTGCTCAATCTGCTTTGAGAGAGCCGCAGGCGGTGTGATTGCGGCAGCAGACGCTTTGCCGAATGGACTCCGGAGGGCGAGAGGAAAGGGCGCAAGTCCGAGTATGTAAGCCGCAGCGGACACTGCGTTAAAAAATGTCGGCATATGATTGTATGCGCAGAGCGGGCGGGTTTATCCGTCAAGCAGGGTGGCACCGCAGAAGTGAATTTCAGGCGCTTCTGTCCCGGCAGATTTCGGGACAGGAGCGCCTTTTTGCATGCTTTTGTTCCGGCACAAAAGAAAGGAGTAATACAAATGGCAGACAACAAAATTCCCTACAAAATTTATCTGGAAGAATCGGAGATGCCGAAGGCTTGGTATAACCTTCGTGCCGACATGAAGAACAAGCCGGCTCCGCTTTTGAATCCGCAAACGCTCAAGCCGATGACGGCGGAGGAATTGAGCGGTGTGTTCTGCTCGGAACTTGCAGCTCAGGAGGTTGACGATACAACCGCGTTTATTGAAATTCCCGAAGAAATCAAGTCGTTTTATAAAATGTACCGTCCATCGCCGCTTGTCCGCGCATATTGTCTTGAGAAAAAGCTCGGCACACCGGCGAAAATCTACTATAAATTCGAGGGCAACAACACAAGCGGAAGCCATAAGCTTAACAGTGCGATTGCCCAGGCATATTATGCGAAAAAACAGGGACTGCGCGGCGTGACAACCGAAACGGGTGCAGGGCAGTGGGGAACGGCGCTTTCCATGGCGTGCGCATATTTCGGACTTGACTGCAAGGTTTACATGGTTAAGGTTTCGTATGAACAGAAGCCTTTCCGCCGTGAGGTTATGCGGACGTACGGCGCGTCGGTAACGCCATCGCCCTCAACCGAAACGGAGGCAGGGCGCAGAATACTGGCGGCTCACCCCGGAACAACGGGAAGTCTCGGCTGCGCAATATCCGAAGCTGTTGAAACGGCAGTTTCGACAGAGGGTTACCGCTATGTACTCGGAAGCGTATTGAATCAGGTGCTTCTTCATCAGTCGGTTATAGGGCTTGAAACAAAGGCGGCGCTTGATAAATATGATATAAAGCCCGATATAATCATAGGCTGTGCCGGCGGCGGTTCGAATCTCGGCGGACTTATCGCTCCGTTTATGGGTGAAAAGCTGCGCGGCGAAGCGGATTACAGAATCATTGCCGTTGAACCGGCGTCCTGTCCGAGCTTCACACGCGGAAAATTTGCATATGATTACTGCGACACGGGCATGATTTGTCCGCTTGCAAAAATGTACACACTCGGCAGCGGCTTCATTCCCGCCCCCAACCATTCCGGTGGACTCCGTTATCATGGAATGAGCAGCACTCTTTCTCAGCTTTATCATGACGGTCTTATGGAGGCTGTCAGCGTTGAGCAGACAAAGGTGTTTGAGGCAGCGGAATATTTTGCACGCACTGAGGGAATCCTTCCGGCGCCCGAAAGCAGCCATGCAATCCGCGCCGCAATCAATGAAGCAGAGAAATGCCGCGAAACGGGCGAGGAAAAGACAATCGTGTTCGGTCTTACAGGCACAGGCTACTTTGATATGGTTGCATATCAGAGATACAATGACGGTGAGATGCCGGATTACATCCCCACGGATGAGGATTTGCGCCCGGGATTTGAGAGCCTGCCGCATGTTGAGTGATATGAACATCGGCGATAATAAGGCGGTATTAAGAAAAAAATATCTGGCAATGAGAAAAACGCTTCCGCACAGAAAGCTCAAGCTTGCGGATATTATGCGGATTGATGGGATTAACACAGCGGAGGTTATATTTTGCTATGTTTCGTTCGGAAACGAAATTGAAACACATTCGCTGATAGACGAGCTTCTCGCAAGCGGAAAAACGGTTGCTGTTCCGCGGTGCGATGATTTGTCGGGCAATATGAGCGCTGTGGCGATTGATTCGCCGGCGGTGCTCAGCCCGGGAAGCTTCGGCATACCCGAACCGCAGGGCACGCCGATTGATAAAAAAACAATTGACGCAGCAATCGTGCCCGGTGCGGCATTTGACAAATCAGGCTTCAGACTGGGATACGGCAAGGGTTACTATGACCGCTTCCTTGCGAATATTTCTCCGCTTACGGTCGGAGTGTGCCACCGCGAGCTTTTGACGGAGGCGCTGCCTCATTCAGAGCACGATATAAAGCTTGATTATGTTATAAGCTTATAAATTGAACAGTAAAAACATATCCTCCCATGGCAGAATAATACACGACAGAGATAAAATTGCAGATAAAACAGTTACGATTACGAAATAATTTCAAAACGCTCCGCGTGCCGATAAAGCTGTCGGTATGCGGAGCGCTTTGAGTAAGAAAATAAATTTGCAGGGAATCTCCCGCCCGTGTCTTTTTGCAATTGTAATGCGTAAAGGCGCGGAAAAAGTCGCTTTAAAATGCTTGACAAGTAAAAAATCAAGGCGTATAATAATCTCTATATCAGAAAAAAGGGGTTGGGAAAATGAATATTGCCGTTCAGCTGGAGTATTTGCTCCGCATACTGCTTGCGGCTGTCTGCGGAATATTTATAGGCTATGAAAGAAAAAAACGCGGCAAGGGCGCAGGAATAAGAACGCATCTCGTTGTGGCGCTCGCTTCGTCACTGATGATGATTATTTCAAAGTACGGCTTTGCCGACATGACAATCGGGGAAAACGGAGTGCGCGGAGCGGACGGAGCGCGGATTGCCGCTCAGATTGTAAGCGGAGTCGGCTTCCTCGGTGCAGGAATGATTTATTTTAACAAAAACAGCGTTCGCGGACTGACAACCGCCGCCGGGATATGGGCAACGGCAGGCTGCGGAATGGCACTCGGCGCAGGAATGTATTTCATCGGGATAAGCGCTTCGGCAGCTATCGTGATTGCGCAGATTATATTTCACAGAAATATCAGGTGGCTGCACCTTGAAAACGAAGAACAGCTTGTGATTGTAATTGAAAACAGCGACGGTGCAAAGCAGAATGTGATAAACAAGCTTAATGAGCTCGGAATCCATATCGACGGCATGGAGTACAGAATCCTTTCCGACGGAGACGCAGAGCTGACGCTTGATGTTTTAATGCCGCAGAGTGTGGATTTTGAATATATCCTTAAGCTGACCTGCGGCGACAGCCGTATTAAAAGAATCAGCATATAAGAGAGGGCAGCAGCCCTTTTTTCGGGTTATTTATTGTGCTGCCGCTTTCGCCTGATTAAATGCTTTTTAAAATGCTTTTCATTATTTCCGTTTCACGCCTCAGCCCCTCAAGGGATTCGTTTTTCAGAAATTCGAACAGCATATAAACATCGGAATTGTTGCTTTTCAGAATCTCGGAAAAGCTTTTCCAGAGTTCAGCTCCGCCGTGTTCTCCGATGGAAAGTCTTTCGGAGCTTTGGTCAATGTTGAATATGTGAACTGTTTTAAGATAGGGGAGGAGAGCGGTCAGCGCCTTGCAGTTTTCTTCAGGGCTTACCCATGGGGCATATTGAAAATATGTGCCGAGGTTGCTTTCACCGACGTCGTTTATAACGCTGAGAACGCTTTCGGCATTATCCGTCAGTGAATTGTTGTGATATTCAAATGCAATATCAATGTTTTCGCTCTGCGCCGCCTTGCAAATGCGCTTTGTGTCATCAATGAGCACTCTGCGCTCCGCCTGCGTTAAATCAGCCGAGCTCTTGTGACCGCCCCACACACGTATCACGGAAGCTCCGAGCGCCTTTGCGCATGCTATGTATTCTGAAAAATCATCACCGCTGCCCACGGTGTAGTACGACCCGTACGACGGTATTGCAATGCCTGCCTCTTTGCACTTTTCCGCGATTTCGGCAGCATTTGCGGCATCTCCCGATGGCGCATGCACATCACTGCCCCATTCAATTGCGGAAAGTCCGCATTTTTTGCAGTACTCAATTATTTTATCCGCTCCGAGCGAACGGAATGTAACTGATGTTAATCCAAGCTTCAGCATGTTATTTTCCTCCGATAAAAAAATTCACCGATTGGTTACTTTTTATGTTAGCACGAAAACTGTCCTTTGTCAAGATGCAAAGATTAATTGTTTGCGCTTTATGGATAATGTCTTGAATTTCCCGTGCTTTTGTGGTAAAATACAGGTGTGTTGGAAAATTCTTTTGCAGCGCGCTTAAAAATCATTAAGAGGTGTTTGAAAATGAATAAATATATCGGGCATCAGTCGCAGCTGTGCGGCGTGAGGGAGGCACGTCTGTCGGGAGGAAAGGCGGACGGTATGCGTGCTCTTGAGGTATACAATGCTTCAAAGCTGAGATTCACTGTATCGCTTGACCGCGGCGGTGACATTCCCTATCTGTTTTATGATTCAAAATCAATGTCATATATTGCGCCGTGCGGCATGGCTGCACCGCAGTATTATGATAAAGAAGGAGCGGGCTTCTTAAAATCGTTCACAGCCGGATTCCTTACAACCTGCGGACTGACGGCTGTCGGCAGCCCATGCGTCGATGACGGGGAAAGCCTGCCGCTGCACGGAACGGTGTCGCACATTCCCTGTGAGCAATTTTCATATGATATTAACGATGAAAGCATTACCGTAAATCTTAAGCTTTATGACGCGGCGCTGTTTTCCCATAAGCTTATGCTCGAAAGAAAATACATATGCGGCATGAACGACGACATCCTTATCATAAGGGATAAGGTGACTAACATCGGAAGCAAACAAACGCCGTATATGATTTTATATCACTGCAATTTCGGCTATCCGCTGCTTTGCGAAAAAAGCAGGCTTGAAATTAATTCAACCGGTGTTGCCCCGAGAGACGCTCGCGCGGAGGAAGGTATTGCGGAGTGGAATAAAATATTAACGCCGCAGGCGGATTTCACGGAACAATGCTACTATCACACATTTTCCGAAAAGCCGCGGATTTCGCTCAGTAATCCCGAAATTAAGACTGAAATGACCATGACATTTTCCGATAAAAGCCTTGACTGCTTCACACAGTGGAAGATGATGGGCGAGTATGAATATGTTATGGGGCTTGAACCGGGCAACTGCCTGCCGGACGGCCGTGATGTTATGCGCGAGAAAGGGATTCTCAAATTTCTTGCTCCCGGCGAATCGGCGGAAAACGAAATCCGCTTTGAGTTTAAAAAACTGAAAAAAGCTGCGGTAAACTGAACTTGTAAAACGAGCCGCCTCCCAAAAAGTCAGACCGAAAATCCGGCAATTGGGGGGCGGCTTATTTTATGGCAGCTTTTATTTAATTTTCAAGCTTTTCAAAAGCAGCGATCCATTCCTTTGCAATCAGCTTGTGACCGGCAGGAGAGGGGTGCACGCCGTCCGCAATCCAGTGCGGCTGCGGATAAAGCTTTTCTGCGGCGCCGAACTTGTACTGAAGCGGAACAAATGTCTGATTGTATTTTGCGGCAATGCGCGCGGTGATTCCGGCTCTTTCGTGCGTATTTTCATAAAAGTAATCCCAATTGTCAGCCGTTGCCGAGCCTTTAAGCACGAACGGCTCAAGCAGCATGAATTTTGATTTCGGGAAACGCTCGAGCGTGTCCTCAATAAGCATTGAATATACTTTTTCAAAGCGCTTTGCGTCAACGCCGTTTTCGGAGGCAATCTCATGCCAGACATCGTTTATTCCGATAAGTATGCTGATAATATCGGGTTTATGATTCCAGCAGTCGGCCTTTATGCGTGAGTATACATCAACAATTCTGCTTCCGCTCACACCCGTGTTGATAAAGCTGTATTTGCCGGGATTTGAATATGAAAGCTCAGCCGATGTTAAAAGCGCATATCCCTGCCCGATTGAAACAGCGCTGCCGTTTTTTATGTCACGTCCGCAGTCTGTGATTGAATCTCCGAGATAAATAACGTTTTTCATTTATTTTATGTCAGCTCCTTTGTAAAAAAATGTCGGATTTATAATAGCACTTCCGATTGCGCATGTCAATACATTAACGAAAAAATGTGATAGGCAAATAAATCGCTTCATATGATATTCGGAGGGGGGAGAAACATGCTCGACGCATTGCAGAAAATTAACGACACTGTTCAAAATACGCTTTGGGGCTTTCCGCTGCTTTTTGCGATTATTTTTGCAGGTATAGTTACAACTGTCCGCACGGATTTCTTTCAGTTCCGCCATCCGCTGCACATCACCGCCGAAACGATCGGGGGAATTGTGCGGAGTCTGCGAAAACGAAAAAACGGCGAAAAAAGCGAAATCACACAATTTCAGGCGCTCTGCACGGCGCTCGCCGCAACAATCGGAACGGGAAATATTGCAGGGGTTGCCGCCGCAATATGCACGGGCGGACCCGGGGCGGTGTTTTGGATGTGGGTGTCGGCAATTGTCGGAATGATGACAAATTTCACGGAAAATGTGCTCGGCATTTATTACCGCATAAAAAATGCCGACGGGGAATGGTGCGGCGGCGCAATGTACTACCTCCGCGGCGGAGTGGGGAATATGCGCGGATGCCGCTTTCTCGGCAATGCGCTTGCCGCAGCATTTGCGTTTTTCTGCATGACGGCTTCGCTCGGAATGGGAAACATGGTTCAGGTTAATACAATGGCGCAGACGATGAAGGTCAGCTTTTCCGTGCCGCCGGTGTTCACGGGCTGCCTCACGGCGGCGCTTGTCGCACTTGTTATTCTCCGCGGAATCAAGGGAATAGGGAGCGCGGCGGAAAAGCTGGTTCCGTTCATGGCAATCGGATATACTGTCGGAGCGATTGCACTTGTTTTTGTCAATCGTGAAAGTCTCGGTGATGTTTTTGCCGCAATCTTTCGCGGTGCGTTCGGCATGGACGCTGTTTGCGGCGGTGTGTTCGGAACATTTTTATCGAAAATCGTGTCAATGGGCTTTAAACGAGGAATATTTTCAAACGAGGCAGGACTCGGGTCTTCCGTGACCGTTCATGCCGCTTCGGATGTGAAAGAGCCTGTTGTTCAGGGCATGTGGGGAATATTCGAGGTGTTTGCCGATACAATCGTAATCTGCACGCTGACGGCTGCCGCAATCCTTTCATCGGGCGTCGTTGACCTGTCAACAGGAATGATGAGCACGGCTGTTTCATTTGAGGGCGTTGACCTTGTGACATATGCTTTTTCGGGCGTGTTTCACAAATGGTCAGGCGCGTTTATTTCGGTTACGTTGCTGCTTTTTGCATTTGCTACCGTCATCGGGTGGTCGTATTACGGAGTAAAGGCTGCGGAATATCTTTTCGGCGACAGGGCTGTTTTGCCTTATAAAACAGTTTATGTTATCCTGTCAGCCGTTGGGGCAGTGATGAACGTTTCGGCAGTTTGGAGCATATCCGACACGCTGAATGCGCTTATGGCAATTCCGAACCTTATCGGCGTTATCCTGCTTTCGGGAACAGCTGCGGAAATAACGCGGAATTATGCGGCGCGCAAATTCGGAAAAAGCCGTGTTCGCCCGATGCTGTCCGCATATTACAATTACGGGAAAGGTTGACAGCGAAGATCCCGGATGGTATAATTATTATGATTCAAAAATTTTTAAAAATTTTTGAACCGGATAAAATCATGCGTCGTATATAAGGTGAAAACACATGAAAGGATTGATTATTTATGAAAAAACTTATCGGAATCACAATGGCGGCGGCGCTTGCGTTTTCAGCCGCTGTAACAGCGAGTGCGGACGGAAACATCACAGTCAACGGAAAGAATATTGACAAAACATACATAGAAAACGGCGGCGTTAAAATGATTCCGCTCAGAGCGGTTTGCGAAAGCCTCGGATTCACGGTTGACTGGGACGGGGAAGCAAGAAAAATCGAAATTTCAAAGCTTCCGATGTATATAACCTGTTCTCCGGACAAGGACGGATACACATTTGCAAAAACAGCTCCGCAGCTGCTCGGAACGGCGCCTGTGCTGAAGGACGGCACAACATATGTTCCCGTTTCATTCATAAGCGAAATCATGGAGGGAAGCGTTGAGAACGGCGATGACTTGAAAATAAGCCTGTCCGATGTTGCGGTTGAGCCCGAAAATGCAGCGGCTTCCGTTTATATCACGGAAATAAATAAGGAAGCAAAATCGATTACGGTTAAGGATTTTGACCTCGGAACGGTTTGCGTGAATATAACCGATGAAACGGAAATTATCGATTCAAAGGGTGAAAAGCTTTCATTTGACGCACTTACCGATGAGCGTCAGATAAAAATAACATACAATGATGCTATGACGGCAAGTCTGCCGCCGATAACAAACGCGGTTAAGATTGAGGTTACGGACGAAATCCCGCAGGAAATCGTGAGCGGAGCGGTGACAGAAATTGTGAAGGAAAACGATAAGGTTACGCAGCTTGAGATTGAAAACGGCGACAGAAAAATCGTGCTCAATATTTCCGATGAAACGGAAATCAAGGACGCGGCAGGAAAAACCGTTAAGGCAGAGAATATTAAGAAGGAAGATTATCTCAGCGTTATGACAACGGGAATTTCCACAAGAAGCATTCCTCCGCAGATGACAGCCGTTAAAATAACTGTCGGTGCGGCTGCGGAAGTTAAGCCCGTTGCGGTTGAGTGATTTTAAATATTCTGACATATGATAAAAACAGAGGGGGTTATTTCATGAAAAAGCTTCTTTCGGTGATTCTGGCGGCGCTCCTTATGCTTTCGGCAATCCCTGCACTTGCAGAGGACGACATGCAGCGTACGCTCGGAATCATAAAGGAAAGAATCGGCCCAACGGATGAATTTGACGAGTTCAGATCATCAGAAATGTCGGATGGCAACGGAAATACGACATACAATTTCTACTGGTCATCGTCAAATGAGGAAAACGACAAGCGGATGCGTGTAACGGCGCTGAGCGGCGGAATTATAACCAATTATCACTTTTATGACAGCGCATATGACGGGGCGGAGAACAAAGCAACAATTAACAGACCCTCATATGATGAAGCGCGGAAAAAAGCAGCTGAGCTTTTAAAGACGCTCAATCCCGATGTTGCCGATAAGCTTGTGCTGAGCACATTTGATGAAACGGAAAGCATTGGCGGCGGTGATTTTGTGTTCAGGCTTCAGCGCACGGAGAACGGAATCCCGGTGCGCGGAGATGACGGCTCGGTTTCGGTTTCGGAAAAGCTTGACAGGATTACTGACATGAGCCTGACTTACACAGCGGGAGCAAGCTTCCCGAGCCCTGACGGCACGATAGCTCAGGAAGCGGCAAAAGAGGCATTCAAGAGCGAAATCGGCATGGAAATGCAATATAAAACAAAGTATGAATGGAAAAAGAATGAAAGAACCGTTTACCCTGTTTACGTTGTGAAAAAGTATAACACATACATAGATGCTTTCACGGGCAAAGCGCGTGAAATAAATCAAAGTCCGATTTTATACAGAAATTCCGGCGGCGGAGATGCAAAGGAATCGGAGCAGATGGCAGCCGATTTTTCAGAGGCGGAGCTTAAGGAAATTGAAAATATTGCAGGTCTTCTGAGCCTTGACGAGGTTGAAAAGCAGCTGCGCGGCAACAGCTTGCTTAACATAGGCAGTAAAATGAAGCTTGAATCGCACAGCCTTTTCTCGGACGGATTTGAGAAGGATAAATATATTTACAGCCTTTCTTTCGAGAAAGATGAATATGCATATGCATCGGTTGACGCAAAAACCGGGGAGCTGATTTCCTTCCGGCGCAGCTTTGAAGCAGATGAAAAGAAAAAAATATCCGCTGATAAGGCTGAGAAGCTTGCAGCGGAAATTGCAGAGAAGCTTGCACCCGAGCATATCAGCGCTGACGGCAGCGGAGATTATGTGTACCGAAAAAATGATTCGGACAGCTATTCTTACACATTTGTGAGAACAGTGAACTCAGTGCCTTATCCCGACAATGCAATCAATATCACGCTTAATCCGTCTGACGGCACGCTTATTAACTATAATTTCGGTTTTTACAATGTGGGGTTTCCGTCGGTTGAAAACTGCATTACGGACGAACAGGCATGCGAAAAGCTGTTCGAACGCTGCGGAATGAGGCTTGAGTATATCCCGGAATATACGACCGACCCGAAGTTGTATTCAAGAAAGCTTTCCGCGATGACGCTTTGCTACTCTCCGTCTGCGGAAGAAAACTGGACCGTGAGAGCGGATAACGGCGAACCTGACAAAAAGAAACCCCTTACCGTAGCGGACTACACCGACATGAGCGGACATTATGCCGAAAAAGCAGCAACCGAGCTTAAACGGTACGGTATAGGCTTTTCGGCAGCGGAGCTTCAGCCCGGCAAGGCAATTACGGAAAAAGAATTCGGAAATCTTATCGTAAACGTGTTTAAGTGGCACGGCGCAGTTGTGATTGACGACCCTGACTGCACGGATTATCAGTCCGCAGAGAGAAGCGGCATATTCGGAAAAGGCAAAAAGGCGGGTGAGGGAAGCATAACGCGCATTGAAGCGGCACAGTATATCATCCGTGCACTCGGAATAGAGGAATATGCGAAGCTTCCGGGGACGTTCGTTTCGAAATTCAGCGATGTTTCGGAGGAATATGCCGGAGTAACGGCAATCCTTTCGGGAATGAGGGTTATCAGCGGAAACGAAGCGGGACTGTTCAATCCGAACGGCGTGCTTTCGAGAGCAGACGCGCTTGTGATTGTTTATAACTATCTCAGCAGATAAAATAGGAACGCAAACAAAGGGAATGTTAAAAAACTCCGGAACGCAAGAAAAGAAGAAAAAGCGGAGGCTGTTTAAAA
>OGMF01000387.1_pt1 | contig 51177 bp, 54 predicted proteins | sample 1572921 | NCBI WGS metagenome assembly OGMF01 (sample SAMEA2581919, study PRJEB24529) | metagenome | biome: Human gut stool | place: China | collected 2011 | reverse complement strand
ACAAAATTATGGATAAAATTCCGAATAATTGCAGATGTGAAGGCACTGCAATTTCTAATGCTGAGTTTAAACAAATCTGTGATGAAGAACATTATAATTTGAAAGCAATAGCACAACGATTACACATAACAGAAAAATTAACTGCACAATTAATGAGAAAATTAAAAATAAGAAAGTAGGAAAAATGAAAGAGATACAAGGAAAATATAATAGCGATTGGAACAATTCTGCACCACATGGAGCTGGAAGATTGTTATCGAGAAGTGAGGCAAAAAACTTGTTGAATATGAGCGAATACAAAGAAAAAATGAAAGATATTTTTTCAACTTGTATTTCAATAGATACACTTGATGAATCACCAATGGCATACAAAAATGGTGAAGAAATTATTAAAACAATTGAACCCACAGCGACAATTCTCGACCACCTAAAACCCGTATATAACTTCAAAGCAAAGGAGTAAGGGGTAATGCAAACTTTATGCTAAACTTAAAATAACGAAAGGAACAAAAATGGAAGAAAAATTATTAGATAACTTAAAAAAATCACCTATTTACAATTTATCAATGTGTTCATTGGAAGATTTTCACTCTAACTTTTTATGTTGGTTTTTAAATTTAGATATTAAAAAACATATAAAAGTGTTTTTCCAAGATGCCAATTTAGAAACTCCTAAAAACTATCATGCAGAAACTCAAAAAACTTTGCACAAAAATAGATTTGACATAGTAATACTGAATAAAGATAAAATTGAATATGTTATAGAAAACAAGATAAAATCCTATCCTACTGAAACACAATTAAATAAATATCTTGAATGTTTTAGCGACAATACTGAAGTTAAATGTTTATTATTATCATTTGTAGAATTTAAAAATAAACCTAAACAATGGGATAAATTAACTTATGCTGAACTAAAAAATAAACTATTGAGTTGTATTGACGATATTGAAGATGTTTACTATAAAAGATTAATACAAGATTATATTAATGTAATAAGTGTTATAATAAATGTTTTTCCACAAAAAATAGAACAAAAATATGATTTTTATGAAAATAATCAAGATTTAGAAAAATTAGGTTTGATTGATATTTATAGAAAATATAGAACCGCCGAACTGTTAGCATACATAAAAGAAAAAATTAATGGTGAATTTATAAATAATATTAGTTATGGATATAGTTATCATAATAAAAAAGGAACATTGGATATTCAAGTAAGTTTACCCGAAATTGGTAAATATAATTTCATAGGTATTCAAATTGAGGGTTTCCAATACAGATATGTTTTAAATTTAACAAATAAAGATAAGACTAATATGATAAAAATTGCACAAACACTTGATGCACAGGAGAATAGATTGTGGTTTTCCGATGCGTGTAAACATTCAGAACAAGGCAAAATATATAAAGGAAGTGGATTCTGTGGTTATGGTGAAACTTTTATGTATAAATACTGCGATTTGAAAGAATTATTTAATAATGATGTCCCTAATTATGACGATATATCGGATAAAGTTTTATCTGATTTAAATAACCTTAAAGATAAATACAATGAAATAATTGAAGTTATAAAAAGTTTATAGAATATTATATAAATTATTAATACGACCTGATTTGACATAGTCAGGTCGTATTATATTATTATCGGTAATAGATAATAAATGAGTTTTCTTATGTCAAGATTAAACAAAGCAGATGACATCATTGAATTAGGACTTATGTTGCAAAGTAGCAGTCGTGGAATTTCTATTGATGATATCGCAGCAAGATTTGAATGTTCAAGACGTTCGGCAGAACGCATGAAAACAGTTCTTTTTGAAAAATTCCCCGAAAAAGTTGAAGAAGTTCCGTCTTACGATAGAAAAAAACGGTGGCGATTTAAGAAAGGTACTATGAATTGTCTTATACCTAAGTTATTTTAGTTCATATATATATTAACTATCATGTCAGGATTTGATGTTGTGTGTTCAGGGTGTTCTTTCCATAAATATATTTGCATATAGGCAGGAAACGCATTTGGACGAAATTCAAGTGCTCTTTGATTTGGAGAACCGTTGTTGCAACCGCCTTCAACTTGACATGCTCCGCCTAGATGAATGAAATCAAGGAAGTTATAAACATTATCCATAATTGAGTTTTCATCAGAAAATCCAACATATTTTGAGTTTGCAACATAACCCCATTCGTATCCAAAATCCTTTGCGTTAATTGGTTTTAGATAATAAATGGTATATTTTCTACCTTCTGGTCGCACATAGTTGTTATGATAGGCTGAAAGGTTATAATATACATTAATTGCCTCTTTTGAGACTGTAATTTTTGCTGGTAAAAGTTTGGCGGTTGTAGAACAAGAACTTGGAATTGAGTATGTATAATATGGCATTTCAATCATAACAAGTCCTAGAGGATTGTTCATAAACACACTTTCTTCGGAAGGTCCATCTGTTCTGCCTTTTGTTGATTGCCAGCCGTCACAATATGCACCTTTTATCCCAATCCAAGGTTTTCCGCTGGCAATTCCTCCAAAAATACTTTCCATTGGTTTGTAATTAGGCATATTAAACACTTTTGACACGTAGTTTTTACGCTCATTTAAAATACTTTCTTGAGTTCTTCCAGAATAAGCTGTTGGCGGATTTACTGCAACAGAAACTTCCTTTTGAGTTTTTAATTGAGTTAAAATACTAGAAGAATATTCAATGTTGCCTTTTGATTTAACTTCTGGAGCTTTTAAATCAGGTGTTTCAGACTCTTGAGCTTGCTCTTGTTCTAGTTCTTGCGTTTGAGATGCTTCCGTTTGTGTTACTGCAAAATTTTCATCTGCTACTTTATCGTCTTTTAAAAAATGATTGTAGCAAGAGCCAAGAATTACAACAAATAAAGCTACTAATAATATGTTAATTAAATTTTGGTTATTCATAAAAACTCCTAGTGATTTGTGTCTTTCATTATACCGAATTGTCAACCTAAATGCAAATTTTATTTTTCCACTCTTTATGATAGTATTAAGTTAAGGATTATGAGGAGTAATGATAAAGAAATTCTTTATTCAAAATAAATTTTGTATAATACTTGCTCTTTTGGGTGCGATTCTTTTAACCTTGTTAACTCCTCATTTTTATGTAAAATCGGAGTATTGGCAAAACAAGTTAGTTTTGTCGGAAGAAGCGTTTATAAATTTAGGGTTTCATCAAACAACTTCTGATAATTTAAAAAATATTATAAATATAACTAAATTTTCAAATATTGATAAAAATGTCGTGATAAATAAATTAAGTGACAGGTTTTATGAAATAAAATACAAATATCATTTTATTTTATACCAAAAAACAATGTAATTTGTGCTGATAATGTTCTTGATTTTTGAAATTCCAGCAAACCTTTTGGGAGTATATGTAAATCATTTTGTTGCAGTAAAAAAATCACCTCTAACATCTTCTGTAATGGAGATTAAAAAGTGATTAAGAGTTTGTTCAAAGCCTTTAGGGTAAAACATTACCTAAAAAATATAGTTGTGTTTATTCCGCTAGTTTTTTCACTAAAATTTTCGGACTTGAAACTTACAACTCTTTCAATTGTTGCTTTTGTTGCATTTTCTTTAATAGTTTCTGCGGTCTATGTTTTTAATGCTATTTTTGATGCAGAAAAAGATAAAATACACCCAATCAAGAAAAATAGACCGATTGCAAGCGGTGAAATTAATGTTTCTTTTGCTTGGTGTGTATTTGTCATATTAGCTTTATTCAGTTTTGTTTTGGCGTTAGCAATAAATAAGTACGTATTTGCGAGTGTTTTCGCTTATCTTTTGCTAAACCTTTTGTATACGTATAAATTAAAAACAACTCCGATAGTTGATGTTGTTTGTATAGCACTTGTTTTGATTATTCGTTAAATTCTTTAATCGCAAGTTCTACCCACTTTGCAAGAGTGTTCATGTTGTATGGTTTAGGCAAATAAATGTCAGAACCTGCATTAAGAATACTTTCTTTGCTATGATAAATTGATGTTGTAATAATTTTAATTTTAGGGTTATTTTTTTTGATTTTTTGACAAAATTCAAGTTCTTTCATCTCTTTGTCGTCACCGGTATCAAGAATTACAAGAGCTGGGTTATAGCTTTCAATACTTTCTATTTTGTCAAAATTTACTGTTGAATAACCTTTTAAACCTAAAGCAGTTGCTAAAAGCAATGATAATGCTTCATCTTGTTCTTTTATTACGATTTTATTATTAAATTCTTTTTGTACGACAGAGCCTGCTCCGGCAATTTTAGGGCGTTCTATTAAATAACTTGAGGTATCTTTCTTTTTTGCCAAATTATACGCTTGATTTAATTCTTGAATGACATCTTCGGGAGAATTAAATTTTTTGATATCACTTGTAACTCCGCCTGTTGTTGCGTTTACAAAGTTGCAACGATGTTCTGAAAGTTCGTCACCGTTTAACATCATATAACCACGTTCAAGGTCGTGTTCGGAGTAGAATTTGTTTTTTACCGATTCAAATGCAAATGTCATAAATGAGGCAATTTTTTCAGCTTTTATCGGGCTAGTGAGGATTAAAAAGTCTCTATCTGTCAACAAACCTAAAAAGTCATTTTCATCTAATGCTGAATTGATTATTGCGGCAAAGGTTTGAAGCATTTTGTCTGAGGCTAATTCTGTATAAGTTTCCTTGTATCTGTAAAAATTATCAATTCCTGTAACCAAGCAAGCCCAAGGACTTTTAGATGCTAGAACTCTTTTTATTGCCTTGTAACAATATTTTTTTGTTGGTAAATTTGTTTTTACGTCTAAATTTGTTTCGTATTCACGTCTGATGTGGGCTTTAATTCTGATTTTGAATTCTTCTGAATTTACAGGCTCAGAGATAAAATCGTCTGCACCGCTTTCTAGAACTTTAATTTTATCTGTTGTTTCGGCTGATTTTGACATTGCAACGAGGATTGGTCTCATGTTGTAGGTTAAAAATCTTATGCGTTCGCAAAAATTGCAAAGGCTTTCGTTGATACTGTCAGAAACAATGATTAAATCAGGCTCATTTGTTTGAATAAATTTTAGTGCAAGAGGTAGGTCTTTTATGATTTCAACCGTGTTTGAGGAATCCTCTAAAATCTTTTTATATTTTGTTGAAAGTTCTTTTCTAGTATCAATAATTAATGTTTTGGTGCGCATTTTGCCCTCGCTTGATTTTCAATGTCACCAATTGGCATAAGTACCTCAAAAGTTGTACCATTTTCAGAACTTTCTATGTTAATTTTTCCGTTCATGTTTTCAACAAGGTTCTTAGTTATAAATAATCCTAGCCCAGAGCCTTGAACCTCACGAGTTAGAGGATTATCAATTCTTGAAAATTTTTCAAAAATTCTTTCTTTGTCATCATCTTTTATACCAACTCCGTGATCAATAATTTTTATTGAAACAAAGTTGTTTGGCGCAAAATCAGTCTTAATCTTAACTTCAGAACCTTGTTTTGAATATTTGCAGGCGTTTTCAACAAGATTTATAATTATTTGTTGAAAATTATTGTTATCAACTACAATTGGCGGAAGTTTTTCATTAAACTCTGTCACGATTTTGTGAGTTTTATACTGTTGTTGAACAATTGGAATTACCGCTTTTATTGAACTATTAGCTGAAACACTCTTATAAACATAGTTTTCTTTGCTTTGAACTTTAGAAACTGCCAGAACATTTTCAACAAGTTTAATCAAACGATTTGATTGTTCTTCAATAATTTTTAAAAACTGCTTTTTGCTATCATCATCAAGCATATCCCAAGAAGAAAGCATCGTTTGAGCAAACCCTCTAATGCTTGTCAAAGGTGTTCTTAACTCGTGAGAAACTGTTGATATAAAATCGTGTTGTGATTGTTTTTCGCTCATATTTTAATTATATAGCTTTATTTTAAATTTCTTTTAAAACTTAAGATTTTTATAATTATTTGATTACATTTACGTAAACAGAACGAGTGCAAACGCTAATTTCTTTGCCGTCTAAGGCTTTTTTCATATCTTCAATATAATTGTTGACAGTTTCTTCGTCAAAGTATTTCAAAAATCGTTCTTTAATGGTTGGTTTATCAGGCGCAGGAGGTGCTACAAACCATTGTTCAACCATTTTTGCATTGGCAACGTAAGTTGAAGGAATAATATCTGCATCAACGGTTCCATCAGAAAATCCAGCTTTTTCAAAATTTTTGGCTAAAGTGTTTTCATCGAAATTGCACAAAGAATCCTCCATATTGGTCATAAAATCATCTTCTGCTTTTTTAAATTTCTCATAATTTCTGATTTCTTCTGGTGTAGTTAACTCCCAATATCTTGTGTTTGAGCGAATAATTGGTTCAAAACAGCAGAAATGACCACCTTTTTTAAGGATTCTATAAATTTCATTAATTGCGGGTTGCTTGTCGACAATGTGAACTAAAACTGAACGCATCATTGCTGTATCAACTGAATTATCAGGTAGTGGAATTTTTTCAGCTGGACATTGCAACATTTCATAACCTTGAGTTATTCCTTGTTCTTTCAAAAAAATTTCGCAACTATCAAGACAGTCTTTAAATTTGTCAGAAAATATAATTTTTCCAGTACCGTTAAGTTGTTCTAGTGCTTTAAATGCTAATAAGCCTGTGCCTGTACCAATATCAATAATTGTTTGGTTGGGTTTTATATTTGCTCTTAAAAGCACATTATCACGAACAACTGCTAACCAATTCATAGTTTGTTGTTGCATTTCTGGCGTTAAAAATGAAAAGCGAGTTTCCATAAGCCATTGTGTCCAGTTTTTGCATATATCTCTATTCATAATGCGTCTATTTTACTAGATAAATCAGTTTATTTGAATACTTTGTGTGGTGGAATTATTTACCAAATACAGGTGGCGGTTGAATGTATAGTGGGGTAAGCATACGCCAATCAGTTGTTAGCTCATTTTTACGTTCATTAACAATGCTGATTAAAATTTCTGCTAAATTTGCATTTAGTGTTGTGTAAGACACAATATCGTCAGTAACTTCAGAGAAAATTTTGTACATATTATCATCACAAATTACTGAATATTCATCAGCTTTAACCATTTCTTTTACATCATCAATTGCAATAGCGCCTAAAACTTCCTCGTCCCAAACGTAAGCCATGTTTTTTCTTGCATCAAGCAATACCAAAGGCTTTTTGCCAGTTCTTTTTACTCTTGATAAAATTTCTAAAGAAGAAACACCCAAAACCTTGCAGCCTAATTGTTGCGCCATTACTCTTGCAACTGTTGTGCATGCTCTAATTCCTGTAAAACTTCCTGGACCAACATTTGTAGCTATTTCTGTAATGTCTTGAGGGGTTAAATTATTTTCTTTTAAAAGTTCTGTAATTGACGACATTAAGTATGTTGAATGATAAGTAGAGCCTTTGTTTTCCAAAACTTTTGTGCCTAAAAGGTTGTATCCATCGGCTAAACCTATATATGTTTTATCTAAACTTGTATCAAAAGTTAATAACATTTTTTTAATTCCTCAAGAATTTTTGATTCTTTTTCCCCATAAGCTGTAAATGAGTATTTACGGCTGTCGTTGGCTTCATAAGTTACGTTAATTTCAAGTCTGTTGAACGGTATTTCATCTTGTGAAAATTCAGCCCATTCAACAAATGTCAAAATTTTCCCTTCAGAATATTCACGCAATTCATCGCAAATAGTTTTCACCCCAACATTTTCAAGTCGGTACAAATCAAAGTGATAAATTGGTAATTTACCGCTATGATATTCGTTTAAAATTACGAAGCTAGGGCTTGTAACGTGTTCTTTTACGTTTAATTTGTCTGCAACAAGTTTTACAAAGGCTGTTTTTCCAGCGCCAATTTCGCCAAACAGATTTACAAAACAACCATTTTCAACAAGTTTTGCAAAGTTTGTTGCTAAATTTTCGGTGTCATTTAATGAATTGCAAATTACTTCAAAAGTTTTCATGTCTAGCCTCTGTTGATGATAACCTTGTTTCTGCCGTGTTCTTTTGCAAAGTACAAGGCTTTATCGGCTTTTGTATACAATTGTTGAGGTTCGTCGCCTTCCTTGTATTGGTAAACGCCAACACTAATTGTAACTTGAATTTCGCTAATCTTAGCATCTTTAACGTGAGTTAAATCAACGTGTTTTGCTTCAACAGCGGATCTCAAACGTTGAGCTACGCTACCTGCTTCTTCAAGTTTTGTATAAGGAAGTAGAATTGCAAATTCTTCACCACCGTATCTAGAAGGAATATCAGATTCACGAACTTGTGTTTTAATAATTTCTGCAACATTTTTCAAAACTTCATCACCAACAGCGTGACCGTAGCTATCGTTAACCTTTTTGAAGAAGTCGATATCTAACATGATTGCGCATAATGGGTGTCCTTGACGTTTTGCCGTTGCAACAGCTTGTTTTAAGCGAACTTCAAATTGACGACGGTTGTTCAATCCAGTCAATGCGTCTAATGTTGCGTGTTGCAATACTTCTGCATACATATTTGCACGTTGGATTGTGATTGAAGATTGTTTTGTTAATTGATCTAGATAATCAATTTCTCTTTGAGATAACTTATCAACGTGGCTGTGAGCAACGATACCGCCTAAAATTGATGAATCTGCAGCAACAAGAGGGAAAATACCAATTTTGTTATCTTCTGTCAAGGTGTAAGATGTGTCAGCTGACATGTTGTTCACCATTTCAAGAATTTTTGTATCTCTGCAAGCCAATGGCCATACTAATTTGAATTCTCCGTCTTGTTTTAAGAAGATGTAAATTAAATGATCTGAAATAAATTTATCAATCATTTCACCAATAAGTGGAATGATGTAGTTCAAATCGTATTGAGTTTCGATAATTTTTGCAATGTTCTTCATTGATTCGTGGAAGTCAATGTTTGCTTGCATCTTATCGGCTAAAACTTTGTTTTGGATTTTTAAAGAAATTTGGTAAGCTGAAATAATCAACGCTTTAAAGAAGTCGATTGTTAATACATCAGAAATTGCTAAGTTGATAATAAGCTCAATTAAACCGTAAGGAGTTTCGCCCTTCATTAATGGGAACAAAATTGTATTTTTACGAGCGCTGATGTACTTGTTAATGTTCCAAAAGTCCTTGATGTTAATACTGTTGTCGTTAATCAAAAAGTCGTCATATTTTGAAGTTTTGACTACTTGATATAACTTTTCTGTATATTCTTTGTCGTGAATTTCGTCAATTACAATCCAGCTTTTTGCGTAATCACGAAGTGTTTGCGTATTTTCATCATAAATATAGATGTTCAAGTTTTCAAGATTAATCATTCCTCTGAAAGATTCAGAAAGTGATTCAATAATATCTGCAGGGTCAGAGTGTTGTGTCAATCCGATTGACACATTAGATAAAAAGTTTAATTCTTTTGAGTTGCTACTTTCTGTTTCAAAAGATTCGCTCATTTCCTACCCTTTCAACTATTCAAAAAAATTGTTAATATCGTTTATATTTTTTGCGATGTCAACAAGTTCATTATAAACATCTATTATATTGTCACCCGAAATATTTAAATTTTCAAGTATATCTAAAGGAATGTTATCAATATTTAAGTTTTTGTTACTCATTATTGTTGAAACTAAACAGTTTGCAACGTAAACAATGCTACATTCTTTTTTATACCTTTCGCTTGCGTTCGGATTGTGGTGATATGTGATGATGTCACAAAAGATTTCTGGTAAATTCCACGAATAAGCCACCATATTCGCAATTTCACAATGGTTTAAACCACATTCTTGTTCTTCTTTTTGTAAAAGCTCTTTGTCAGTTTCGTATTCTTGAGAGCAAACATTTGAATAATTCTCCCAATCGTATTGAGCGAAAATTATTTTGCCGATGTCGTGCAAAAATGCTGCGGAAAATATGTCCTCATTTGTATTCAAGACCGTTTTTTTTGATAACATTCTTGAGGCGGTTGCGGTTAGTAAAGAATGTTTCCAAAAGTTTTTGTAATCAAAAGTTTTGTTGCCTTTTGGTGAAAACATCTTGAAAATACTAGCTGATAAAATTACCCCTTTAACTGTTGTAAAGCCTAAAATAATTATGGCTTGATGAATTGTAGAAATTTGTTTTGGAAATCCGTAGTATGCAGAATTAACTAGCTTTAAAACCCTTGCAGTAAGCCCGATATCGTTAGAAATTATTTTTGATAAATCAGCAACAGATGCATTTTTATCCTGCATAATTTCAATGGATTTTGTGATAATTTCTGGCAATGACGGAATGTTTTTAATTTTTTCTGTCATATAAGAAAGTTTTTTGTCAGAAAATAATTCTTGAGGTTTGGAGATTTTTTCAAGACTTATAATTTCAATTTTTATACGATTAAATTCATCTTTAATCCAATCTAAAAAGTCTTTATTTTTGCTGATTACATCGTAATTTGCAATAATTAAACGGTCTGTGTTTCCAAAACTTTCGCTCATTATGTTTAACAAAACAGGCTTGAAATCATCACGAGTACTTGTTTCTGTATAAATAGAAGTCAATTCTATTTGGTGAGCCTTACAGAAATTTTTAATATCAGCAACTTGTTTTGAAATTTCTTCAGTCGCTGTTTTTTCATTTAATTCATAACTACATGTATATGCGATAGTTTTCAATGCGTGTATCCGTTTTCTTAGCCATTAGTTTACTTCAAAAAGTTCTTTTGACATACATTTTCTAAAGTTTTCGACGATTGCAACTTCAGCCTCGTCTGTTGCTGTAACTTTGCCATTTACAAGAATAAGCGGTTGTTCTTGTATATTAGGTTCATTAATTTTAATTTTATCCTTAATTGATTTATCTTCCCCTTTTTGTTGGTACTCAAGGGTTACAGTGCTTAATACATCGAAGATATATTTTGAATGAGTTGAATATTTGCCACTAGAAAGAACTGCGGCTTTTTCTAACTCATCAATTGCGTATTTAGGTTGGTTCAAGTGCTTCAACATCAAACCTAAATTATAATGTGCTTCATAGTGCATAGGTGAAGCCTCAATAGCCTTACAATAGTATTGTCCAGCTTTTCTGTAATCCCCTAATAGGTGATATGTAAGGGCTAAATTATAATTGATGTCATAATCATTTTTAGTTATTTCATGCGCCTTTTCATACGCAACAGCAGCTTGTCCAAGAAGTTCTTTTTTCTCCTTCTTTTTGTTTTGAGGCAAGTAGAAGGCTTTTTGAGAGTATGCTCTGCCCATATTGTAATATGCGATAGCCTTATTATCAGTTTCACTCTTTTTGTTATCAAAAACAAAAGGAATTGATAATAAGAAGTGCTTAGAATCAACGATTGATTGATATTCTGCAATGGCAGAATCAAAATCGCCTAATTTTTCAGCAGAAATAATACCCAAATTCATTCTTGCAAGTGTGTAATTTTCTTTTGCTAAAATTGCATTTTGGTATGCTTGTGCAGCTGAATAGTAATCTTCATAAGCAACGTAAATATTACCTAAGTTTAGCCATGCTTCATAGTGTTCCGGAAATAAATTTAAGCCGTTTTGATATGCGTCAACTGCCTCTTGCATATTATTGTTTCTATACGCTTCATCACCGACATGCACATAATACATGCCCATAATCTTATTTACTTGCTTGATACCAAATTCTCTGCCGATAGTTGCACAGTAAATTAAGAATATCGCTAAAACAATAAAAAATATTTTCATTATTAAGCTTAACAATTTACCCATACATATATAATATATCTTAATTGGCTTAGAGCAAGTAAATTTTATTTACAAATTACTTATTTTCAATAAGTTTGTCATAAATTGCCAATGCTTCTTTTGCTTTTTTAGGATTGTTTAACTTGTTGTAGCAAAACGCTAAATTATAATAAAAATCAGGGTTAATTTCTGTTTTTTCAGGTTTTTCGCTTGCAACGGAAATAGCCTTTACAAAATATTTTCTAGCTTTTTTATATTCGCCTAATCTTAAATATGCGCAACCTATGTTGTAATATCCATAAATAAAATCAGGTTTTAGTTTTACGGCAATCTTGTAGTTATCTAGTGCCATAACTACTCGTTCTTCGTCAAGATAAATGTTTGCCAAATTGTAATAAGGCTTGTAGAATTTTTTATCCACTAAAATTGCTCGCTTGAACATAAATTGAGCTTCAGAAATTTTGTTCTCGTCTTGCAAAATATTTCCCATCAAAAGCCAATCTTGAGCCGTTTTGTCAGCCTCTGGAATACTCATAAGTACCTTAGCGGCATTGATGATGTTATTGTCATTATAGAGTGCAACAGCCTGTTGCGATTTAGTCATTTCCTCTGCAAACGAAACTGTTCCAAGAAATAATACTGCAATTAATATAAATAACTTTTTCATAACAAAATTATAAATTAAATAAATAATTCCGTCTATTATTGGAAACAAATAAAAACATGTGTAATAGTGTTATTGATGTCTCTTTTACTGATTAATGCCCTCGTTTATGGCGATTTGGACGAGGGTTCTTTTTATGTGAGTTACAAAACTTAACAAATGGCTGAAATCATGTCAATTATTGCGTTTGGAAATACTTTATATATATGTAAGGTTTAAGGTTTTAGATTTTAATAACGCAAGTTATTGGAGGTTTCAAAGGTTATGACAGTAAATTTAGGAATGGTAAATCCATATAACAATATGAATTTGATGGATATGCCTTTAATGAATGCATACTCTGGCTACGGTGCTGGATATGGTTTAGGAACTTTTGGAATGATAAATCCACAATACCAACAAGCACAAATGCAAAATATGCAACAATGGGACAATTTTGGTATTGATAGACAAGTACAAATGTATCAAAACCAAAACAATGCTCAATTTAAAATGGCATCTCAAAACCAAAATATACAAAGACAAGTTCAAATATTGAACAGCCAAATAAAAGCAGACAATCAAGATAACGTAAAAGCTGAATATAACAAGTTATTAGCTGCAGTTGAGACAGCTTATGGTTCACAAATTCCAGCAGGTACAAGTGCAGAAGATAGACAAGCTCAAATTAAGGCTTATGCAGAAAGATTGTACGCCCAACAAACAGGCTCATATATTTCAGATGATATCAGAAGCAACTCATCAAACTCATTTATGTCAGGTTTGAAACAAGTATTATCATTCGGTTTTGCAAGCAACACAACAGCAGACGAAAACATTTCAAACATTGAAGGCACAGCTCAAACAAAGAAATCAAAAGGAGCAAAAATCGCAGGTAACATCGTAGGTGGCTTGTTAGGCGGTGCAGTTGCAATCGGAGCTTTCTTATTAGGCAAAGGTATCTTTAAAAAATAATAAAGTCTGATTTATAGATATAACTTAAAAATAGGGTTTTTAAAAAGCCCTATTTTTTGTACTCTTGTTTACAAAACTTAACAAAGTGCTAAAAACATGGCAATTATTGAATTTCGAAATACTTTACATGATTGTAAGAACAATTTGGTTAATTGGTTTCACAAAAAGTTATTCGAGGTTTTAAAAAATGACAGTTAATTTCAACACAATGTATCCGATGGGAATGTCTAATTTGGATTTAGATAATTTAATGAATGCTCCTGTGTTGAGCTCAAATACAGCAATGGGTCTTCCATCAGTAGCAGGAACTCTTCCTTCACTTACAGGTTATGCTGGAATGGGAATGGGAATGGGAATGGGTTATACAGGTCTTGGTACTTTTGGCGGAATGTTAAACCCACAATATCAACAAGCATATATGCAAAATATGCAACGATGGGATAATTTTGGTATTGATAGACAAGTACAAATGTATCAAAACCAAAACAATGCTCAATTTAAAATGGCATCTCAAAACCAAAATATACAAAGACAAGTTCAAATATTGAACAGCCAAATAAAAGCAGACAATCAAGATAACGTAAAAGCTGAATATAACAAGTTATTAGCTGCAGTTGAGACAGCTTATGGTTCACAAATTCCAGCAGGTACAAGTGCAGAAGATAGACAAGCTCAAATTAAGGCTTATGCAGAAAGATTGTACGCCCAACAAACAGGCTCATATATTTCAGATGATATCAGAAGCAACTCATCAAACTCATTTATGTCAGGTTTGAAACAAGTATTATCATTCGGTTTTGCAAGCAACACAACAGCAGACGAAAACATTTCAAACATTGAAGGCACAGCTCAAACAAAGAAATCAAAAGGAGCAAAAATCGCAGGTAACATCGTAGGTGGCTTGTTAGGCGGTGCAGTTGCAATCGGAGCTTTCTTATTAGGCAAAGGCTTATTTAAAAAAGCATAAAACTTTAAAATATAACAAAAAGGCTCTATTTCTAGAGCCTTTTTTATTTGAGACAAAGAATTAATTTCTTGTGTGAAGTTCTTTATCAAGATTAAATAAAGCGCTTTTACATTCATTTAACATTCTAAATTTTTCGTAAATATCGTAAGCGACTTCTTCTTCTTCAATTTGTTCTTCTAACATTTTTTCTAAGAAGTGAAAGGTTGTAAATGCATTTTCGTCTTTTGCGATTACAGCAATTGTGTGAAGTGAGCCTGTAATGTATTTTTCGTGGTTAAGCATATCTTTAATCGTGTCGATTGGTGATGTAAAGTTACTTTCAGGCTCGTTAATTTCAAGTAATTGAATTTTAGAGTTTAATCTGTTCATAAATTCTAAAATCGCCATACCGTGTTCAACTTCTTCGTGAGCCTGTTTTTTACACCAATGCTCAAAGCCGTGTAGATTATTTTCGTGGAAATAATTTGCCATAGAAAGATATAAGTAGCCTGAATAAAATTCCCTGTTAATTTGTGCATTAAGTTCCTTGTTAAGTTTTTCACTAAGCATCGAATTCTCCTTTAAATAGTCCGTGAATGTTACATAAAGCTCTTGCCCAAATGTCAGAGCAATTGCATTTCAAATTTAGTTCTGCCTCGTCTTTATTCGCCTCTAGATATTTTGTTTTAATGTATTTTTTATCCTTAGAGATTGCTTGAATAAAGATTATATGATGTTCGTCTGTCATAGGGTGCTTAACTGCGCCAACTCTGACGTTAAATCCTTCGATAGTTTTTTCAATAACCGGAACATGTTTGTCGTTAAGCTCTTTTACGTCGCTTTCGTGTTCTGTAATTAATTCCATAGGTTGACCACAACAAACGAGTTCGCCTTTACCTTCAATTAAAACTTCAACTAAGTTGTTGCAGATGTTGCATCTATAAAGTTGTAATTTTTCAGTCATAAATTTCTCCTTTCCTTTTTAGGTAAGTATTATTTAGAAATGCTAAAATTTACATTGGTAAGTTCGCTAATTTGTGTTACTATGAGACTATGGATAATTTGAAAGAACATTACGAACAGTTGGTGAAAAGGTACAGAGAAATTTTTGTGTCTGTATTGAGCGCAATGCAAGGTGAAATAAATTCATTAAAACCCGAAGAAGTAAAGAATTATTTGGAAGTTGAAGTAGAAAAACATATTCAATTCCAAAGGAATTTAATTTTTGAGCGCAAAAAGAATTTTCATTGCAAAATGTGCGGTGCTTGTTGCAGATTGGCAATTAGTGAGTTTTCACCTGTTGAATTACTTGATAAAGCCTCTAGAGGTGATAATTATGCAAAAGAATTTATTGCCACCTTTAAACCCTATGAACACGAAGAAGATGCTGAAAAAGAATTCAAATTATATGTCGATTTGATTAAAGAATCGGGAGAAAAAGTTTATTACTATCACTGTGACAAAGTGACAGAGGAGAATAAGTGTTCTTGCTATGAAAACAGACCAAGAATTTGTAGAGATTATCCCGATAATCCAATTCAAATGCTTCACCCAACTTGCTCGTTTATAGGCTGGCATGAAAGTATTCAAACTATTGTTTTGACAATTCGTGCGATGACGGAAATTAGACAACACTTTTTAAATGAATATCAAAAGGAGAAATAAATAATGTTTGTAAAATCATTACCCAAATATAATATGCCAGATGAAAATGGCTATTTTGGACAATTTGGCGGTGCTTATGTTGGTGAGGATTTTAGACCAATTTTAACAAGATTGGACGAAGAATTTGAAAAAGCTATAAATGACGAAAATTTTATAAAAGAATTATATGACTTATTAGTTGATTATTCAGGACGTCCGACACCATTGTATCTTGCAAAAAGATTAACTGAACATTATGGAAAGGGTAAAATTTACTTAAAACGTGAAGACTTAAATCACACAGGCGCACATAAAATTAATAATGTTTTAGGTCAGGCTCTTTTGGCAAAAAGAATGGGTGCAAAAAGGGTCATTGCTGAAACTGGTGCAGGTCAACATGGCGTAGCAACAGCAACAGTAGCAGCACTTTTAGGCTTAGAATGTGAAATCTTTATGGGCGAAATAGACATTAACCGACAACATTTGAATGTTGAACGTATGAAACTTTTGGGTGCGAAAATTCACAGCGTAGATACAGGTTCAAAAACTTTGGCTGATGCTTGTGAAGCCGCAAGTAACTATTGGGAAAGACATAGAGACGTATTTTATATACTAGGTTCAGCCGTTGGTCCTCACCCATATCCAAAAATGGTGAGATTTTTCCAATCAATCATTGGTTCAGAAATTAAAGAACAAATTTTGAAAAAAGAAAACAGATTGCCAAACTATGTGCTTGCCTGTATCGGAGGAGGTAGTAATGCAATCGGTACTTTTTATGCGTTTTTAGATGATGAAGATGTAAACTTAATCGGTCTAGAAGCAGCTGGAGAAGGTGTTGACTCTAAAAAAACTGCTGCAAGCCTAAATACTGGTAAAATTAAATTATTCAATGGATTTAAACAATATGTTTTGGTTGATGAAAACGATAATGTGAAAGAATCTTACTCAATTTCAGCGGGCTTAGATTATCCAGGATGCGGGCCAGAACATTGTTATTTGTTTGAAACTGGTCGAGTTAAATATGAACCAATTACAGATGATGAAGCTGTTCAAGCGTTTGCAAGACTTTCAAAATATGAAGGTATTATCCCTGCAATTGAAAGTTCTCATGCGGTTGCATATTTAGAAAAACTAATGCCAACAACTTCAAAAGAAGATTTAGTTGTTGTAAATATCTCTGGTCGTGGAGATAAAGATACAGAAAGATTATTACAATTATTGGTGTAGAAAATGGAAAAAACAGTTCTTGCAGGTTTAAGACTTGATGAAATAGAAAAAATTACAGATGATTTAAAGGCTTCAAAATTTAGAGCAAAACAAATTCATAATTGGATTTACATAAAATCAGTTTCAGACATTTCTCAAATGACAGATTTGTCTCTAAAGTTTAGAGAACAATTAGAGGAAATTGCGACTGTAACAGAAACAAAAATTAAGAAAAAACAAGTTAGTTCAGATGGAACAATCAAATATTTGGTTGAATATCCTGATGGTGAATGTGTAGAAACTGTATTGATGCGCTTTGATAACCGTGCAAATTTGACAGCTTGCGTAAGTTCTCAAGTTGGTTGTGCTGTAAATTGCTCTTTCTGCGCAACAGGTAAACGAGGTTTTATTAGAAACTTAACGTATAAGGAAATTATAGAGCAAGTTTTGACAATTCAAAGAGATACAGGCTTGAAGGTTACAAATGTTGTGTTTATGGGACAAGGCGAACCCTTGTTAAATCTTGAAAACGTAAACAAAGCGATTGAACTTTTAAACACTTCTTTCCAGATTGGTGCAAGAAGAATTACTGTTTCAACAAGCGGAATTGCAACAAAAATTGCTGATTTTGCAAAGGCTAATAACCAATCTACACTAGCTTGGTCACTTCACGCACCAACAAACGAAATAAGAAATAAAATAATGCCAATTAATAAAAAATATCCGATTGAAGATGTTAAAAAAGCCTTGAATAAGTATTTTGAAATTGCAGGACGTCGTATCACAATTGAATATTTGCTAATTAAAGATTTAACAGACACTTTAGAATGTGCTAAAAAGTTGGTAGAGCTTCTAAAAGATGTAAAATGTAATATCAACTTAATTCCTTATAATCCAGTTGTAGAAAACGATTACAAGAAACCTTCTAATAATGAAATTATGAAGTTTAAATACATTCTTGAACATTCAGGCAAAAAAGTTACAATAAGACTTGAAAGAGGGGCTGATATTGATGCCGCTTGTGGGCAACTTAGAGGAAAAGTAGTTGAAAAATAACCCAATACTAGATGCTAATTTAAAACAAATAGCTCGTTATAATCCAAAATTATGTGAAAAACTTATGAAACTTGAAAGTTTAACTCAAGATATTCAGTTTTCAAATACCGCAATGCAAGAGGCTAATTTAAGTTATAACGGTGTACCTTTACATGATTTAATTGGCGCAGAAATAGAGGCGAGAAATATTTTTTCAAAAGTTAAAAATAATCCTCTTATGATGCATATTGTCTATGGCTTTGGATTGGGGTATTTATTTCAACAGTTTGCCCTAAATTCAAAGGGGGTTGTTTTGGTTTATGAACCAAGTTTAGAAGTATTAGCAACTACATTAGAGGTTGCAGACTTGTCTAAAGAACTTTCAAGACCAAATGTCTATGTTTTTAATGATTTTGAAAACTTAAAAAATGCTTATGAGAAAATAAGAGTTTCAAATTCAGAAACTGTAATTACATTTTTACCTTCTTATGCAAAAATATTTGGCGAGGATTTGAAAAAATTCGCCTCTGAAATGCAAAATGTTATGGGGCGTTCAATTTTAAACGAAAATTATTTCAAAACAAGATTGAGACCAGCAGTTAAATTTGTGTGTGAAAATATTTCATACTTGCTAGATGAACCGTTGTTGTTAGATTTTAAAGATATTTACAAGGGTAAAACAGCAGTTGTTGTTTCTGCAGGACCAAGCTTGGATAGAAATATTGAAACTTTAAAAAAATATAAAGATAATGTTGTAATTATAGCTGTATCTCAAGCCACAAGAGCTTTGGCACAAAATGGAATTACTCCAGATTTTGTAGTTTGTATTGAACAATTTGATTCTTCAACCCAATTAGACGGAGTTGATATTTCAAATTCGTATTTGATTTTAGAGCCATTCACTAATACTGCTATGCATAAAATGAATTTTAAACGAAAAATTTCTTATCCGTCTTGTACTTCTATTGCAAATTTAGTATGGACAAATTTTGCAAAAATTGACGCAACACCTTATGTATCAAGCGGAACAGTTTCCTATACAGCCTTGTATTCAGCAATGTATTTAGGCTGTAAAGATATAATATTAATAGGTCAAGATTTGGCATATTGTGACGGAAAATGCTATTCAAATGGTACAAACAGAGGGTTAATTTGTAAAGAAAACCCTAAAACTGGTAAAGTTGAAATTGTAGTCGCAAACGGTGCAGAAGATAAATTAAAAAAAGCATTGTATGGTCATTCTGCGCTAAATGAGGAAGATAAAGACAGATTGTTGCAAAAATACGTAGCAAATATAAATTCCAAATTGTACTATGTTGAAGGTATTAAAGGTAATAAACTTCCAACAACGGCAGATTATGGCTCTTTTATTTCTCAATTTGAAGAATTTGCAAAAGATTATGGAGACAAATTGAATCTGTATAATACTTCTTTGGAAGGTGCTAAAATTAAAGGTTTTAAAGACCTACCTTTGGAAAACTTATTAGAAAAAACTGAAAAACTTGAAAAAGTTACTTTAACGAAAGCTCCTAAATACAATTTAAATGAAATAAAAACTTCAATACAAAAAGAAATAGAAACCCTTAATAGCGTTCAAGGGTTGATGGTAAAGGCGGAGAAGTTAATAGGTAGCTACGAAAGAGAATTAGAGAAAAACAAAAATACTCTAACTCATCAAGCGGGTGCTTATTTTAAACAATTGATGATTTTATATGTGGATATCTCAGAAAATTATTCAAAAAAATCCATGATTTACAAATTGATAAATAAATCAGCAAGTTATACAATTTTGTACAATTTAAGACTGCACCCAGTTAGTGATGCAGGATCTATTGAATTAATTTTTGGCAACTTAAAACAATACTTTACAGAGGTGTTAAAAGACATTAAAATCATCACAGATACTTTAGAAAAGAAGGTAGAATATATAAATGAAATGCTTGATTCAAAGAGTTAAAAATGCGTCATGCACAATAGATAACAAACTTTATTCATCAATAGATAAAGGAATTTTGGCACTTGTCGGTATCGAAAAAGGAGATACAAGTGAACAAGTTGAATGGGTTGCTCAAAAAGTTGTAAATTTACGAATTTTTGAAGACGAAAACGGCAAAATGAATAAATCCCTGAAAGATATTAATGGAGAAATGTTGATTGTTTCTCAATTCACATTATGCGGAAATTGTAAAAAAGGAACTCGTCCAAGTTTTGATAAATCGGAAAAACCAGAGCTTGCAAATGAATTATATGAAGAATTCGTTACGATTGTAAAAGAACTTGATGTTCAAGTAGGGACAGGAAAATTCGGTGCAATGATGGAGATTTCTTTAATTAATGATGGTCCTGTAACTTTCATGGTAGAAAAATAATTTTTTTTTGCTATAATACATGTAAAAGATTAGAAATTTTGAAAGTAGTATAATATTCTAAATTAGTCCGTTATTATTGTTAGGATTAGGAATTAAAAGAATTAGAAAGAAAAGAAAACCCAATAAAAAGAGGCATGTCTTATGTATGTAAACAAATGTATTAAGTGTGGTGTAGAATTTGAAACAAAAAATCCCAAAAGGGTTATTTGTCCAAATTGTTTGTATCCTGATAAAAGCATGATGCCATCAGGTGGCAATTCTGACTCACAAGATAATCAACACCAACATCAAGAACAAGAACAACAAGATAATCAAAATAACCAAGAACAACAAAATTATAGTTCAGAGAATGGTTCATATACAACAGGTGGTTACTCATCTGGCGGATATTCAGCGGGCGGTTACTCTGCAGGTGGATATTCGGCAGGGGGCTATTCAGCTGGCGGATATGATAGACCACAACGAAATAATTACGACAGAAATCAAGGTGGTTACCAATCAAGAGGAGGCTATCAACAACGTGGTGGCTATGACCGTAATCAAGGTGGATACCAACAAAGAGGTGGCTACGACAGAAATCAAGGCGGTTATCAACAAAGAGGCGGATATGACCGCAATCAAGGAGGCTATCAACAACGTGGTGGCTATGACCGTAATCAAGGCGGATACCAACAAAGAGGTGGCTACGACAGAAATCAAGGCGGTTATCAACAAAGAAATCAAGGTGGCTATCAACAACGTCGTCCACAACAAGGTGGTTTCCAACAAAGACGCCCTCAAGGTGGCGGATTCCAACAACGTAGACCAATGGGCGGTGGCAGACCTCAAAAGCCACAAAAACAACTTTTAATAAGTAAGGAGCAATTGGAACAAATTGAAGCATTGTATAAAGCAATGCTACCATTGCCAAACCCAGATGCCCATGAAGTAATCGGTGAAAAAATTGGTTTAGAACCAAGAAAAGTATTCTTTGGTATAAATTTAGTTCGTCAAAAAATGATGTTACCTAAATTGCCATTCCCTAAACGTAAATTAGCAATTTCACCAGACCAATTAATGGCTATCAGAAGTCTTTATGAACCATTGTTGCCACTACCTCCAATTGGTTGTCACAAAATTATAGCAGTTCAATTGAAAATGGATGAATGGCGTGTTCACGTTGGTATAGGCTTAATAAGAGCTCAAATGGGCTTGGATAGATGGAATCCTGATAGAGAAGATGCTCCTGAAGAATTCAAAAATCAAAAAAAAGAAGCTGAAACTACAGAAGAAAAACCTAAAAAGTCTCGTGCCAAAAAGGCAAAAGCTGACGATGAAACAACAGAAGTAGAAACTGAAGTTGAAGAAAAGCCAAAGAAAACAACAAGAGCAAAAAAGGTTAAAGAAGAAGTAGTGGAAGAAGTTGAAGCTACAGAAGCAGAAGAAAAACCTGAAAAGAAAACTCGTGGTAGAAAACCTAAAAAAGTTGAAGATGCAGAATAGTAAGTATATTTCAATAGGTAAAATATTAAATTTTCACGGAGTACAAGGTGAAGCTAAGGTTGGCTATTCAAAAAATCAAGCTGATTTTTTGAGAACTCTTTCGCACGTTTATATTTATTTTGAAAACGAGTACAAAAAAGTTAAAGTTAAATCAATCAAATTTAATAACAAGTTCGCAATTCTGAAATTTGAAGGTATTAACTCGATTAACGACATTTTAGTTTACAAAAACTGTTTACTTTACGTACCTCAAGAGGAATTTGAAGAAGCTCTAGATGAGGGTGAATACTTGATTGACGACTTGGTTGGCTTAGATGTTTATTCAAATGACAAAAAAGTCGGCGTTGTTGTAGGTGTTTCAAATAATGGTGCAAACGACTTATTGTCGGTAAGAGGCTTGTCAAAGAAAATTTCGCTAATTCCTTTTGTTGATGAACTTGTTCCAGAGGTTGATTTAGACAATAAAAAAGTTTATATCAATGAAATTCAGGGGTTAATAGAGTAATGCAATTTGATGTATTAACCCTGTTTCCTGAAATGATAGACTCTTACTGTAACTGCAGTATTTTGAAACGTGCAACTTCAGCAAATGTGATTTCTGTAAATTCCGTAAATCCGAGAGATTTTACCCTTGATAAGCACAAAAAAGTAGATGATACACCATACGGTGGCGGTGCTGGAATGGTTTTAATGGCACAACCTTACGTTGATGCTTACGAAAGTATTGAAAAGTTAGAAAACTCTTGTACAATAATGATGACTCCTCAAGGGCAACCATTTGATAATGATGTCGCAAAAGAGTTGGCAACTTTTAATCAGGTTGTAATTCTTTGCGGGCACTACGAGGGTTATGATGAGAGGATAAGAGAGATTATAAAACCTCGAGAAATTTCAATTGGCGATTTTGTTTTAACTGGTGGTGAATTACCTGCACTTTGCGTAATTGATTGCGTCAGCCGTAAATTAGAAGGTGTTTTAGGTAAAATTGAATCTGCTGATTGTGATAGTTTTGAAGAAGGTTTGCTTGAATATCCTCAATATACAAAGCCTAGAGAGTATCTTGGATTAGAAGTTCCTGCCGTTTTGTTAAACGGAAACCATAAAGAAATTAATGAGTTTAGACATCAAAAAATGCTAGAACGCACAAAGGAACGTCGTCCTGATTTGTTTGAAAAATACAATAAAAAATCTTAGTTGTCTGAATATGTTGCGTATTTTGGGTTTACGGCAACCCATTCAAATGGTTGAGTTGAAGGCGATTTAGGCATTGCTTTTACAAAAGTTCCGCCATAGCGTCCTCTTGTGAAGGTCAAATATCCTTCATCTGCAAGGTTTGCGAAGGCTTTTCTAATTGTATTCGGGCTAACATCCATTAAATTCGCCATTTCCATAATTGACGGAAGTTTTGAATGAAGCGAATATTTTTCAATAATCATATTTTTTATTGCGTCTTGGATTCGTTCGTAGTGGTATCTTGCTGTAATTTGTGACTTTGCAAAAATTGAAGTTTCAATTTGGGGTTGAAGTTTTGAGTCATTTGGCATTTTTACGACACAAGTTCCATAACGACCTCGTTTTGGTAGCAATACACCTTCGTTTATAAGGATTTCTAAACTGTCGTGAATTGTTTTTACACTAACCTTTAGCGCTTTTGCAAGTTGTGCATGCGTAGGCATTTTGTCACCAATTCGCATGTTTAGTGTAATGTATTTTTTTATATCTGCAACAATGTTTGAAATCAAGGATTTTGAATTGTTTTGTGAAATTTCAAATTTGTTTGTTTTTAAAATCCAATTTAGGTCTTTATTATCAGTTTTTTCAATAATTCCCTGTATAATAAGATTTTCAATTGCAACTCTTGTTGTGTTTGTTGGAATACCTATGTATTGAGAAATTGCACGAGCAGAAGGCAGTTGTTCACCCGCTTTAAACTTGTTTTTTGCAATGAAGGTTTTTATTAATTCAATTGCATAATCTTTTTTTGAAACAGATTTTCTAAGTTTTACGTTTTTATTGTTTATATCGGCAATCATAGTACCAATGCATTGTTTTGAATATAAAAGTCCTTTGTCTTCAAGTGTTCTGTAAATGTTTTGAACCGTACCTGTGCTGATATCAAGCAAATCTGACATAAGTTTTTTTGTTGGCATCAAGTCGTTTGCATGAATTGTTTTGTCATAATTATCCAAAATCCACTTTTCAATGTGTTTAACGAGGTATTCAGTCTTAGAGCCTTCATAATCTTGATGGATAAAATCGGCAAATTCGCTAATTGGAATGTGGTTAAGTTTAGTTTTATCAAGTTGAACGAATTTTTCCATAATTTAATTATAGCCTATTTATAGAAAAACAATCAGTTTTTAATAAAATATTTACAAATGAAATAATCGTAATAAATTTGATTTTAATTGGTATTTGGTTTACGATACTAAGAGTAAGTATGCCGGGTCGGAATTAAAAAACTTACCGGTGCAGATATAAATTAAGGAGATATGCTATGACAGCAAAAAATTTTTTATTTACTTCTGAATCAGTAACAGAAGGACACCCAGACAAGGTATGCGATCAAATTTCAGACGCAATCTTAGACGAGTTTTTAACTAAGGACAACAAATCGAGAGTAGCAGCAGAAACAACTGTTACAACAGGTATGGCTTTAGTTTGTGGGGAGATTACATCAGATTGTTATGTAGATATCCCGTCAGTAGTTAGACAAACAATCAAAAATATTGGCTATGTTGGTGAAAACGGTGGCGGTTTTGATTATAAAACTTGCGCAGTTTTAACAAGCATTGATGAGCAATCATCAGACATCGCAGGCGGTGTAAACAAGGCGTTAGAATCAAGAAACGAAAACGCTGATACATCGGCTAAGGAAACAGAAGAAATCGGTGCTGGCGATCAAGGTATTATGTTTGGTTACGCATGTGACGAAACGCCAGAATTAATGCCTTTACCAATCAGCTTGGCGCACAAATTGTCCTATAGATTGTCAAGAGTTAGAAAAAAAGGTATTCTAGATTATTTACGACCAGACGGAAAATCTCAAGTTACAGTTGAATATAAAGACGGAAAACCTTCTAGAATTCATACAATCTTAATCTCAACTCAACACGATCCTGTAATTGGTACAATAAGTGATAATTCAAAGGTTCAAGAAATTATAAAAAATGATATTAGACAAAACGTAATTGATTTCGTGTTTAAGAACGAAAGAATTAAACCCGACGAAAACACAATTATTTTAGTGAACCCTTCTGGACGTTTCGTAATTGGCGGACCGCAAGGTGATGCTGGTGTTACAGGTAGAAAAATTATTGTAGATACTTATGGTGGCTACTCTAGACACGGTGGAGGTGCTTTCTCTGGTAAAGACCCAACAAAAGTTGACCGTTCAGCAGCTTATGCCGCAAGATATGTTGCTAAAAACATTGTAAAAGCTGGCTTGGCTGAAAAATGTGAAATTGAATTAGCTTATGCAATAGGTGTTGCTGAACCAATTTCTGTTTTGGTGGATACTTTTGGAACAGGCAAAATTTCAGATGAGGACTTGGCAGAATTAGTAAACAATAATTTTGATTTAAGACCAGTTGGCATTATTAAAAAGTTTGATTTAAGAAACTTACCAGCTAAAAATGGTGGTAAATTCTATCAAAAACTTGCTGCTTATGGTCACATGGGCAGAACTGACATTGAAGTTCCATGGGAAGAAACAGATAAAGCAGAAGTATTAAAAACTCAAGCTGAAAAATATACAGCTTTAGTTTAATGTTAAATTATAAAGGGCGCTTCTTTAAACGCCCTTTTTTAGTACAAATTAGTAAAGGGATTTTTTATGTTTTTAAACGCAATAGCTGTATTTATCGGAGGCGGAGTTGGGGCTGTTTTGCGCTTTCTTACAAGTTTGGCATACTTAAGATTTTATAATTTTAACTTGCCCTTAGCTACTTTAACTGTAAACTTAATCGGTTCTTTTTTATTAGGTTTGTTAATTGCATATTTTGATGGTGCAAGTGATATTCCCGAAAATGTAAAATGTGCAATGACAATAGGTTTGTGTGGCGGTTTTACAACCTTTAGTACTTTTGCTTTTGAAGTTTTTGATATTATCAAACGTGGAGAATACTTTATTGCAATTTTTTATACAATATTAAGCGTATTTTTATGCGTTTTAGTTGCAGCAGCAGGTTATTATTGGGCTAAAAATTATGTTTACTACTAATCAACAACAATTTACAAAACGAGTTTTATTTGTCGGTATTCCAGATATGGCGTATGTTTGCCTTGACGGTTTACTTCAAGCTGGAGTAAATATTGTAGGTGTTATGGGTCCTAAAAAAACTCATGGTACTTATGAACCTTTTAAGCGTTTTGCTTTGTCTAGAAATATGAATTTTATTGAATGGGACGACTTGAAAACGCCTATGTTTATTGATTATATTAAATCTTTAGATATTGATGTTGCAGTTGTTTCGTCGTTTAATTATAAAATTCCAAAAGAGTTGCTTGAAGCGACAAAAGCTGGTTTTATAAATATTCACCCATCTCTACTCCCAAAATATAGAGGGGGAAACCCTTATTCAACAGTAATTATGAACGGTGAAAAGGAAACAGGTGTAACGCTTCATTTTATGGACGAAGGGTTTGATACAGGTGATATTATTGCTCAAAAAACGGTTCAAATTGCACCACTAGAGACAATGGGAACTTTGTTTAATCGCTTGAATTTCTTAGGTATGCAAATGCTTGTTGCAGTTTTGGCTCAATTTGAAAAAGGTGATTTGCCAAGACGAAAACAACCTGAAGGTGAATTTATTGAAGGTAAAAGCATAAAAGAGAATGACTTGTTCATTGATTACACAAAATCTGCCCTTGAAGTTGATAGATTTATAAGAGCTTTAAACCCTTTCTTGATTGCCTCTACGACATTTAGAGACAATATGATTAAGATATTTATGTCAGAGGTTGTAAAAGGTAATTCTTCAAAATATAAAGCTGGAGAAATTGCAAAAGTTGAAAAAGACAAGTTTCTTATCGCAACTGGTAATGGCTTTATAAGCCCGACTGCAATTCAATTTGGCAGTTTTTTTGTAGGTAACGCTCAAGATTTTATAAAAATTCTTGCGCCAAAAGTTGGTGAGGTATTCAAATAATGGACGAATTAAAATTTTTAACAGCAGGTATGCCACTAAGAACAGATAAAAAAAGAGGGTATGAAAACGCTCTTGAAATTTTAGATGAGATGAATTTAGACGGTATAGAAGTCGAATTTGTACAAGGTGTTAGAATGAGTGAAAAATCTCGCCAAGTGGTTAAAGATGCGTCTAAAAAATACGTCTTTACTGCACATGGACCATTCTTTATTAACTTAAACGCAAGAGAACAAGAAAAAATTGATGCAAGTATTACAAGAATTATAGATACGGCAACTGTTGCAAATGAGTTTGGTGGTTATAGCATAACTTACCACGCAGCGTTTTATTTAGGCAATGACAAAGACGTGGTGTTTAAACGTGTTGCTGATAGAACGGCTCAAATTATTGAAATCCTAGAAAAAGACAATAATAAAATTTGGATTAGACCTGAAACAACGGGTAAAGCAACTCAATGGGGCGATATTGACGAAATTATTAAATTGTCAAAAGAGTTTAAACAAGTGCTTCCATGTGTTGATTTCTCGCATATTCACGCAAGAAGTGGCGGTGCTTTTAATACTTATGACGAATTTTGTGAAATTTTAGAAAAAATAGCAACTAACTTGGGTGATGAGGCAATAAACAATTTCCACGCTCACTTAGCAGGTATCGCTTATACTGCAAAAGGTGAAAAAAATCACTTGCCACTAGAGGAGTCGGATATGAATTACAAAGACCTACTAAAAGCGATGAAAAATTTTAATGTAAAAGGTGTTGTAGTCTGCGAATCTCCAAATATTGAAGACGATTGTAAATTAATTAGTGATTACTATAAATCCTTATAATAGGTTCGTGTTATAATGATTACAAACATTTAGTTTTAAACTCTAGATGACAAGGAGATAATAATGATTAATGAACAATCACCATTTTTCTTTACACAAGATTATCAAGTAAGATACAGCGAGATGGATTACAAAAAAGCCTTGAAACCTTCTGCTTTGTTCAACTTTTTGCAAGATGTTGCTACAAATGCTGCTAATAAAGGCCATTTTGGCTATTATGAAGTTACAGAACGAAACTTAGCTTGGTTTTTGTTAAAATACCACATGGAATTTAGTAATTATCCTGTAGACATTAAGGATTTGTTCATTAAGACTGAGGCAAGAGGCTACAATAAACTTTTTGCTCATCGTGATTTTGAACTTTATAACGAAAACAAAGAACTTGTAGGCAGAGTTTTGAGCTATTGGTCATTGGTTAATGTTAATGATCGCTCAATGTTAGCTCCGCAAACTGTATTTACTCAATTTGAAAAGGTTGAAAAACGAGAAGACGATATGTCCTTCAAAAAGGTTCACGAACCTGAAAGAATTGATTATACTGAGGAATTTAAAATTAGATTTGATGATATTGATGTAAATCAACACGTAAACAATGCAAACTATATTGTTTGGGCGTTTGAAACATTGCCAAAAGAATTTAAAGATACTCATAAAATTAAAACACTTGATATGGTGTTTAAGAAAGAAATTAAATTTGGAAATACAGTTGTTTCAGAAGCACAAATTGATGACAACTTAGCAAAAATTGTTGTAAAAAATAAAAATACAAACGACGAACTTTGCGCAGTAAATGTAGAATTTGTTTAAAAAAAAGACATAAAATTGCAGATATCGCCATCTCAATTATAACAAATTTTATTTATAAAAAATGACTGTTTTAAAACGTACGTACTTATACGTACGCTTTTTTACGGACAAATAACCCTGTATTGCAATATAATTAGTCTTTTGCGAATAAAAAACATAGAAATGACAGGTATATCATACTTTTCACTTATTAAGTGTGGCTAAAAAATACTATTTTACAATCATAAACGATTTTAGGCTTCTGCCTGTGTCATTTGCTTCAATAGAAGTTACGTGAATTTTCTTGTAATCAAGTGAGGTCGAACTGCCACCGTCAAAAGCCATAGCCTTTTCAAACCCGTAACTTTTGCACAAATCCCTTGCTTCAAAGATGTTTTTAGGGTTTTTATTGGTAATAATCAAAATGTGCATTTCATTATTTTTAATACCTACAATAGTTCTAGGCACGCGGTCAAGCATTGATGCAGACTGTCTTATGATGTTGCCTTCTTCATTTTTTAGGATAAAGAATTCTTCTTCTAATCTAAGTTCTGGCAATAGCTGTGGACCGCCTTGAGCTGATGTTTTAACACTACACATAAAGTTTACGGGCGTGTTGTGTGGCACAATTTCGTATCGCAACTTCTTGTTACATTCTACAATCCTAAATTCAGAACGGTTTAAGATTTTCTTCATGTGCAATCTTAAAAGCGGATTAAGCATTAAATTATCGTTCATTAAAGGGTCTGCGACTGTTTGACCATCGGTTACAATATAAGAAATTGTTTTACCGTTTTTAGGGTCAAAAAAGCCAGTATTGATAGTCAATAGAGCTCTTGTCATCTCGTGAACTTCTTTGTTTGTCTTCAACGTATCTGTTGCAATAAAATTTATACGCTTCTTTACTGCGTTTCCGCTTAAGGTAATATGATAAATTCCGTTATCTTCTTTTATTGATACGGGTGAAGCCAATACGCTAGAACCCAATAATAGTAAACATACTAATAATACTATCTTTTTCATTTTGTTTATCCTTATAAATCTTTTGATTTGTAAAATGCTATAATTGCAAGCAAGAAAGCAATTGGCGGTGTAGCTGCTGTAACAAGTGGTGGTAATACGTTCTTTTCAGCCAATAAATCAAAGAATGGTAATGTAATGTAATATAAGAAAATACAACCAATTGCAATAGTGAAGCCAATTAAACGTTGTTCACGAGGCTTGCTGAAGCCCAACAAACAGCCCATAATAGCCAATAAGACACATACAAACGGGTGGAAAAATCGTTGATAGTACTTATTCAACATATAGTGATAATCCTCGTCAAGGTTTTCGTGTTTAAGTAGTTTTACATATTTCCAAAGATTTGCATTTGTAATTTGACGTTCTTTTTTTACAGAATATGTCATAAGCATAAATGCGCTTTCAGCGTCTTTTCCTTTTAGGATGTCGTATTTATCTTTTTGGTCAATTTTAATAAAAATTCCATCATTTGAAATTGTGTATTCAGTAACGTCATTCAATTCCCAATGGTCTGGATATGTTTTACCGTGCTGAGATACAAGAATATGAGTCAAACCGTGCAAGTCATCATAAACTTTTCTAGAAAAGTCTAAAACAATTACATTGCCAAGGTTTCCGCCTTGATATCTAGATACGATTACTGCCAATAATGGTTGGTTCTTTTCGTTCTTTTTTGTGTACATATACTCAATTGTAGGGTTGTAGCCTTCGATTTCTAAGTTTTTGTTTTGTGAGTACGGAATTAAGATGTCGCCAGTAACAAAACATAACGCTGTAACGATAAGGCTTAACACTACAACTGGTGCAATAATTCGGCTGAAAGATAAACCGATTGCACGAAATATTGTTAATTCGCTGTCTTTACTTAATTTATCAAAAGTAAACAAAGTACCAAGCAACAAACCTACAGGAAAAGCCTTTCCAAAAATCATTGGTAGTTGCATAATAAGGTATAAAATACCGTTTACAAGTGTTGTTTTACCTGCAAGGATATCTTTAATGGTGTTCAAAAGCATCTCTGGCGCAATCCAAACGATTGTAAATAATAAAATTGCAGCCAAAGTTGCAAATAATACTTGTTTAAAAATATATTTATCGTAAATAGTTGGTCTGAATGCAAGAATTTTTTTTAGCATTATAGTTGGAAGTCCTTTCCTAAATAAAATTCTTTAGCAACTGGGTCAACAGCAACATCTGCACTCTTACCTTGAATTTTAATCTTACCGTCAAAGATTACATACGCTCTATCAGTAATAGAAAGAGTTGCTTTAGGGTTATGGTCAGTAATCAATACGCCCAAGCCTTTATCTTCTGAAAGTTTTCTGATATTATCTTTGATTTCTCCAATAGCAATAGGGTCAATACCCGTAAATGGTTCATCTAGCAAAATGAAGTCAGGGCTTGCAGCAAGTGCACGAGCTAATTCAACCCTTCTTCTTTCGCCACCGGATAAAGAAATTGCAGATTCGCTACGAAGTCTTGTAACGCCAAATTCGTCTAAAAGTTCTTCTAACTTTCTTTTCTTTTCGTTTACAGTTAACTTATCATTCATTTCTAGAACAAGTTTTATGTTATCATCAACTGTTAATTTTCTAAAAATAGATGCTTCTTGTGGTAAGTAGCCAATACCAGCTTTAGAACGCAAATTCATTGGCCAAGTAGAAATATCTTTGCCGTCTAGAAGCACTTGACCTTTATTGGGTTTTACAAGACCTACAACCATATAGAAGGTTGTAGTTTTACCTGCACCGTTAGGCCCTAATAAACCAACGACTTCACCTTTATTAACATCAAAAGAAATATCATTTACAACACTTCTATCGCCATATATTTTAACTAAATTTTTTGCTTCGATTCTCATACAATATCCTCTTTAATAATAATTATTGTACGAAAAACATGGCTTATAAACAATAAATGTTAAAGTAATTTAAGTATAAATCTTAGATTACAAAATCATATCTTCAAAGTTCATAGTATCGTTGTAGCTGAACATGTGAATAAATGTGTAAAGCGCTTCAGGCATGAAACTTTTTGTACCCATTTCTAACAAAGCTCTAATGGCGTCTTTGCTATTTTTTACAAGGTGTGGAGTTCTGTTGAAGGATAAGTTATCAAAGCTGTTGCAAATGCTGATTACTTGGCTTTCTTTTGCAATTAAATCACCAGATTTACCCATTGGATATCCTGAACCATCATTTTTTTCGTGGTGTTCAAGTGCCACCAACGCAATGTTTTCAGGCATTCTCATATCAATTTTTAAAATTTTGTAACCAATTCTTGTATGTTCATGTAAGGCTTTTTGCTCTTGATTAGACAAGGTTTGTTTATTTACTAATTTTGGGTCAAGTTTAGTTTTGCCAATGTCGTGTAATAATGCAGCTAAAACAATGTCTGAAATCATAGTTTCTTTCATTTCTAGTTTTTTAGCAATTAAGCCAGCAAGAATAGCAACGTTAAGAGCATGGCATTTGTCATATTCACCAATAAGTTTTACTTGTGATGAAAATACAAGTTTGTCTTGTCTAAAAATAATATCTTGTAACAACTTGTCACGAATATTAAAGAACAAGTTTGCGGTTTCTGTCATTGGGCGAGAATAAAGCCCTGTAATAGTTTCGTGATAGAATGCTTTTAATTTAATTTGATTTTGAGGGTCAATTTTCGCCTTTTTATTGATAGGACCTTTGTAGTTTAAGATACTTGTTTCATCAACAATTGTGTTACTTTTCAACACTTGGTTTGGATTCATATCGAACTTTTCAAAAACACGATCCTTAGTTTTTGATTGTTCTGAAAAGTCATCAAAAATTTTGTTTAAATCTTCTTTTGTATATTCTTCTCTTTCTTCGTGAGGAATAACGATAGGCTCTGGAATTTCCTCTTCTGGAAGAATATCTAATTCTTCTTCATCGTCTCTATAGATAACGTTCAAGTGCTTTAATTGAAGCAACTTACCAGGAGTAAGGATTTCGCCCGATACAAATAGCTTTTCTCCAAACTCTGAATATAAGTTAAACGGCAATATTTTGTAGTTTACTAATTCTTCTGTAGTAATTGTCTTCATGCTTTTTATTATTGCACAAATTTCAAAAAATGTGAATACTTAGACATAAAAAAAAGCCATGTACTTTCGTGCATAGCTATTGATTAGGGATATGTGTATCGTCGTCTCTAAGGAGTATAGTGTTATATTAGCAGTGCTTTACAAAAAATAAATCATTTTAAAGTATGAGATTTTGAATTTCTTCTCGTATATTAAGTTTATATAAAGATACATTAAATTTATGGTAAACTTTTCTTGTCAAATAGATTTATGGAGATTTGGAATTTATGACAACAGAATTTAAGCATGTTCCGCAAGACGGAAAAGATATCACAGAAGCTGATATTAAGAAAATTATTAAAGAAGAAAATGTTAAATTCATTGAACTTCAATTCGTTGATATTAACGGTCAGGTTAAAAGTTTAACAATTCCATCTGAGCATATTGATAAAGCATTAGAAAATGAAATGATGCTAGATGGTTCATCTATCAAAGGTTTTAGAAGTATTGAAACTTCTGATATGTTGTTCTTCCCTGATAAAAATACATTCAAAATTCTACCTTGGAGAGAATTTGACGGAGTTAACACAGCAAGATTGATTTGCGACATTCACAATGCTGATGGAACTCCATTTGAAGGTTGCCCTCGTTGTAACTTAAAAAGAATGATGGCAGAAGCTAAAAAACTTGGTTATACAATGAATGTCGGTCCAGAAGTCGAATTTTTCTTATTTAAGCGAGATGAAGAAAATCATCCAACAAAAGAAACTATTGACAGAGCCGGTTACTACGATATCGGACCTGATGATTTAGGTGAAGATATTCGTGCAGAAATCGCATTAACACTTCAAGCTATGGATTTTGATATAGAAGCATTACATCATGAAGTAGCAGACAGTCAACATGAAATTGATTTTAAATATGCAGATATCTTAACTGCTGCTGATAATGTAGCAACATTTAAAGTTGCAGTTAAATCAATTGCTGCTCAATATGGTTTACATGCAACATTTATGGCTAAACCTATTTTCGGAATTAATGGCTCAGGTATGCACTGTAACATTTCATTGTTCAAAAATGGTAAAAATGCATTTTATGACGCAAAGACAGAAACTCAATTGTCAGATGTTGCAATGCACTCTATTGGTGGCTTGTTGAAACACGTTAAAGGTATTACAGCTGTATGTAATCCAACAGTAAACAGCTACAAGCGTTTAGTTCCAGGTTACGAAGCTCCTGTTTACTTAGCTTGGTCATTAGCTAACAGAAGTGCTTTGTTAAGAGTTCCAGCAAAACGTGGTAACGCAACTCGTGTAGAACTTCGTTCACCTGATCCATCTTGCAACCCATACTTAGCATTTGCGGTAATTCTAGGTGCTTGTGTTGACGGTGTTAAAAACGAAATTAAACCGCCAAAACAAGTTGAAGCAAACATTTATGCATTATCTCCAGAAGAAAGAAAGAAAAAGAAAATTGATTCACTTCCTGGCAGTTTAGCAGAAGCATTAGTTGCTCTTGATGCGTCGAAAGTAGCTAAGGAGGCTTTAGGTCCTCACGTATACAAAGAATTCTCTGACACTAAAAATAAAGAATGGGACGATTTCAGAATAGATGTTTCTCAATGGGAACTAGATAGATATTTTGAAAGAAGCTAATTTTATTTTATAAGATAAGCAAATAGAGGCGCTTGCGTGAAACGCAAGCGCCTCTATTACTTTGTAAAATATTTTTGTAGTAAAATATAGCTAAGGAAAAGGATTGGAATTATGTTAGCAGATTATCATTTACACACTCATAATAGCGAAGACTCAAATGTATCAATGGCGGAATATGTAAAACGTGCGTTAGTGCTTGGTTTTAAAGATATCTGTTTTACAGATCATGTAGAATATGCAATGATAAGCCCCATTGCAAAAGGCGAAAAAGATTATTATGGCGAATATAAACAAGTTTTGGCTGAATACGGCGATAAATTAAACATAAAATTTGGGGCTGAATTTGGTGTGCAAAAAGATAATATAGACTTTTTTAATGAATTTTTTATAAAATATCCTTTTGATTTTGTACTTTTATCTTGTCATACAATTGACGGTTTAGGACTTTTTGACGGTGGGTATTTGGTAGGTAAAACTCAAAAAGAATATAATGAAGCATATTATAACGAAATTTTGAATGTGGTTAAAAACTTTAAAAACTACTCTGTTTTAGCACATTTAGATTTAATTAGAAGATATGATAGTGCTTATTATGGTTTTGAAAAAACAAAAGATATAGTTGCCGAAATCTTGACTCAAACGATAAATGACGGTAAGGGTATTGAGGTCAATACTTCTTGCTTTAGATATCATATTCCAGATTTGACACCTTCAGTTGATATTTTAAAATTATACAAAGATTTAGGTGGAGAAATTATTACAATTGGGTCTGATGCTCATGCTGTAAATCAGTTTGGTTATGAAATAGCAGATGTAAGAGAACAGTTGGCAGAATTAGGTTTTGAACATTTTTACACCTTTGATAAAATGCAACCTACAAAACATAGTATGCGTGTGATTCAAAATGTTTAGAAACTTGACATTTTCTGGTTTTGATTTACTATATCGGTATATTTAGGGATAAATTTATGGTTCAAGAAAATTATTCAGCTATCATTATAGGAAGCGGTTTAGCAGGATTATATTCCGCAATAAAATTAAGTCAGGTTATGCCAAATGGTAAAATCTTGATGGTTACAAAGTGTGAACTTGGTGAAAGCAATTCAAGATATGCGCAAGGCGGAATTGTTGGCGTGTTAAAAGAAAACACAGCGGATTCTGTGGCATCTCACGTTAGCGATACGCTTAATGCAGGTGCAGGTTTAAGTGATTTTAATGTAGTTAAATATATTTCTGAAAAATCAAATGACGTAATTCACAACTTGATTAATTTGGGCGTGCCTTTTGATAGAGATGAAAACGGCGAGTTGTTATTTACTCTTGAGGGAGCGCATAGCGTAAGAAGAATTTTACATTGTAATGGTGATGCAACCGGTCGTGGCATTGAAAAAAGGTTATCTGAATTAGTTGCACAAAATGAACAAGTTATTTTAAAAGAAAACACAATTGCAGTTGAAATTTTAAAGGAAAATGATGCTTGTAAAGGTGTAGTTTTATTTGACGGTTCCAATTATTCGGTAGCATTTTCAAATGTTGTTGTATTGGCTACGGGTGGTATCGGTCAATTATATAAAAATACAACAAATCCTCAATGTGCAACAGGCGACGGCTTTGCTCTAGCTTATAATGCGGGTGCAATTTTGCAGGATATGGAATTTGTTCAATTTCACCCAACAGCTCTTGCCGTTCAAGGTGAAGATGCGAATCATTTAATTAGTGAATCTGTTCGTGGAGAAGGTGCAATTTTAGTTGATGAAAATGGTAAACCCTTTATGCAAAAATACCACGAATTAAAAGATTTAGCGCCAAGAGATGTTGTTGCAAGAGCAAATTTTGAAGAAATGAAATTGAGCGGAAAAGATTATGTTTTCTTAAATGCGACAGTTATTCCAAAAGAAGTTCAAGAAAAGCGTTTCCCATCAATTTCAGCAATGTGTTTGAAGAATAATATTGATATGACAAAAGATTTTATACCTGTACACCCTGCTGCACACTATTTTATGGGTGGTATAAAAGTAAATTATGATGGAAGGACCTCTATAAAAGGCTTGTTTGCTTTGGGAGAAGTTTCTTCAACAGGTTTACAAGGGGCAAACAGATTAGCTAGTAATTCATTGTTAGAGTGTGTTGTAAGCGCTTATGCAATGTCTGAATTTGTTCAAAAAAATATTGATGATGAACTTATTGAAATGTCTGATGAATTAAACAAGGTTCTGAAAAAATACTCTCAAGAACTCGGTTTTATTGAGTATGATACTGATGTTTTAAAATCAGAATTGCAAAGTTTGATGTGGGACGGAGTTGGAATCATTCGTTCTGAAGCCTCTTTAAAAGAAGCTCAAAGTCGCTTAAATGACTTAAAATCTCAATTTTTGCGTAATGAAAAATGCTTAAGCGTTCAAGAATATGAATTTAAAAATATGTTGACAGTGGCTCAACTAATCATAACCTCTGCACTTCAAAGAAAAGAATCTCGTGGTGCTCATTATCGTGAAGATTATCCTATGACTAAAGAAATTGCAGAACATAATTGTATTATAAAAGAACAAGGAGAACTAAGTTTTGTTAGATAGATTTTTAATTGATAAATATGTGCTTTCAGCATTAGAAGAAGATATCGGTTTTGGAGATATTACAACTGATAACCTAGCAACAGAAAAAGATGTTTTAGAAGCTAAATTAAACACTCGTTCTGAGGGTATTGTATGTGGTTTAAAAGTTTTTGAAAGAGTTTTTAAAAATCTTTCTGATGATGTAGAAATTAAATTTTATTTTAAAGACGGAGATAAAATTAAAGCTGGTGATACAATTGCGGAATTAAAAGGTTCCGCATCTGCAATTCTTAAAGGTGAAAGGACTGCTTTAAATTTTGCTCAAAGAATGAGTGGTATTGCAACCGAAACAAGAAAGTATCAAGATGCAATTGGTGAAGGCTTAAAGGCTAGAATATCTGATACAAGAAAAACAACTCCAAACTTTAGAGTATTTGAAAAATATGCAGTATATGTTGGTGGGGCTTGTATTCACAGATTTAACCTTGCCGATTGTGCAATGATTAAGGATAATCACATAAAATTAGCTGGTTCTTTAACAAAAGCAGTGGAAAAAATTAGAAAAAATATTTCTCACACACACAAAATAGAAGTTGAATGTGATACTTTAGAACAAGTTAAAGAGGCAGTAGCATGTGGTGCAGATATTATTATGCTAGATAACATGTCATGCGAAACAATGAAAAAAGCTGTTGAAATCATTGATGGAAAGGCAATTACAGAGGCTAGTGGTAACGTAAATTTATCAACAGTTCATGCTATTGCAGAAGTTGGTGTTGATATTATTTCATCAAGCGCAATTGTTGCAAAAGCTCCAACACTAGATTTAGCGCTAGATATGTAAGAATATTACGTAATGTAACATTTTTTACCTTTATTGAAATCGACAATCAAAAATTGTTTTTATATAAATGTAAGTGATAAAAAACACGAGATTGGTTTAGAATGGAGTGATGATATATGGCATTAGGTTTTAATTCAAATTTATTTAATACAAATACTCAAGCAAGAGGTGCTGAAACAGCAGGTTCGTTAGCATCAGTAAATACTGAAACAGCTGGAACGTTAGCTAGCAATGTTGAAACTGCTGGTACTATCGCATTTGTAAACTCTGATAATCAAATTGATAGTTTCCAATCTAGCAATCCTTTTGCTCCACAAATTGATTATAGTCAATTTGCTAACATCGAAACAGCTGGAAGCGTTGCAGACGCAGGTATTGAAACAGCAGGCTCTTTAGCATTTGATGCAGAAACTGCAGGTTCTTTGGCTTTCTCAGGCGCAGAAACAGCAGGCTCTGTTGCTTCAAGTGATGGCGGTGCAAGTTTCAGCTCTTCTGATGGTGGCTTTGTTTGCTAGTCAACCTATAATCAATTTTACAAAATTTTTATCACATATCTAAATCAATCACAATTAAAAGCAAGTCATAGACTTGCTTTTTTAATCTTTTATTTTGCTTTTTTCAAAGTTTCTTTTACGGTGTTTATAGGAATTGCAAATCCAATTCCAATGTTTGAAATGTTGTTGTCAGGATTGTAAATTGCTTGGTTTATCCCAATTACTTCACCGTCGGTTGTAATTAATGGTCCACCGGAATTACCAGGATTTATCGAAGCATCAGTCTGAATTTTGTCTTTTGCATAATCAATTCTTGAAATTATTCCTTGAGTTAGTGTTCCATTAAAACCAAATGGACTGCCTATGGCAAGCACTTTTTGCCCAACTTTAGCTTTTCCAGAGTCTCCTAGCAATACTGTTGAAAGTTCTTCTTTTGTTTTTATCTGAATTAAGGCGATATCTTTGTTTGATGAGTATAGAACTTTAGCCTTATAAATATGTCCATTATGAAGTGTAACTTCAATATTTTTTCCCTCATCAACAACATGTGAACTTGTTAAAATAATTCCCGTTTTATCAATAATACACCCACTACCACTTGATACACCAAGAGGAAGCTCTGCATCAATAGACACAATAGCAGGATTTAATTTTTCATAAACATTCATGTAAATCATTTCTTCATTGTCGTAGGCAATAACTGCGATATTTGTAACAAAAGATAGACTAATTGCAATAATAAACTTTTTAAACATAACCTTGAAAGCTCCATTCCTGCTGTATTATGTACGAGCTTTAAATTTTTTACTACTAGCTTTGTAACAAAAGTTTGTATATTTCTTGCCAGCATTAAACCTTTATTTTATAATTACAATGAAATCTAGTATCAGATTTTAAAAGAGATATGAGTAAGGAAAGGAAATTAAGAATGAACAGTATTGAGTTATTCAAACAAGCATTAAGCGAAAAAAGAGCATTAAAAGTTATTTCAGGTATCAACAACTTAAACTTAGAAAAAGTTGAAATGGTTGTTTCTTCAGCTATCGAAGCAAAAGCTACAGCTATCGACGTTGCAGCTAATGAAGAAGTTTTATCTTTAGCAACAAGATTAATCTCTGAATCTAACTCAGATATTACATTATTTGCATCTTCAATCAGCGCTATGGAATTGGCAAACGCAGTTAACAACTTCCACGTTAACGCTATCGAATTAGGCAACTTTGATGCATTATATAATCAAGGTATTACAATGTCATCAATTCAAATTTTAGACATTGTTAAAGAAACATTATCATTAATTAGCAGCGAAATGAGATCTCAAATCTTATTCTCAGTTACTATCCCTGGTTCATTAGCTATTAACGAACAAATTTCATTAGCTAGAGAATTAGAATCATTAGGCATTGACTTAATTCAAACAGAAGGTTTTGTTTCTCAAGCTAGCAATTTTGAAGGCGCAAGAGCTTGGTTAAACAGAGCTGAATTAACAATCTCTAACACATTAGAATTATCAAAAAATATTGAATTACCAATTATGACAGCTTCAAACATCAACACAACAACTGCTCAATTTGCATTTGCTGCTGGTGCTAGTGCTATCGGTTGTGGTTCTTGCATTAATAGATTAGAATCAAAAATTTCTATGTTGGCTGTAATCAGCAACTTAGTTGAAATTGCTAACAGAAACTCAATCATGATTTCTGCATTGAAAAATTCAAAAATGATGCAATCTCAAGAAATATCTTCTTTAGTTTAATTTCATATTAAACAATAAAAGAGGCGGTTAGCTTTGCTAACCGCCTCTTTCTTTATAAAAATAAAATTTATAATCCTAATTTTTTCAAAACTTTATTTAAATCTTTTTCAAGTTCTTTGTTTGTTTTTAGAGCTTTTTTAATTTTTTCGGCTGAATACATAACCGTTTGGTGCTTTTTGTTTAGGAAGTTTCCAATGCTTTCGTAACTAAGTTGAAGATGTTCTCTTGCAATGTAGCAAACAATTGCACGAGCATTTGAAATTGCTTGAACTCTAGCTGAACTCAAGAAGTTTTCTACTGTAACATCAAAGTAATCTGCAACAACACTTGCAACTTTGTCAATTGTAGGTTTATTTTCTAGTTCTTCAAGTTTTAAAACTTTTTGAGCATATTTTAAAGTTATAGGTTCTTGTTCAATATTTGAAAATGCGCTAACTTTAGTAAAAGCGCCTTCAAGTTCTCGTACATTATCTTTTTTATATTTTGCAATGTACTCAAAAACATCTTGCGGAAGATTTTCAAATCCTTTTTCTTTTGCGAAATTTTCAAGAATTTTAACCCTAGTTTCATACTTTGGAGGTTTTATTTCAACAACTAAACCTTGTTCAAATCGTGTGCGCAAGCGTGTCGGAATTTCAGGCAAATCTTTTGGTAATTTGTCTGAGGTTAAAACGATTTGTTTATTTGCGTTGTAAAGTGTATCAAAGGTATTGAACAACTCATCCATACATTTCTTTTTATTCTCAATAAATTGAATGTCATCAATTAAAAGAATGTCAATATTTCTGTATTTGTTTCTGAATTTGTTCATTGAACTTGTTGTGCTTTTGCCCTTAGTAAAGGTTGAGCAAGTACTGTTGATGTAATCATTGATGAAATCTTCAGTTTTTATACAACGAACTTTTAAATTCCCCTTCATAATTACGTGGTGTCCAATGGCTTGCATTAAATGGGTTTTGCCTAAACCAGAGCCACCTTGAATGTAAAGAGGATTATATAAATTTGTCGGATTTTCAGCAACTTGCTGTGCTGCAGCTTTTGCAATTTTGTTGTTTTCGTCAGTAACAAAATTGTCAAATCTGTAGCGAAGATTGATGTTCATGGAGTTTAAATAAGATAAGTTGTCAATAGCTTGTTTATGTTCAACTTCCTCTTGCTTTTTCTTTTCAATTTTCTTTAGCTCAGTAGCTTTTTCTTTTTTTATTTTTTTAGCTAAATCTTCATCAACCTCAAAATTTACAATAATATCTTGATTTAAAACTTTTTTAAAAGTATCTAAAAATGCTTGGTATTGAGTTCTTTTTAAATAGTCAATACCAAAAGATTCACCAGAAATAAGCGTAAATTGATTATCCTCAAACGAAATTGCTTCAAGAGGTTCAATCCAAGGTTCAAAAGTTGACGCAGGTACAACCTGTTTCAATTCTTCCTTTACATTTTCCCAAATCTTTTTTACTTTGCTAGTGTTCATAAGTCTATTTTACAACAAAAATAACTTGTAGAAAATAATTCCGGCAGACATGCTTAAGTTTAAGGATTCTACTTTGCTATCCATTTCAATAGTAACTTTGTCTGTTGCAAAATTAATCAATTCTTTGCTAAGCCCGTCAGCTTCAGCCCCAAACATTACTAGGACTTTGTCTTGAGGTTTAAAATCTTTTAAAAATACACTATCATCTGATTTTGGCAAAGTGGCGATTCTTGTGTAATCTTTAAAATATTCTTGTAAAACTGAAAAATCTTTTATTTGAATAACAGGAGTTTTCCATAAGTTGCCAACAGAAGCTCTTACACATTTTGGGTTGTATAAGTCAACCGTGTTGCCGTAAAGAATAATTCCGTCAAGAGAAAATGCGGTCGCAGTTCGTAAGATTGTGCCTAAATTGCCTAAATCTTTAATGTTTTCAAATAATGCAACTCTTTTGGCATCTTTAAGACAAGTGATGTCATAAATTTTTTGCTTGCCGACTGCTACTGCGTCAGGTGCGGAGTCTGTTGTAGAAAGTCTTTTTAATACTGGTTCAGTAACGTAGACAATTTTTTCTTCTAAAAAATCATAATGAAATGCTTTTTCTTTTAATACAAAAATTTGTTCAATTTCAATGTCAGCGTTGAAAGCTTCTTCAATGGCTTTTAACCCTTCTAATAAAAACTTTTTAGACTCGTCTCTGTATTTTTTTTGTTGAAGTTTTACGATTTCTTTTACAGTTTCATTGTTTACGCTTGTAATTTCCATTATTTTACCTCAAAGTAGCTTAACCATTCTTTTTCTTGCTCATCAAGAAGTGAAAAATCAATAAGTTTCTTTTCATAATGCATTTTTACAAAAGATTTAATCTTTTCGTTTTGTAAATAGCAAGAGTTTTCTAATCTTACACCGAAAGAGCCTTGCTTGTAAAGTCCAGGTTCGATTGTAAAGCACATGTTATTTTGAAGTGGAATTTTTGAATCCCAAGTTCCTTGACTCAATCTAGGTGGTGCTTCGTGAACACTAACCCCAATACCGTGTCCTAAGCCGTGATTAAATACAAAACCTGCGGGTGCATTTTCTTCTAAAAATTCACGAGCAACTCTGTCAATATCTTGTCCAATCTCAAATTTTGCGGTGTTGAAGGCTCTTAAGAATGCTTTTAAAACTGTCGTGTATACAGTTCTTTGTAACTTATTTGGTTCACCCTTAACAAAAACCCTTGTGATGTCTGTTGCTAAACCACCTTCGTAGTATCCGCCACAGTCAATTAATACAAGTGAACCTTCTTTTATAATCTCGTCTTTTGAGGACTTTGAATAGTGTGCTAAGGCTGAGTTTTCGTCTTTTGCGACTATTGATGTAAAGGATTGTCCAATTGCACCATATTTTTTAAAGTTCTTTTCTAATTCTTCTTTTATGTCAAATTCTGAAATGTTGTCGTTTTCCGCTATAAATTTTCCTGTGTCAGCCAATGCCATGTCTGTTTTTGCAAACGCATCTTTGTAATGTTCTAATTCTGCATCTGTTTTTATACATTTTGTGTTTGATATTGGATTCCATTTGATTTTGCTTGCTTTTGAGCCTAAAAGAGCGTAATCGTGGGCTGTAACTGTCATTTCATCAACGTAAACTGTATCAAACTTACATTTTTTTATAAATTCGTCAAAATTTGCAAGTGTCTCATCTTTGAAAAGATAATTGTTTTTGTGCGTAAATAATGCCTTACCTTCAATTGAACAAGAGTTTGTTTTGTCGAAGTTTCTCAAGTTGTAAATGTATGACAGTTCTTCTAGGTTTGTAACTAAGAGTGCTTCATTAGCTTTCAAATCAAGGTCTTTTATCTTTTCTTCGGTTGTCTTTCCTGTTAAATTTAGTGGAATTTCTGTTAAGTTTTGAGGCTTAATTTCTATTTTTTCTTCAATGGGGTCTATGTCAAAAAGTTTAACCGAAACATTCTTTTCCCCCATTTTTTTTGTTAAATTTTCGTACCTAAATTGTGAATTTTTCTTTGAGCAAATGCCTAATATTGAATGCTCGTCCATTCTTTTTGCAAGTTCGTCGATTACTTTGTCGCCCATTTGAAGTTTTACAACAGTTATGTCATTATGATTGACTTCAAGGTCTGCTTGTACGTGATATCGTCCATCAACAAATAGATATACGTTGTCTTTTGTAACTAGAGCATCACCTGTTGAGCCTGAAAATCCTGTCAGATGATATCTGGAATTTTTTGATAATTCATTGTATTCTACCAAAAATTCATTGGTAGAATTTACTAATAAGTAATCAATTTTCTCTTGCTCTAAGAAGGTACGAGCTTTTTCAATATATTTATTCATTATTCAATAACGCCTGTAACTAGGATTAAATGCCAGCCAAATTGTGTTTGAACAGGTTCTGATAATTCACCTTGTTTTAGTGAAAACGCTGCATCTTCAAAAGGTTTAACCATAACTCCACGAGGGAAGAAACCTAAGTCTCCGCCTGCTTGACCTGACGGACATTTTGAGTATTCTTTTGCTGCTTCGGCAAAATCCTTGCCATTTTTAATCTCGTTGTATAACGCTTTTGCTTCTTCTTCAGTTGCTACTAAAATGTGTGAAGCCTTAACTTCTGTTGCCATATTTTTCTCCTTTTTGTTTAAATTTTCATCATTATTATAGCAAAAATATGAATAAAAATAAGTAAAAATAAAAAGTCCTTGACAACATGTAAAGTCCTTGTCACGTCTATTATGCCATGATTTCAGAAAGCTAATTGTAAATTTTTGTTACGGTTTTTGGCATGGAACTAACAAAAAATAATTTGTTGAGTTATTATTCATGTACAACTATCCCCAAATCTCCTCCCAAGATTATGAAGTATATCAAGCAGCAATAGCTGCTTTTTTTTTGATTTTGCGTATTAATTACTTTTTAAATGACAACAAATTATCCAATTTTTCAATAATTTGCATAAATAAAAATCCATAAGATTTTTTTATAATGTCTCGATGAACCTTATGTGGAATGATTTTTAAAGTTTCGTGTCTAATGATAAAATTATTTTTAATGTTTGTCAAAAATCTAAATGGACGCTTTCCTGCGTTGTCTAGGTGATTTCTTTTGTGAACAAGTATGTCTGTCACATTCATTGAATTACCTAAAAGGTGTGCAAGGTTGAATAAAAATTTGTCCGGACAAATTTTCCAAGCGTTGGTGTTTGTATATTTTAAAACGTCTGTTAAAACTTCTCGTTTGAACATTCCACAACTCATAGGTTGCCACCACCAACCGCCAAAAGGGTGTGTTTGAGGTGTTAAAATTTCATTTTTCTTAGCATTACAAACAACAAGTGCAACTGCGTTATTTGTAATGTGTTCGAGCATTCGTTCTGCAAAATTTGGTGTAATTGTATCATCTGAATCAATTATGCTGATGTATTGTCCTTGTGCTTCTTTTAGACCCGTTATGATTGAAGCAAGCTGACCTTTGTTTGTGCAATGTTTTATTAGTTTTATTCCAATTTGTTGTTCAAGTATTTCTGCGGAGTTGTCTTTTGAGCAGTCATCAACAACAATTATTTCAAAGTCATTAATTGTTTGATTTTTTAAACTTTTAATTGTTTCTAAAACGTATTGTGAATAGTTATATGAAGTTACGATGAAACTTACTAACATTCTTTTTTACTCTTTTTGTTGTATATGATTGAAGAAGCTAGAGCAGCAAGGATAAATCCTAGTCCTAAAAGTCCTGTAATAACTTCAGGAACTTCTCTTATTGTAGATATGAACATTATAATTGCTAAAGCTCCGATTGCCCAATGAGCACCGTGTTCTAGGTAAATGTATTGGTCTAAAGTTTTCTTTTCAACAAGCATAATTGTTAAAGAACGAACAAACATTGCACCAATAGATAAGCCAATTGTAATGATTAAAATATCTTGACTTAATGCGAATGCCCCTAAAACACCATCAAGTGAGAAGGAAGCATCAATAAGTTCTAAATATAAGAATGCAACGAGTCCGCCACCTTTTGCAACTTGTGCAAGTTCTTTTGCTCGTTGAGCCTCATGTTTTTCAAGCCAATGAGTAATGCCATCAATTAGCAAATATATAACAACACCAATTACCCCAGATGAAAGCACTGAGGCTTTGTATTCTACTGGAACATAGTGGTGTGTTACAAGTACCAAAATTAAAGTTAAAATAGTTTCTAAACCTTTTATGTTACCTAAATGAGAACAATATTTTTCTACACCTTTAATCCAATGAACTTTTTTTTCGCAGTTAAACATATATGAGAAAAATAACATTGCAAGAAATGCTCCGCCGAAGGCAACAATTGGTGCGTGTGTTTGGTGTAGATAGTGTGCATATTGATTTGAATCCGTAAGCGCTATTGTTGCAACCTTTATAATGCTAATTTTTGCAAAGATTGCGACTACAAGTAGCGGAAACAAAAATCTCATACCAAAAACGGCGATTATAATACCCCAAGTTAAAAAGCGATGTTGCCAGATATGCTCCATTTTTTCTAATTTTACGGCATTTACGACTGCGTTATCAAAAGACAAACTCACTTCCAGAATACCTAAAATTAAGGCTATAAACACGCATAAAAGACCAGTTCCCGAATGTACGTGTTCTCCCCAAAGGTAAGCAAGTATTATACCTACAACTGTTACAATAAATGAGCCTGTAAAATATTTCATCATTTCAATTTTTCCATTAATTCTTCTGCTTTTTTGTGTAAACTTTCAAGGTCAGAATCGTTGTAAATCACGAAGTCCCAATCTAGAACATTATCTAACCCTGTTTCTGTAATGTCATCCTCTCCAATTAATTCGCCTCTTTGGGCTCTAATTTCTCGAGGACATTCAATTCTAATTGATGTTGCGCCAGCTTTTTTGAAGGTTTCATACTCAAATGGTACTCTAACGTCAGTAACCATAATATTTCCTTCTTCTGCGATAATTTTCTTTAACCAATAATCATCGCTTTGACATCTGCCCCAATTGCCTAAATTTATTAAACCTTGACGATATTTAGCCTTGTTGTTTTCTATTTCTTCATAGGTCAAATTATGTTCACGACCATATTCAAGTTTAATGATGTCACCCATTGCGCATCGGTGGTAATCGGGCATATTTTCTAGCAAAATCTTTGCTAAAGTATCTTTTCCTGAATATTGTTTACCTGAAAAAATAATAATTTTATCTGCCATTTAGATTACCTCACGTATTTAGTTTGACCCAATTTCTTTAATATGTCAATAAATTAATAATTATGCAATTCGTTCTTGATTTTTAGCTTGCTTTTGCCTATAATGAACAAAGTTACAATAGTTGGAAAGTCGGAAACACAAAATGGCATTGAATTTTCAAGAATTAATATTTAACTTACAAAAATATTGGGCAGATCAAGGTTGTATAATTCAACAACCTTATGATATAGAAAAAGGCGCATCTACAATGAATCCTGCGACCTTCTTAAAGGCTTTAGGTCCAGAACCTTGGCATACTGCAATGGTTGAACCTTGCAGAAGACCAACAGATGCAAGATATGGTGAAAACCCTAACAGACTTGGACATTATTATCAATTCCAAGTTATTATGAAACCAACACCAAAAGATGCGCAAGAACTTTACTTAAAGAGTTTGGAAGCTATTGGTATAGATTTGACAAAACATGATGTTCGTTTTGTTGAAGATAATTGGGAATCTCCGACTCTAGGTGCTGCTGGTGTAGGTTGGGAAGTTTGGCTTGACGGAATGGAAATTACTCAATTTACATACTTCCAACAAGTTGGCGGTTTAGAAGTGAAACCTGTCGCATTAGAATTGACTTATGGTGTAGAACGTATTGCAATGTATTTACAAAATGTTCAACACTTCAAAGATATTAAATGGAATGAAAATTACAACTACGGCGAAATTTTCATGCAAAACGAAGTAGAACAATCAAAATATAATTTTGAAGTCTCAAATGCAGAAGCATTGTTCAAAATGTTTGATTTGTTTCAAGGTGAAGTAGATAACTGCGTTGAGTCAGAGCTTGTATTGCCTGCTTATGACTACGTTTTAAAGTGTTCTCATACCTTCAACTTACTAGATGCAAGAGGTGTTATCAGTAAGGACGAACGTAATAACTTCATCAACCGTATTAGAACGATGGCTTCAAAAGTAGCCAAATTATATGTTCAACAAAGAGAAAAAATGGGCTTCCCTCTTTGTAAATAGCCCCAAGCGACTACAGATAAAGAAATTATAGGAAAATGGCAACAAAAAAGGAATTTAGATTTAATTTTTCATCTTCTGGATTGATGAAATTAGTTAGAAGAAAAAATCCAGATGAGATGATTAAAGACGCAAAGCGTAACGGTTTAAAGAAAACTTTAAACGCAATGGATTTGATAATACTTGGTATCGGTATTCTTATCGGTTCTGGGATTTTTGCTGTTGTTGGTATTGCAGCTGCAACTCCAGAAACAGGTGCTGGACCTGCATTAGTTTTATCAATGGTAATTGCTGCATTTGCTTGCGTATTCTCTGCACTTTGCTATTGTGAATTTGCTGCAATGTTACCTGTTGCAGGTGGTGCTTATGTTTATACCTTCGCAACTTTAGGTGAATTTATGGCATGGATGGTTGGTTGCGTGTTAATGTTAGAATACGGAATTGGCTTTATCGGTGTTGCGTGCGCTTGGTCTAATTACTTTGTCCAATTTATGAAAGGGTTTGAGGGACATTTACCTGCCTTACTTACAAATCCTCCAATTTGGTTGATATCAGATTATCGCTCAACAGTTGCATTGTTGGGGGATAGCGCAAATAGTGTAATGCCTCACATTTTTGGTATTCCTATTTCAATAAATTTACCAGCAATTTTAATCATTATCATAATCGCTTGGATTTTAAAAAGCGGAACTAAAGATTCGACAATTATGGCAACAATAATGGTAGTTATCAAGTTGGCTGTAATTGCTGCTTTTGTGCTTGTTGGTGCTTTTTATGTTGACCCAAACAATTGGGTTCCTTTTGCACCAAATGGTTTTAATGGTATTTTTAATGGTGCATTTATAATTTTCTTCGCTTATATCGGTTTTGACGCTTTGGCAACGACCGCTGAAGAATGTAAAAATCCACAAAGAGATTTGCCGATAGGGATTATTGGTTCTTTAGCAGTAACAACAATTGTTTATGTCTCAGTGGCACTAGTTTTGACAGGTATGCAACCAACAAGTGGAGTTGCAATTCCTCAAGAATTTTTGAAAGCTCCAATGGTATTTGTTATGAATATGGTGCATCAAGATTTAGTTGCTAGAATTATTGCAGTTGGTTCTCTTGCAGGTTTAACATCAGTTTTACTTGTAATGCTAATGGCTACAACTCGTATTTTATATGCAATGAGCCGTGATAATTTCTTACCTTCAATTTTTAGAAAATTGAACAGAAAAACAAGAACTCCAAATCTTTTAACTTATACAATTGCATTTATTGCTATACTTGGAGTTTTGTCAATGGATTTAAACGCAGCTGCAGAACTTTGTAATTACGGTGCATTTACATCATTTATTATAGTTTGCGTGGCAGTATTAATATTAAGAAAAGTTGATCCAAAACGAAAACGTCCATTTAAGGTTCCATTTTCACCTTGGTTTCCATTAATTGGTATTTTTTGCTTGTTAGGCTTAATGATATATTTCTTAATTACTTCTGCAAGCATTTTGTCAGCAATTTTATTCCCAATATGGATTGGATTAAGCGCATTAATATACTTCCACTACGGATATAAGAAAAATCGTAAAAAAGAAGCTAAAATGCTCGAAATTAAACTTAAAGCGATAGAAAAAACAAGATTGAAAGAACAAAATAATGGCAAATAAATTAACATTAAAAGATAAAATATCGACTGTAATTAAACAGATGTTTACTGTAAAAAGCGCTGATGAATTAATTTCAGCGAGTAAACATTCTGAATTAAAGAAAACCTTAAATGCTTTTGATTTAATAATTTTAGGTATTGGGGCAGTTGTAGGTACAGGTATCTTTACAATTATCGGTATTGCCGCACAAGGCGGAGATGGTGGTGTTGCCGCTGGACCAGCTCTTACCATTTCAATGGTAATTGCAGCAATTGCTTGTGTATTCTCAGCACTTTGTTACAGTGAATTTGCCTCAATGATTCCTGTTGCAGGTAGTGCTTATACTTATACTTATGCAACAATGGGCGAATTTATGGCATGGATGGTAGGTTGGATTTTAATGCTTGAGTATGCCATTGGTAATATTACAGTTGCAAGTGCTTGGACAGGTTACTTTATGCAATTGTTAAAAGGTTTTGATCATGTTCTTCCTAATTGGCTTGTAAATCCACCAATTTGGTTGATTAATGATTACAGAACATCTTTAGCAATATGTTCAAAAGAGGGTTTAAATCCACACGATGTTATGCCTTACTTGTTTGGTGTAGTTCCTGTTTCAATTAACATTCCAGCAATTGCTATTGTATTAATTTTAACTTTACTTTTGGTTAAAGGAGTTAAAGAATCGACAAAAGTTGCAACAATTATGGTTGGCGTAAATTTGTTTATAATTATGTCCTTCATTATTGTAGGTTCTTTTTATGTAAAACCAGAAAATTGGACACCATTTGCACCAAATGGATTTGAAGGTATATTTATGGGTGCCTTTATAATTTTCTTTGCATATATTGGATTTGATGCAATTTCAACAGCTGCAGAGGAAACTAAAAATCCACAAAGAGATTTACCTATTGGTATTTTAGGCACATTATTTTTATGTACAGTTTTGTACGTATCAGCAGCCTTAGTTTTAACAGGTATGGTAAATTATCAGGCAATTGATATTCAAGCTCCGATTGCATCAGCAATGAGATTTGTCGGTCATAACAAACTTGCAGGGCTTATTTCAGTAGGTGCGTTGGCAGGCTTAACTTCAGTATTGTTAGTTTACCAATTAGGTACAACACGTATTTTGTATGCGATAAGCAGAGATAGATTTATTCCAAAAGGTCTAAGACGTGTTCATAGACACAACAGAACTCCTTATGTTTTAACTTGGTTATCAGCAATTGTAGTTATTTTAGGCTCATTGGTTATGGACTTAAAAATTTCAGCAGAGCTTTGTAACTTTGGTACATTCTTGTCATTTATTATCGTATGTGCAGCAGTTATGATTTTGAGAAAGACAGAACCCGACAAACCAAGAGCGTTTAAAGTTCCTTGTGTGCCTTTATTCCCAATTTTAGGTATTTTAATGAGTGGTGGCTTGATGTTGTATTCAATGACATCTCTAAAAACATCTTCAATATGGTTTGTTGCTTGGTTAGTAGGTGGTCTCCTAATATATGCGTTTTATGGTTATGGTCAAAAACGATTAGAAGAAAAACGAAAGAAATTTTATTTAAGAGAAAAAGATAATTAATAAATTTTATATGGCGCTTGCGGAACACCGCAAGCACCCTATTTTTATACTGTTAACATGTTGTAACATGAATATAATATTCATGGCAATAAATTTCTCTAAAAATACTTTATATAAATACGAGAGATTATTTTGGAGAGTTAAATTTAATGACA
>OGMF01000375.1_pt1 | contig 51812 bp, 45 predicted proteins | sample 1572921 | NCBI WGS metagenome assembly OGMF01 (sample SAMEA2581919, study PRJEB24529) | metagenome | biome: Human gut stool | place: China | collected 2011 | reverse complement strand
TACTTGTCTGTTTATGTAAAATCTTTCAAAGAACTCTTTCTTTAGTTGCTTAGAGAAGTGATTTCTCAAAAGCGAGTGCAAAAGTACTAACTATTTTTCATTCCACCAAATGTTTTGAGAAGAAAATCGCTTTTTCTTTTGATTTTTAACAGTTATACACATCTATAACTCATAAAAATCACTCTTCACCTTATTATATATATTCGTAAGCGTATAAACAAATCAAAGCAAGGTGACATGATTAGCTGCAATATCTACCAACTTTTTTCGTCTTGCCACACCTATAATATAATGTGCATCCTTAGAAGAACAATGAAAGTGCTTTTTCACCCCCTTTACAAGTTCGTCCTTCGTAATAGAACGCACTCCTGCGGGATATGCTCCGCGCACAGCCTTCTCAATATCTCCCATATTAAACTCATGATGACGCTTATGAAAGTAAGACGACACCATGACCGCAAACACAATCACCAAAACGATGATAAAAAATAATACTGACTGACTCATGATAATAAACTTTAATCGGTTAAAACGATAACTGCTATCGCTATTTTTCTGCAAATATAAGAAAAAAAAACGTAAAGCAGTTCACTTTCTCCCGTTTTTTTGCAGAAAAAGGTTATTTTTTTATCGTTTTTCTCAATTATTTGTTGATAATCCAAAAATATTGTGTATTTTTGCAGCAAAGGAACGCCATTTACATATGACACTTCCCCACTAACAATAAAAGTATAACCATAAAAACATAGAGAAAATGCAAGAAACTGTAAAGAAAGTATTGACAGGTGACTTCAATCGAAAGAAGGCTCTGATGTTTCTCATCACAGCCTTAGCCACAATTCTGGTATGGAACTTACCCATCGACAGCTTTGGAATCGAGGGTCTCACTGTTGTACAACAACGTGTAATCGCCATATTCGTAATGGCAGTGATGCTATGGCTCACAGAAGCAATTCCAGCTTGGGCCACCTCAGTAGTTATCATTTTTGTACTGCTATTCTTCGTCTCCGATTCGGCTTTTGCCGTCATGCAAGGTTCAGAGGGAGAGTACGGCAAGCTATTGGACTACCAAGGTGTAATGGCATGTTTCGCCGATCCAACAATCATACTCTTCCTGGGAGGTTTCGTACTAGCCATCGCAGCTACCAAAAGCGGTCTTGACGTACTGATGGCAAAAACATTGATTGCCCCATTCGGCAAGCGCTCGGAAAACGTACTATTGGGGTTTATGCTCATCACCGGTATTTTCTCCATGTTTATCTCCAACACGGCCACAGCTGCAATGATGCTTACCTTCCTAACCCCAGTATTCAAGTCGCTCCCTGCTAACGGAAAAGGAAGAGTAGCGCTGACTATGGCCATTCCTATCGGAGCTAACCTCGGTGGTATGGGAACCCCTATCGGAACTCCTCCTAATGCTTTTGCCTACAAGGTTCTCAATGACCCCGCAGGCTTGAACCTCGGAATAGGTTTTGGAGAATGGATGGCAATTATGGCTCCGATGGTTATCATCATGCTTTTCTGCGCATGGTTTATCATCCGCAAGATGTTCCCATTCTCACAAAAGACTATAGAATTAAAAATCGATGGCAATATAAGTCACAATTGGCGTACTATAGTTGTAGGTGCCACATTCTTCCTTACCATCCTTCTTTGGGTATGTGGCAAGCAACTAGGTGTCAATGCCAACACTGTGGCTATGCTTCCAATTGCCGTTTTTGCCTTTACCGGCGTGGTAACAGCCAGCGACCTGAAAGATATAGATTGGGCCGTCATCTGGATGGTTGCCGGTGGTTTTGCTCTCGGTCTCGCCATGAATGGAACCGGCTTAGCAGAAAATGCTGTAAACAGCATCCCATTCGCTGAGTTTAACCCATTAGTAATTATGGTGATCTCTGGATTAGTTTGCTTCATACTAAGTAATTTTATCTCAAATACAGCAACTGCCGCCCTGCTCATCCCGATCCTTACCGTAGTATGTTCAGGAATGGGCGACAAGTTGACTTCTATAGGAGGAACCCAAACTATCCTCATAGGCGTAGCAGTAGCAGCCTCTTGCGCAATGTCGCTTCCAATCTCTACTCCACCAAACGCCATTGCCTACTCCACCGGTCTTATCCAACAGACAGACATGGTGAAAGCAGGTCTTACCGTGGGCGTACTAAGTATGGTAATCGGCTATGCTGTACTCATCACATTCTGCCGTCTTGGCTTTATGTAAAAAAGAAATTTTAAGAAGTATTAAATATTGGCACTGCAAAATAAACTCGTTTTTATTTTGCAGTGTCTTCTTTTTACCGTAACTTTGCACCCATGAAAAAGATAGTTATTGGAATAGATGTCGGCATTTCTACTACAAAGATAGTAGGAATAGACGAGAGCGGGATGGTTATCAGCCCTATTCGCATCAAGGCCACCGACCCTATCACCTCCTTATATGGAGCTTTTGGCAAATATTTACACGACAACAAAATTAGCCTCGACGAGGTAGAACAAGTTATGCTCACCGGTGTAGGTTCTGCTTACATTGATGAACGAATCTATGGTCTGCCTACATCGAAGAGCGAAGAGTTTGTTGCCGATGGACTCGGTGCACGATACGAAAGCAAGCTTGAGCGTATGATTGTGGTAAGTATGGGCACAGGAACCTCCCTCGTAAAGTGCGACGGCAAAGAGATCAAACACATCGGCGGCATTGGTATTGGTGGAGGAACACTAGCAGGCCTGAGCCGAATTATGCTCAAGACCGATGATATCAAGCAGATTGTAAACCTGGCCAAAAACGGTGATGTATCAAAAATCAATCTGCTAATAGGAGACATCAGTGCAAAACCTCTACCTGGACTTCCTATGAATGCAACAGCATCGCTCTTCAGTAATGCCAAAGCCAACGCCTCCCGTGAAGACATAGCAATGGGGCTTATATGGATGGTATTACAGAGCATCGGCTCAGCAACCATACTCTCCTCCCTAGAATCAGGCATCAAAGATTTTGTAATGATAGGCAACCTGACACTTTTACCACAATGCAGAGAAGTATTCCCTGCTATGGAAAAACTCTATGGTGTAAGATTCAGAATCCCTAAATATTCAGAATTCTGCACTGCCATAGGTGCTGCACTAGACTATAAAAACAAGACCGAATTATCTTAAAAGCAGGGTCAAACCATACCTTCATATCAAGAAGGAGCAAGTTACAAAACGGCGCACAACACCACAACACCAAGCTACATAAAAGGCACAACACCACAATGCGCTGAAACTGAACAGATTAATCATTTTGGGAAACCGCTCTTAGAACAAGTTTCCCAAAACGATTTTTCAAGCGCCTGATACTCAATGACTTAACATTTTTTAACACGAGAAAAGTTGTCCAAAACGTACAACTTTCATTTTAAATTCTTATCTTTGCATTGTCGAAAAGATGGTATTTATAGCCACCTTCAAGTATAAAGACTTAGTATCAAGCAATTTAAATATCAATTATAAAAGTAACACAAGAAATGATTCAAACTGTAGTTAAACGTGACGGACGCATCGTTGGTTTCAACGAGCAAAAAATCATGGCTGCCATACGCAAAGCCATGTTACATACCGATAAGGGGGAAGACTCCTCTTTAATAGAGCAAATCACTGACCACATCGCATATCGCGGCAAGAGCCAGATGAGCGTAGAAGCCATCCAGGATGCCATCGAGCTGGAACTTATGAAGAGTGCCCGCAAAGATGTTGCTCAGAAATATATTGCCTATCGTAACCAGAGAAACATTGCCAGAAAAGCTAAGACCCGTGACGTATTCATGAGTATTGTCAATGCAAAGAACAATGACATCACCCGTGAAAACGCCAATATGAATGCTGACACTCCAGCTGGCATGATGATGAAATTTGCTTCAGAAACCACTAAACCATTCGTTGACGATTATCTCCTTTCCCAGGAGGTACGCGACGCCGTTACACATAACTACATCCACATCCACGATAAAGACTATTATCCAACCAAGAGTTTGACTTGTGTTCAGCACCCATTGGATATTATCCTCAAGCATGGTTTCACAGCAGGCCATGGCTCTAGCCGTCCTGCTAAGCGTATCGAAACTGCAGCCGTATTAGCATGCATCTCTCTTGAGACTTGCCAGAACGAGATGCATGGAGGTCAGGCAATTCCTGCCTTCGACTTCTACCTGGCCCCATACGTACGTATGTCTTACCAGGAAGAGGTAAAAAATCTGGAAAAACTAACAGGAGAAGATCTCAGCGACCTCTACAATATTGATATTGACGACTATTTAGTGAAAGACCTGACAGGCTTGGAAGGTAAAGAGCGCCTGGAGCAGCATGCCATCAACAAGACAGTAAACAGAGTACATCAGGCAATGGAGGCATTCATTCACAATATGAACACAATCCACTCTCGTGGCGGTAATCAGGTTGTATTTTCTTCTATCAATTATGGTACAGATACAAGTGCTGAAGGTCGTTGTATTATGCGAGAGATTCTGCTCAGCACATACGAAGGTGTAGGAAATGGAGAAACAGCTATCTTCCCTATCCAGATCTGGAAGAAGAAGCGTGGCGTTAACTACCTGAAGGAGGATCGAAACTATGACCTCTATCAGTTGGCTTGCAAGGTAACCGCCCGTCGTTTCTTCCCTAACTTCCTGAATCTCGATGCCACATTCAACCAGAATGAGAAATGGCGCGCTGATGATCCAGAGCGTTACAAGTGGGAAATCGCTACTATGGGTTGCCGTACCCGTGTATTCGAAGACCGCTGGGGCGAGAAGACCAGTATTGCACGTGGAAATTTGAGCTTTTCAACTATCAATATCGTGAAGCTTGCCATCGAATGTATGGGTATTGAGAACAAGCAACAGCGTATTGATATGTTCTTTGCAAAACTGGACAACATCCTCGACATTACCGCCAAGCAACTCGATGAGCGCTTCCAGTTCCAGAAAACAGCGATGGCAAAACAGTTCCCATTGTTGATGAAATATCTTTGGGTAGGAGCAGAAGACTTGAAGCCAGAAGAGACTATCGAGAGCGTTATCAATCATGGAACACTGGGTATTGGTTTCATCGGACTTGCAGAATGCCTCGTAGCACTCATCGGTCACCACCATGGTGAAAGTGAAGAAGCACAGGATTTAGGCTTGAAGATTATTACTTATATGCGTGACCGAGCTAACGAGTTCAGCGAGCAGTACCACCACAACTACTCCATCCTGGCTACGCCAGCAGAGGGCTTGAGCGGTAAATTTACCAAGAAGGACCGCAAGCAGTTTGGCATTATTCCTGGAGTTACCGATCGTGACTACTACACCAATAGTAACCACGTACCAGTTTACTATAAGTGTACAGCCCTCAAAAAAGCAAAGATCGAGGCGCCATATCACAATCTAACCCGTGGTGGTCACATCTTCTATGTAGAAATTGACGGTGATGCTACTCACAATCCAGCAGTCATTTCAAGCGTAGTAGATATGATGGACAAATACAATATGGGCTATGGTTCAGTAAACCACAATCGCAACCGCTGTCTCGACTGCGGATACGAGAATGCGGATGCCAACCTCGAAGTCTGTCCTAAGTGCGGTAGTCATCACATAGATAAGCTACAGCGCATCACAGGTTATTTGGTGGGAACAACCGACCGTTGGAACAGCGGTAAACTTGCAGAGCTTCACGATCGTGTCACCCACATTGACACCCCACAAAAATAAGATAAATGATTAGTATTTTAAGTATAGTGCACGACACAATGGTAGATGGTCCGGGATTCCGGACCTCTATCTATTGTGCCGGCTGTCCTAACCACTGCCCCGGTTGCCATAATCCTCAATCCTGGGACATCAACCATGGCACAATGACCTCTACAGAGGACATTCTGAAAGAAATTATGGAAGATCCTTTCGCCAACGTCACCTTTTCAGGAGGTGATCCGATGTATCAGGCGGAAGGCTTTGCAGAACTGGCGCGCGCCATTCGGTCAGAAAGCGATAAAGATATCTGGTGCTTTACCGGTTATAGATATGAGAATCTACTGAAGAATCCAAAACAGCTGGAATTATTGAAGTTGATAGATGTATTGGTAGATGGCCCATTCATGAAAGACCTTCGGGACGAGGACCTTTTCTTCCGTGGCAGCAGCAACCAGCGTATTATCAACGTACAAAAATCCCTGGCTCTAGGCGAAGTAGTAGAACTTCACCTCACTAAGGACAATCCGAATCCTGAGCTTTAAAATTTTAAAGCCCGGGATAGGATATTACTTTTTGAACTATATATTCAATCTATAGATACACCCAATTGTTGGAGTAGATTTTTCACATAACCTCTGTTCCAATCCGTTTCATGCAGGCGTTCTGAATCAAAAAGCAACAAATCAATATCTACAGCAATAATACCCTTTCTACTTTCAGCAACCCTCCTTCCGCATTTACGCTCTATGTTTTTGATTGCCAATAAGGTTCGTTCCATATTGACATTAGTATAGCCAACTCCTAGAGTATTTAGGAATTTATCTGATGACAACCCGATAGGCTCCGTCCAAAGCGAAGTACCAAAAGTCATATCTTCGAAAGTAGCCTCAAGCCATTTCTTTGCTTTCAGAATATGAGCCTCCTGATCAACATTAGAACCCAACGCTATCACTATTTTTACTCGTTTACTTTTCATATTTTTATAATTTCAGTGCAAAGTTAGTAAAAATTCTTAAATTAAGTATCGTTTATCCGTTTTTTTTGTTATTTTTGCACTATGAATAGAATAAAAACGTATATAATAGGTATTCTTTTACTCATCTGCACTCCATCTCAAGCACAGATGAAATGGAATCAGACCTATCAGACATATATCAATCAGTATAAGGACCTCGCCATCGAGCAGATGCTTCGCTATCGTATACCAGCCAGTATCACCTTGGCACAGGGACTCTTTGAGAGTGCAGCAGGCAAGAGTGTACTGGTCTTACAAGGTAACAACCATTTTGGCATCAAATGCCACAACTGGGCTGGTCCAACCCAATACCACGATGACGATGCCAGAGGCGAATGTTTCCGAGTATATCAAGATGCCAGAGATAGCTATGAGGATCATAGCAAATTTCTGGCTAGGCAACCACGCTATGCCCGCCTGTTTGAACTTAACCAGCGCGATTACAAAGGCTGGGCTAGAGGTTTGAAACAATGCGGATATGCGACAAATCCACAATATGCCAATAAACTGATACAAATCATTGAACTCTATAAACTTTTCGATTATGACAAAGCAAAGCGATATGATCGATTTATGGCAACACATAGCGGCACAGACCAACCCGTCAATGCGCAAGGCATATTACACCCTATCCAGAAGTTCAATGACAACTATTACCTGATAGCCAGAGAAGGTGACACCTTCAAGACACTGGGCAAGGAAGTAGAAATCAGCTGGCGTAAACTTGCAAGATATAACGAACGCGACAAACATACGGTATTGCACAAGGGGGATATTATCTACTTGAAGAAGAAGCGCAAGAAGGCTCCAAAGCAGTACAAGAAACGTCCTCATATCGTGCAACCGGGAGAAAGTATGTACACCATCTCACAAAGATACGGAATCCGCATCAAGTACCTCTACAAGATGAACAAGCTCGATCCTAGCTACCAGGTCAAGGTTGGAGACAGACTGCGAGTGAGATAATCACTCGCAGTATAAAAACTCATTCATCGCCCCCAAAAGGCTATCATTACCATACTATATAAATAGAAAACAAAAAAATACAAGATAAGAAATGAAAAAGAACATTTTATCTCTAGCAGCTCTGGCAATAATGATGTTGCCAAGTGATATGCAAGCACAGAATTTCGACGACTATTTCGTTGACAAGACTTTGAGAATAGACTATACTTTTGCCGGCAACAAAACCCAGCAGATGATAGCTGTAGATGAGCTGAACGTAATGCCTCGATGGTATGGAAAGAAACAGCGACTCAGTGAGCTACCAGTAGAAGGCAATGGTCAAATAACAGTTAAAGATCATCGCACAGGTAAGGTTATTTATCGTAACTCATTCTCTACCCTGTTTCAGGAATGGCTCTCAGAGCCAGAGTCAGCCGGCAACACCAAGAGTTTCGAGAATGTATTCCTCGTACCGATGCCTAAAGACACTATTGATGTGACACTCGACTTGCGCAACAACCGTCGTGAGATTATGACCTCTCTCACTCACCAAGTTGCACCAAGCGATATTTTGATTCACCACAAGGGCGAAAAGCCAACGCCTTACGAGACCTTGCAGCAAGCAGCCGACACTACCCGCTGCATCCACATCGCCTACGTAGCTGAAGGCTATACGGAAGAGGAAATGCCAATATTCCTTCAGGATGCAAAAGAAGCAAATGAAGCCATTTTTAATCATGAACCTTTCAAGAGCATGAAAGACAGGTTCAATGTAGTTGCTGTAAAATCAGCATCTCTTGAAAGTGGCACAAGCGAACCTGGCAAGGATATATGGAAGAAAACTGCTTTAAGTTCACATTTTGACACATTCTATAGTGAGAGATACCTCACCACACTTCATCTCAAAGACCTCCACGACTGTCTCGCTGGCATCCCATACGAACATATCATCGTATTGGTTAATTCTACAAGATACGGTGGAGGCGGAATTCTCAATTCCTACAATCTCACCACCTGCCACCAGAAATGGTTTAAACCTGTTGTAGTGCATGAATTCGGTCATTCTTTTGCCGGACTTGCTGACGAATATGCCTATGAGAGCGAGCAGGTACCGATGTATCCTCATGATGTTGAGCCATGGGAAAAAAATATCACCACATTGGCAAACTTTCACGGAAAATGGGAAGATATGATCAAGAAGGGTACAAAGATTCCTACCCCACTTTCTAAAAAGGCGAAAGAGGCAGTAAGCAAAGTTGGTGTTTTTGAAGGTGCAGGCTATAGTCCAAAGGGAGTGTATCGCGGTGTACAAGATTGCCGTATGCGCATCAACGAGACACCAGAGTTCTGCATAGTATGCAAGAAAGCTCTACAAGACATCATCGACTTTTACACCAAATAGATAGAGAGGAATCAGGAGCCACAAGCTCCCATTATCCAAGAACAATAATAATTAATGAAATAAACACCAATCGCTTATGAAAGAGCAATCCTTAAACATCCAGTATCAGGTAGCTCAGTTAGATGAACTGAGCGACATTGAACAGCAATTGGTAAAGAAAGCCATGGAGGCCACCAATAATTCTTATGCCAACTACAGCCACTTTCATGTAGGTGCAGCCTGCCTGTTGGCTGATGGCAGAATCGTAATTGGAGCCAATCAGGAAAATGCAGCCTTTCCATCCGGTCTCTGCGCTGAACGCAGTGCCATCTTCGGAGCCCAAAGCAACTATCCAGAGCAAGCTATCACGACTCTGGCCATAGCTGCCCGCAACGAGAATGGCTTCCTCAAAAGCCCGATCTCCCCATGTGGCGCATGCAGGCAGGTAATACTAGAGATGGAAGACCGATATCAGCAACCCGTTTGCATCTTGCTCTACGGCGAGAACTGCACCTATCGCTTCCACAGCATCAAGGACTTGCTTCCATTCTCATTTGTAGATGCCAATATGAAAGAATAAGATTTTGGATTATTTCTTCAGATTAGTATTCATACAAACATATAAAAAGGCACGAATCCCCCAGGAATTCGTGCCTTTTATGTTATTTTTCTGTTTTATGTTATTCATCAAACTCATAACAGCCCGCATCCGGTTTATCATCACGAAGAACACCCCGTCGGTCAGTAGGAAATGAAGTAGCAGCATCAGCCACTCCTATGGCAGCCGATTCCTTGCGAAGCCTGAAATCATACTTCAAATTATCCGTATCAAATAATCGGAAATGTTTCTCCCCAAACTGAGTCGTATCCTTTAAGTTCTCATATATGGTATTCGTAAATTTCAAACTATCTTCAGTATTCATCTTTTCTGTACGAAGTACACAATGATCGAAGCTGAAATTACATACTTCATCGTTCTTCGGTGAAATCCATACCACCTCATCATCATGGTATCCTGTAACTATAGAATTTATGACCTTAAAATTGAGAATCGGAGGAACAATACCTATAGCTGTGGCACGACGCCCATCAAAAGGATAGAACTGAGCTATGGTACATCCGTTCACTTCCACATCACCACCCTTTACATAAAGCGTATGATTCAAGGTGTTGGATAACTGACAATTATACAACTGCACCTTAGCCGAATCAACGGCAAGACCATACCCCTGACAATTATGAATGGTAGAATGCCGTAAAAGAAGCTTCTGACGAGTGACATCCGAACAAGGTTCTACCCTAATACCGTGATAAGCACTGTGGATGTCAGCATAGCTGATGACATTATCCGATGAAGAAGGCATGAAATGAACACCTTGCCACCGACCAGGCGTCCGATCATAAGGAAGATAGTCGAACATATTATCCATACGATCTCCCCGCATCACCACCTCTTTATCTTTCTCTCCCAAGATACACAACGAACCATAAACATCAAGTCCGGCATTCTCATGAAAATAGAAATGCGTACCAGCCCCAACAGACAGTGTTACGAGACTATCAACAACCATTCCGCCATATACAACAACCGGACGGCTGCTCCGTATCGTAGTATCTTTCCTGATTCGAAGATTCTTGCATAAAACAGCATCCCAGGAGTAAGCTTTTAAGTTTACTTTCTGCTGCACCCCGCTTTCCAATGTAAAGAGCAGATTATCCTCCACTAACTGAGGTGAATTCTGATATTGTTGATGCGAAGTAAGTTCTACGAAAACACGAATACTATCGCCCTTTCTCACCTCTATATCCTGAGTCTGATAGCCGGCAGCCGATCCTAGGAACGAGCCATCCACATTTACCCGAAATCCCGTCTGGTTACCATTTTCCAGTCTGACAGTAGAACAACGCAGCGACTTTCCCGAACGATTATACACCCAAAAGCTTCGAGTAGGTGTAGGCACATTCGAGAACGTAGTATCCAGGCTTACTGTATCTGCAGAAAACGCGAGCAAGTGAGAACGTGACGAAGAAAAGCTCTCCTCATCAGCACAACCAGCCATCGCAACAGAAGCCATACAAGCGATAATGATATTATAAAAAAATCCCTTTTTCCGTTTCATATTTATAGAACGGAAAAAGGGATTAAATATTGTATTACTCTAACCATTCTCAGGTTAGCAGTTTTCCAAGAAAACCAATATCCTGCTACATAAACATAGCGAAGATAGAAGAACCTATTACGGTCATCACACCACAAACCACGATAGACAAGCTACTCATTGCACCTTCAATAGTACCCATCTCCATAGCTTTAGCCGTACCCAAGGCGTGAGCAGAACAACCGATGGCAATACCCTTGGCAATAGGTTCCTTGATACAAAGCAGCTTGAGAAACTTCTCTGCAAAGATATTGCCTATCACACCTGTAATGATGATTACGACAACCGTTACAGAAACATGGCCACCCAATTCCTCAGAAACACCAATACCGATGGCTGTGGTGATGGATTTTGGCAAGAATGTAACATAGGCTGCATGGTCGAAGTGGAACACCAAAGCCAGAAGAAGTACAGAGCAGAGACTTGCCAAGACACCCGACAAGATACCAATGAGCACAGCACGGTAATTCTTCTTCAGCAATTCTACCTGCTGATAAAGCGGAACTGCCAGACAGATGGTAGCCGGGGTAAGCAGATAACTGATGATATTGGCACCCGCATTGTAAGTCTTATAATCTACTCCCGTAATCAGCAAGGTACAAATAACCAAAATGATGGAAATCAGCAACGGATTCATCAAAGACCATCCTGTTTTAATCTTCAAAAGCAATCCGATGGCGTAAGCAGCCAAACTGATCAAAACACCAAAAAAGACAGAATCCTGAAACAAGGAAATCATTTTTTTGCCTCCTTTCCTCTTTTGATAACAAACTGAGTGAACCATCCAGAAACAGCCATCACCACAAAAGTACTGACAACAGTCACAACAATATACTGCAACCATGCACTGGCAATAGAATGCCATGAGTCGATGAGTCCCACAGCTGCCGGAATAAACATCACTGGCATTACGGCAATGAGGAAACTGCTGGTTTCCCTTATATGTTTCACCTTGATAACCTTAAGTTCCAATGCCGCGAACAACAAGACAATACCATAAATACTGGCAGGTATTGGCAACGGCAACAGATAATGGAGCAATTCTCCTGCGAAAGAGAACGCTATGATAATTAAAAACTGAATTAAAAGTTTCATCCTAAATACAAATTACTTTAAAAATTAAGTAAGCATCATTATCACCAATAAGCCAAACTTACAAAACTGCTTCCGCATAAGAAACAATCGCTTGCGCCGTTTTCTCTACACCCAAGCGAACCGTATCCAGGCAAACGTCGTAATCGTTGGCATTTCCCCAAGTCAACCCGGTATAATAACTATGATAAGCCACACGGCAATCATCTACGTGTTCCACATACTCAGCCGCCTCAGCATAAGAAAGCTTCTGCTCCTCCTTGATCTCCGCAATACGAGCCTTTACATCACCCTTGAGGAACACCGACACCAAGTCTTTGCGTTCACGGAAGATGTAATTGCCACAACGCCCGATAACGACACAATTCTCCTGTCCTATCATATCAGCCAAGACACGAAGAGGTTTTTCTGTGAGTAATCTTTGATTCTCACCCAGGGAAGACATTGAAAAGAGCAGTTCGTCAACAGGATCTTCATCGAAGAAAGCTTCCATTTCATCCAAGACTCCACGCTCTTCCGCCATTTCCATCAAATTCTTACGGGTATAAAACGGAATACCATAATGTTCTGCAAGCAGTCTGCCTACCCGAACTGCGCCACATCCACATTGGCGCGCAATCGTAATAATCATGATAGTATAAATTTTAAATTAAACGTATATCGTATATAAAGCAAGAAAGCTAAGAAGATTTGATTCTTCTTAGCTTTCTAAAGTCGGGGCGACAGGATTCGAACCTGCGACCACCTGTTCCCAAAACAGGCGCGCTACCGGGCTGCGCTACACCCCGCTTTCTTCTCACAATGAAATTACTTCTTTGCAGTAAGCATCATTTCTGAATTGCGGGTGCAAAGGTACAACATTTTTCTTATTCCACCAAATTTTTCAGCATTTTTTTTGTAAAAATATGCATTTATTCAGTTTTTTCCCAAAAAAAAGGGCAACTTCCGAAGAAATTGCCCCTTTATACCTTATTATATATGACGATTGATGATTTTTCAGCAACCGCATTGTTCTGCCATTACGCCTTGATGATGCCTTCCTCTACGAAAATCTTCTTCAAGATTCCAACAGCCTGCTCTACCTGCTCTCTTGTATGAGTAGCCATAAGAGCAAAACGCACCAATGTGTCCTGAGGAGCACATGCTGGTGGGATAACAGGATTGATGAACACACCTGCATCATAAGCCAACTTGGTAACAACGAATGTCTTCTCTGCATCACGAACATAGAGAGGAATGATAGGACTCTCAGTCTCACCAATCTCAAAACCTTCCTCACGGAAACGCTTCAAAGCATAATTGGTAACATCCCAAAGATTCTCAAAACGCTCAGGCTCCTCCTGGATGATATGGAGAGCCTCAAGAGCAGCAGCCGTTGCAGCAGGAGTGTTAGATGCACTGAAGATGTAAGTACGGCAGTTGTGACGGAGGAAATTGATAGTATCCTTATCAGAAGCGATGAAACCACCGATAGATGCCAGACTCTTAGAGAAGGTACCCATGATAAGATCCACCTCATCTGTCAAGCCGAAATGATCGCAGACACCACGTCCCTGCTTACCAAACACGCCAAGGCCATGAGCCTCATCTACCATGATAGAGCAGTTGTACTTATGCTTCAACTTCACGATTTCTGGCAAGTTAGCCAAATCGCCCTCCATAGAGAACACGCCATCCACAACGATGAGCTTGACTGCATCCTCAGGAAGCTTAGAGAGCACGCGCTCCAAATCTTCCATATCGTTGTGCTTGTAGTGAAGCTGGGTAGCGAATGAAAGACGACGGCCATCTACGATACTGGCATGATCACGGTCGTCACAGATGATATAATCACCGCGGCCTACAACACATGCCAACACGCCCTGGTTTACAGAGAAACCAGTAGAGAAGCACAATGTCTCATCCTTGCCCATAAACTCAGCAAGCTCTTTTTCGAGCTGCACATGCAAATCGAGTGTACCATTGAGGAAGCGGCTACCAGCACAGCCAGAGCCGTACTTGTCGAGAGCAGCCTTAGCTGCATCGATAACTCGCTGATCATTAGTCAAACCCTGGTAAGCATTAGAACCGAACATCAGGATCTTATGACCATCGATGTCAGTTACCTCTGTCATCTGCTTACTTGTGATCTCACGGAAGTATGGATACACACCGGCTTCCATATACTTCTGAGGTACACGATAATTCTTGTATCTTTCTTGTAATTGTCCCATTATAATAGGTGTACTTTATTTCTATTTTAATTTATTTTCTAGTTTCAGGGTGCAAAGATACAAAAAAAGACTAATATAACCGCTTTTTTCCTAAGAAAGTTTACTTTTATGCTTTTTTTAGTAGATATTTCTTGCCATTTTAGGGATTTTTATTACTTTTGCAGTTTAAAAATACAATTTCTTGACTAAGATATGAAAAAAAAGATAGTTTTCATCATGAACCCGATTTCTGGAACCAGCAGCAAAGCGGCGGTTCCCAGTTTGATAGATTCTACTTTGGACAAGGAGCAGTTCGAGTACGAGATAAAAATGACTGAAAGACCAGGACACGCCTCAGAACTGGCAGCCGAAGCCAGAGACAACCACGCAGACATCGTGGTGGCTGTAGGTGGCGATGGCACTGTGAACGAGGTAGCCCGTTCCCTCGTCCATTCCGACTCAGCATTAGGCATTCTGCCTTGCGGCTCAGGAAACGGCCTGGCGCGCCACCTGCTGTTGCCAATGAACTTGAAGAAGAGCATTGAGATCATCAACGCCTGCGAAATACACGACCTAGACTACGGAGTCATCAACGAATACCCATTCTTCTGCACTTGCGGAATGGGCTTCGACGCCTTTGTCAGTATGAAGTTTGCAGAAAGCGGAAAGCGTGGACCGATCAGCTATGCAGAGAACATCCTGAGAGAAGGCTTAAAATATGAGCCTGAAACATATACTCTGGAGGATGAGACAGGAACAAAACAATATAAAGCGTTTCTCATCTCATGTGCCAACGCTTCCCAATACGGCAACAACGCCTATATTGCCCCACAGGCATCTATGAGCGACGGACTGATGGATGTAGTCATCATGGAACCGTTTGATGTCATCGAAGCCTCACAGGTTAGTTTCGATATGTTCAACAAAACCCTCGACAAGAACTCGAAGATCAAGTCTTTCCGTTGCAAGAAGCTCCACATCACCCGCAGCAAGCCAGGTGTCATCCATTATGATGGCGACCCTGTGATGACCGGCGCCGACATAGATGTGCACATGGAAGAAAAAGGCATCAAGATGATTGTAAATCCGTTTGCAGACAAGAGTGTGCGCAAGCCGAACGTCATCCAATCAGCCTTTGCCGATTTCTTCAACGACATCAATGTTGTACGCGATGACATTCACAAAGACATCCAGCGCCAAAGCAAACGAGTAGGAGCCATCAGCAAGCTCGTACAGAGAAAGCTGAACCTCTAGCCCTTACCAAATATAGAATTCTTCCGTAATTTTCGCATACCACTCTGACCGGTTCCCCTCGGAATCGGTCATTGTTTTTATAGTATTTTCCATTCCATTATACCGATGTTTTGCAAATGACAGAAGATAACGTTTCGGCTGTTTGCGCTCTACAGTCTTAACGCCACACTGCCGGATAAGATAAAAACCTAGCATACAAGCTTCCGACACAACCACCTCAAGAACCTCTGAAGGAACAATCACGGAAAAAACGCCATCATCACTCAGTAGCATTTTTGCACCCCTGAAAAGATCCCTGAAAGGCAAACTATCCGTATGGCGGGCCATCGTACGTTTACTGTCTGGATTTTTTAGACTATTCAAGAAGAAAGGAGGATTGCTTACGATTGCATCAAAAGACTCCTCAGAATGATAGTCCTGCAATCGGCAGCACTCTATTTCGACACGATCGGCAAAAGGACTTGCAGCCACATTCTCAGCAGCCTCCTCACAAGCCTCTCCATCCATATCAATACCCCGCACCTGCGCCTCAGGGAAGCGCTGCGCCATCATCAGCGAAATGAGTCCGGTACCCGACCCGACATCCAAAATACGTTTACCGCCAGGTGCCCATGCCCCCAGCAGCACACCATCCGTTCCCACTTTCATGGCGCAACGATCCTGATGAATCTCAAATTGTTTGAATTTAAATCCAGTCATAGTTTTACTTTTAAAATAGTAACGCAAAAATCAGCATTTTATTACAGTCTTCTTGCTTATATTAATAATAATATCTAATAAAGAGGTGATTTTCGGAAAAAACGATGGGATTCTCGGCAAAAATTACTAACTTTGCACCCTATAAATATATATTCAAGAGAATATACACCCCAAAAAGTGTTTATCAAAATAGAACAGAAATTCATATACACCCCAAAAAGTGTTTATCAAATAGAATATGAACAGAAATTCGAATACACAAATCCAGATGATAGCCGACTTTGAGGGCGATGCATCCGTATTGATACAAGAAAGGGAGGCAGGAATCTATCCTACCCTCTGCACTCGCGACCTGGTGGTTTTTCCATCCGTGCTTACTCCTATCTTGATAGGCAGGGCGGAAAGCAAGGAGCTGGCAAACATGCTGGAGCAAAATCCAGAAACAGTATTCTGCATCTTTTGCCAGAAGCATGCGGACATAGACTCACCTAATCAGGAAGACTTGTACGAAACCGGAACATTTGCCAAGTTGATGAGAGTCATCAATATGCCAAACGATGAGCATCAGAAGACCATCATCGTACAGGGTTTAGGCAGATGCAAGATGAAGCAGATTGTAGATAAGGAACCATTCTACCTTGCCGATGTAGAAAGTCTGCCAGAGACCTGGCCTACCGAAAAGGAAGCCGAAGATCCTATGTTCAAGGCATTGACCCAAACATTCTTCGAGGAATCTATCAAATTCATTCAGTACAATGAGAACATTCCCAACGAGGCTGTCTATGCGATCAATGAGATTACCAATCGCTTCGTGAAATGCAACTTCATCTGCACCTCCCTGCCTTTTACGGCAGAAGACAAGATCAAGATGCTGGAACAGGAGAAGCTGTCGGAGCGACTGATAGAGGCACTCAAGGCCTTGCACAAGGAGCAGAAACTGCTCTACCTGCAAAATGAAATCAGGAACAAGACGCAGTTTGATCTCGACGAGCAGCAGAAGGAATATTATCTGAAGCAGCAGATCAAGAACATCAAGGAAGAGCTGGGCGAAGGCGAAAGCAGTCCGGAAAAGAAGGAGCTGCTCGAAAAAGCCAAGACCAAGAAATGGAACGAGGCAACCCAGAAGGTTTTTCAGAAAGAGTTGGCCAAACTCGACAACATCCATCCTCAGAGCCCAGACTACCCTATCCAGCTCAACTATCTGCAGACGCTGGTAGATTTGCCTTGGGGCGAATACACAGAGGATGACCTCAGCCTGTCTCATGCCCAGAAAATTCTCAACCAGGACCACTACGGCATGGAGAAGGTAAAGGAGCGCATCCTGGAATATCTTGCCGTAAGATCGCTGAAGGGTGGAATGCAGAGTCCGATTCTCTGCCTCTATGGTCCTCCGGGAGTCGGCAAGACCAGTCTGGGCAAGAGCATTGCCAAGGCCATGAAGCGCAAATACGTGAGAATGTCTCTGGGCGGTCTGCACGATGAAGCCGAGATTCGCGGTCACCGCCGCACTTATATCGGAGCCATGCCTGGCCGCATTGTCAAGAACATCCTCAAGGCAGGCAGCAGCAACCCTGTCTTCATCCTCGACGAGATAGACAAGGTTTCAGCCAACAACCACCAGGGTGATCCAGCATCAGCCTTGCTTGAAGTACTCGACCCAGAGCAGAACAACACCTTCCACGACAATTACCTGGATGTGGATTACGATCTCTCTAAGGTTCTCTTCATCGCAACCGCCAATGACATCAGTTCAATCCCACGTCCTTTGCTCGACCGAATGGAGCTCATCGAAGTAGGCGGCTACATTACGGAGGAGAAGATAGAGATTGCCAAGCGCCACCTGATTCCGAAGGAATTGGAGAATACAGGTCTCGACAAATTCACCCCGAAGGTAAGCTTCAACAAGGCAGCCATTGAGGGCATCATCGAGCACTACACCCGAGAAAGCGGTGTGCGCCAGCTCAAGAAACAGATCAACAAGGGACTGCGCAAGATGGCCTACAAGCTCGCCTATTCCAAGGAATTGGAGAAGCCATCCATCACCGCATCAGACCTGAAGGAGATTCTCGGCACCGCCCCATTCACCCGCGACATCTATCAGGGCAACGATTATGCAGGAGTAGTAACAGGACTTGCATGGACCTCTGTGGGCGGAGAGATTCTCTTTATCGAAACCTCTCTGAGCAAGGGACGACAGGGCAAGCTTACCCTGACCGGTAACCTGGGAGACGTGATGAAGGAATCGGCTATCATCGCCTTGGAATACATCAAGGCGCATATCGACCTGCTAAGCGTGGATTACCGCATCTTTGAAAACTGGAACATCCATATCCACGTACCCGAAGGTGCAACGCCAAAAGACGGTCCTTCGGCAGGTATTACCATTGCCACCAGTATTGCTTCGGCCATCACCCAGCGCAAGGTTCGCAAGAACATAGCCATGACCGGCGAGATTACCCTTCGCGGCAAGGTACTCCCAGTGGGAGGCATCAAGGAGAAGATCCTGGCAGCCAAGCGTGCCGGCATTACCGACATCGTGATCTGCAAGGAAAACAAGAAGAACATCCTCGACATTCCAGAAAAGTATCTCAAGGGCGTAGAGTTCCATTATGTAGAAGATGTAGCAGATGTCTGGGAGTTTGCCCTCACCGACGAGAAGGTAAAGCACCCTATCGACTTCACCATTCCTGAAAATGACAAAAAAGAAAAGAAATGAAATTTGAACTACAAGTAACAGATAAGGCAAGCGATGCTCGCACCGGCATCATCACCACCGACCACGGACAGATCAAGACTCCGATCTTCATGCCTGTGGGAACTGTGGGCAGCGTAAAGGGTGTACACTTCGAGGAACTCAAGAAGCAGGTCATGGCACAGATTATCCTCGGAAACACCTATCACCTCTACCTGCGCCCAGGTCTTGACGTCATCAGGGCAGCAGGCGGACTGCACAAGTTCAACGGCTGGGACCGTCCTATCCTCACCGACAGCGGCGGCTTCCAGGTATTCTCGCTTACCGGAATCCGCAAGCTCAGAGAAGAGGGCTGCGAGTTCCGTTCCCACATCGATGGCAGCAAGCATTTCTTCACACCAGAGAACGTGATGGATACAGAACGCATCATCGGTGCCGACATCATGATGGCTTTCGATGAGTGTCCTCCCGGACAGAGCGACTTTATGTATGCGAAGAAGAGTCTGGAGATGACCCAGCGCTGGCTCGACCGCTGCATCAAGCGCTTCGACGAGACAGAACCTCTCTACGGTTATCAGCAGAGCCTCTTCCCTATCGTCCAGGGTTGTACTTTCCCAGAACTGCGCCGCGAAGCAGCCAAGTACATTGCCGACAAGGGAGCCGACGGAAATGCCATCGGCGGTCTTGCCGTAGGCGAGCCTACCGAGGTGATGTACGAAATGATCGAGGTGGTGAATGAGATTCTTCCAAAGGACAAGCCTCGCTACCTGATGGGCGTAGGAACTCCCCAGAACCTGCTCGAGGCCATCGAGCGTGGTGTTGATATGTTCGACTGCGTAATGCCAACTCGCAACGGCCGCAATGCGATGCTCTTTACCTATAATGGTACGATGAACATGCGCAACAAGAAGTGGGAGATGGATTTCAGTCCAGTGGATCCAGACGGCTGCGACATCGACCAGATTACCACCAAGGCCTACCTGCACCATCTCTTCAAGGCCCAGGAGCTCCTTGCCATGCAGATTGCCAGCATCCACAACCTGTCGTTCTATCTCCGTCTCGTTACAGATGCACGCCACCATATCGAGCAGGGCGACTTCGTAGAGTGGAAACGCTCTATCATCGATCAACTCGGCCGACGAATCTAGCATGAGCGTTGAGCATTGAACTTTATAGGATGCTCCTATACATATTTTACATTAAATGATGAAAGATTATAAATACATCAGAAAACATCGCAGACTGCTCAAGATGGGCAGAGCCTTCGAATCTCGCTTCGGCTGGCTCATTGCCATCCTGCAGCGCATAGCCCGCATTCTAGGCTGGATCGGGCACAAGCTGCGATTCCTCAGGGTGCTCAGGTATCTCAACCCACTGAGATACATCAAGCGGTTAGACTGGTACATTATCAAGAAGTTCGTAGGCTACTACTTCTTCTCGATTGCACTGATCATCTCCATCTCCATCGTGTTCGACTTCAATGAGAACCTGGCGAAGTTCACGGAGTATCATGCACCAGCCAAGGCCATCATCTTCGATTATTATGCCAACTTCATCCCTTACTTCGCCAACCTCTTCAGTGCGTTGTTCGTGTTTGTGGCGGTCATCCTCTTCACGTCGAAGCTGGCAGGCAACTCAGAAATCATCGCCATTCTGGCATCAGGTGTTTCCTTCAAGCGACTCCTTCGTCCTTACCTCATCACCTGCATCATGCTCTCTGCCTTGAGCTATGTACTCTCTGCCTACGTGATTCCTCACGGCACGGTAGTACGCCAGAACTTTGAGACGATGTACAAGAACAAGAAGAAGAATACTTCTGCCGAAAACGTACAGCTACAGGTAGATAAGGGCGTGATTGCCTATATGCAGCACTACGACAACAACTCGAAGCGAGGTTACGGATTCTGTCTCGACAAGTTCCAGGACAAGAAACTCGTAAGCCACCTTACGGCGATGGAGATTCAGTATGATACGATCTCCGACAGCAAATACCACTGGAAACTGAGCAACTGGAAGGTGCGCCAGCTGAAAGGTATGAAGGAGCACATCACCAGCGGAGCACAGAAGGATACGCTGATTACGATGGAGCCTACCGACCTGGTTTATTCCAAGGGTCAGCAGGAAACCTTCACCAGTCCGGAACTGAAGGAGTATATTTCCAAGCAGATCAACCGCGGTTCGGGCAATGTGGTGCAGTATCAGGTAGAATACCACAAGCGCATCGCCGCCTCGTTTGCCTCCTTCATCCTCACCATCATCGGAGTGTCGCTTTCATCGCGCAAGCGTAAGGGAGGAATGGGCTTATCTTTGGGAATCGGTCTTGCACTGAGCTTCGGCTACATCATGCTGCAAACCGTATCGGCAACCTTTGCCATCCAGGCAAACTTCCCTCCGGCACTTGCCGCCTGGTTGCCGAACATCATCTTCGCCTTCGTTGCCTACTTCTGCTACCGCAAGGCACCAAGGTAATTAAACATTGAAACAAAGAACCTTGACCATTGGAACGGATGAAGATCCATCCGGCCCATTGGTCAACAAAAGAAAGGAAAAGAATGTATTTCGACGAATTAGATTTGAATGACAACGTGCTCGACGCATTATACGACATGCGCTTCGACACTTGCACCCCTGTACAGGAAAAATGTATCCCTGAGATATTGGAAGGTCACGACGTATTGGGCGTGGCACAGACCGGAACGGGTAAGACAGCAGCCTATCTGCTCCCAGTATTGAGCAAGCTTGACGATGGCGGCTATCCGAAAGACGCCATCAACTGCGTCATCATGTCGCCAACCCGCGAGTTGGCCCAGCAGATAGATCAGGCCATGCAGGGTTTCGGCTACTACCTGCAGGATGTGAGCAGCGTGGCTGTTTATGGCGGCAACGACGGCAACCGCTACGATCAGGAGCTGAAGAGCCTCCGCATGGGTGCTGATGTCGTGATTGCTACTCCAGGTCGCCTCATCACCCACATTTCCCTGGGTAATGTAGATTTGAGCAAGGTAAGCTTCTTCATTCTCGATGAGGCCGACCGCATGCTCGACATGGGCTTCTCAGAAGACATCAATACCATCGCTTCCAAGTTGCCAAAGACCTGCCAGACCATCATGTTCTCTGCCACCATGCCTGAGAAAATTGAGGAACTTGCCAAAGCTCTGCTCAAGGATCCTGTAGAGATCAAGCTTGCCGTAAGCAAGCCTGCCGAGAAGATCAAGCAGGAGGCTTACGTTTGTTACGAGACCCAGAAGATGACCATCATCAAAGATATCTTCAAGGCTGGCGATATGAAGCGCGTCATCGTGTTCAGCGGCAGCAAGATGAAGGTGAAGCAGCTGGCTGCTGCCCTTCAGCAGATTGGCATCAACTGCGGTGCAATGCACTCCGACCTGGAGCAGGCAGAGCGCGATGATGTGATGTTCAAGTTCAAGAGCGGTCAGTTCGACGTACTGGTTGCTACGGATATCGTGGCTCGTGGAATCGATATTGATGATATCGAGATGGTCATCAATTATGACGTTCCTCACGATACTGAGGATTATGTTCACCGCATCGGCCGTACAGCCCGTGCCAACCGCGATGGTAGAGCCATCACCTTCGTCAACGAGGAAGACCAGTACTGGTTCCAGCAGATTGAGAAGTTCCTGGAGAAGGTGGTAGAGAAGATGCCTCTGCCGGAAGATTGCGGCGAAGGCCCTGAATACATCAAGCTCAACAAGCCTTCAAAACGCAACAATGGTCGAAAGGGCAAGGGCGGAAAGCAGGGCGGAAACAACCGCAACGGCAACCGCGGCGGCAACAATAACAGCAACGGCGAGGGCGAGGGCAAGACCAAGACCAGCGCCAAGAGCCGCAGACAGAAAGACCGCGACCAGACTTCACACAAGCGCAAGCCAAACAAGCCAAACGAGCGTCAGGAAAAGACTCCTCAGAACAATGGCGAGAATGGTTCACAGAAGAATCACGAGAACGGCGAGCAGAAGAATCGCGAGTTCAAGAACAATGAACAGAGAAACGCTGAGCAGCACAACGGCGAGCAGAAGAACCGCAATAACAACAAGCGCCGCAACAATAAGCAGCGCAACAACGAGAATGGCAATCAGCAGTCTAACGGCAACCAGCGCCCGGGCAATGAGAACAATGTTCGTCCTGGAAGCAATGGCCGAGGCAGAGGCGTAGCCCAGAAGAAGCAGGGTGGCGCCCAGCAGAACCAGCAGAAGCGACAGGGCACAGCTCAGCAGAACCAGCAGAAAAAGGGAACTGAGAATTCCGGTCCTCGCAAGTACGCTCCTGTTGTCAATCCACAGAAGAACGAAAATGCAGTGAAGAAATTCATCAAGCGTATCTTCGGATTCGGCAAATAATCTCAAGAGAGAGTAATCTCCCGAAATGACGTATTCCTGCTTCCAGGCAGGCTTATACATTATTATATATATGAGAAGCCCGATAAGAGAGTTGGACTATCCCAACCTTTTGTCGGGCTTCTCTTTTTTAAACGAACCTGAAAACACGGCTAAAATGGACAGAAATAAAAGACTCCCAGTCACTCCGCTGATGTTCTTCAGCCTCATACTATCACTCAGCATCATCACAGCCAGATACAGCTATGATTACTTCTCCACGCGCTATTGGCTCATCGCAGCCATCATTACCATAGCCTTAGCCGGCTGCTGCTATGTACTCAATGAAAACCGTCAGCTTTTCCGGCTCTTCTTCAGAAAAATCAAGCAGCTGGTCCTTCTTCAGAGCCTCTTTCTGTCGCTCTGCCTGTTCTGTCTGGGCGGTTTCATCACCTCCCATCATATCGATAAGACGAAAACGCCTGGCAGCATCATGACCTACCAGTCACTCTCCCCCATCGACCGCACCATCCTGGCAAGCCGTTCCTTCCGCCAGCAGCTGGAACAGCAGCTGCATACTTATCATATCGACGGACAGGATTTCGCCGTGATTTCTGCGATGGCGATGGGCGATAAGGGTTCACTCAACCAGGAAACCAAGGAGAGCTTTTCCATCTCCGGCACAAGTCATATACTGGCAGTTAGCGGCTTGCACATAGGCATTATCTTCCAGCTCTTCGTGATTCTTCTGGGCGGAAAGCGCCGTTCCAGACCCACCATTGCCTTGTCCCTCGTTGCCGTATGGGCGTATGTCGTCTTTATCGGCTTTCCCCCTAGTGCCGTCAGATCAGCCTCCATGCTCAGCATCTACAGTTTCTGCCTGCTAGCCCTGCGCCCAGACCTTTCGCTCAACACCCTGGCGCTAGCCTATGTCATCATGCTGTTTCTGAATCCCTTCCATCTTTTCGACATCAGTTTCCAGATGTCCTTTCTCGCCGTGGCTTCCATCCTTATGTTCTATCCCCCACTCTTCGGCCTGCTCAAATCCCACGGCAAGATCATCCGTTGCCTCTGGGGACTATTCAGCGTATCCCTGGCGGCACAGATAGGTACGCTTCCGCTCATCGTCTATTATTTCGGCAGAATATCCTGCTACTCCCTGTTCACCAGCTTCATCGCCATCCCGGCAGCCACCCTCATCCTCTATCTTTGTGCCCTACTCCTGCTGCTTTCTCCGCTTACCTACATTTCCAACCTTGCCTCCGTCGGCACCTGGCTGATGCAACTTGTAGCAGCAGTACTTGCCAGCATTACCCAAGCCACCCATACCGCCTTCCGGCTTACCAGTCTGTTGCCGGGCGCCAGCATAGACCATCTTCATCTGTCACTCCTTCAGTTAATGCTTCTCTATCTGGCAGTCGTATCTGGTTACCTGGTCCTTGCCAAATGGAACCAGATAAGGGAAAAAATCTACAAGATTCGACATTCTCATGCATTACCTTTCTAATCATTTGCCCATCACAAAAATAATGTGTATCTTTGCAGTATGAATTACGATAGAATCAAACAGCAGGCAGGTCATCTTCCTGCCTTCCAGATAGCCGACGCCATCAACAGCACCCTGAAGGAGTCGGCAAACCTTGTTGTCACTGCTCCGCCGGGAGCCGGAAAATCCACCGTGCTTCCACTCACCCTCCTCGGAGCCACCCCACAGGGAAAGATTCTGATGCTAGAACCGCGCCGCCTTGCTGCCCGTCAGATAGCTGAACGAATGGCAAGCATCCTGGGCGAACCCGTGGGCAAGACCGTGGGTTACCGGGTACGCTTCGAGAACAAGGTTTCCTCAGAAACCCGCATCGAAGTGCTCACCGAGGGAATCCTTACCCGAATGCTCATCCACGACGCCACGCTCGAAGGAGTGAGCGCCGTCATCTTCGATGAGTTTCACGAGCGGAGCATCAACTCCGACCTGGCGCTTGCCCTCACCCGACAGGCCCAGGAAATCATCCGACCAGATTTGAAGATCATCATCATGTCGGCAACCATCGATGCTTCCGCCATCTGCGAGGCTCTTCAGGCACCATTGATAGAGAGCGAAGGACGGATGTTCCCCGTAGAGACCATTTATTCAGAGACCGATATTGCGCGATACGACATATATAAAGAGGTGGCGGCTACCATCCTCAAGGCAGCCAATAAGCACGAGGGCGATATTCTGGCTTTCCTTCCGGGGCAGTCGGAGATTCTGAAATGCAAGGAGATTTTGGACTCTTCCAAGCTTTCCGTTCATCAGGTTTATCCGCTCTACGGCAACCTTCCACCAGAGAAGCAGCACCTCGCCATCGCCCCATCCCGTGAGGGAGAAAGAAAGATCGTGCTCGCCACACCTATCGCAGAAACCTCACTTACCATCGAAGGCGTGAGGATCGTGGTGGATTCCGGACTTTGCCGAAAACTGGTTTACGATGCCCGAACGGGATTGAGCCACCTGGAAACCGTTATCATCAGCAAGGACATGGCAACCCAGCGAAGAGGACGAGCCGGACGTGTGGCTGAAGGAATCTGCTACCGGTTGTGGACTCAGACCTCGGAACATCTGATGGAAGACCAGCGCCGACCGGAGATAGAGGAAGCTGACCTTACATCGATGGTGCTCGACATTGCAGCCTTTGGCGAGAACAATCCCAAGTCGCTGCTCTGGCTTACTCCACCATCAAGCAGTAATCTGCTTAATGCCAAGGAATTGCTTCTTTCTCTTGAAGCGATAGAACCGGATGGCAGCATCACCCCATTGGGCAGAAAGATGGCAACATTGCCTTGTCATCCGCGCATCGCCAAGATGATGATGAGTTCAGAAACTTCTGCACTCAAAGCTCTAGCCTGCGATGTAGCCGCCCTGCTGGAAGAGAAAGACCCGATGAGCGACGCAGAGGATTCGGATATGGCGCTGCGCCTCTCCATCCTCCGTTCGCAGCGACAGAAAAACAGTCTGGGCAGATGGGCACGCATCGCCCAGATAGCCCAGGAATACCGAAGGATGCTCAAGGTGAAGGAAGACAATGAGCCGGTGGATGCAGAGGAGGTGGGCAGACTGATTGCCCTAGCCTATCCTGAGCGCATCGCCATGGCTATCGATAATATCGGACATTTCAGAATGTCGAACGGCAAGACAATCTTCATCGATTCAAGCGATGCAATGTCGGCGCAGCAATGGCTCGCCATCGCCTCGCTCAATGTATCTGCTCAGCCGTCGGGCACGAATGCTTCCACCCCGCTTCCATCTTCAGGAAAGGCAGGCAGGGTGTTTCTTTCGGCTCCCGTTAACATCAACGACCTCCCTACCCACGAGTTCGACAACATCTCGTGGGACAGTAAGGCGGGAATAATCAGGATGCAGAGAGAGCGACGCATCGGAATCCTGGTGGTAGATAGCAAACCGCTCCAGGATGCCGACAAACAGCAGATTATCCATATCCTCTGCACCGCCATCCGGAAGGAAGGACTCAGCATGCTGGATTGGAACGAAGACGTTCAGCGGTTGCAGCGGAGAGTGGCGCAGGTAAGAGAGTGGCACCCGGAAATGGAGTTGCCCGATCTGTCCACCGCGCACCTGATGGAGACAGCCGCCGAATGGTTGCCCTTCTATCTGGAACAGGGCGGAAAGCTCAAGACGAGCACCACCGAACTCAGGAAGCTCAATCTCCCGAAAATCCTTTGGGCACAGATTCCATACGAGCAGCAGCAGGAGATAGACCGCCTCGCACCCACCCACATCGTGGTTCCATCGGGCAGTCATATCCGCATCGACTATCGCCAGGGAGCCGAGGCACCCATCCTCAGTGTTCGTCTGCAGGAATGCTTCGGAATGACTCAGACGCCAGCTGTTGATGATGGCAGGCAGCCTCTGTTGCTGGAGCTGCTCTCTCCGGGTTTCAAGCCCGTTCAGCTTACGCAGGATCTCGCCAGTTTCTGGCAATCCACCTACTTCGAGGTGCGCAAGGAGCTGAAGCGCCGCTACCCCAAGCACTTCTGGCCCGAGAATCCATTGGAAAGTGAGGCAGTAAGAGGGGTGAAAAGAAAGAAATAATAGATAGAAGAATAGTATAACTTTTAAATAATATATAATTATGAATGTAGGAGATAAAATACCAGAGATTCTTGGCATTGACCAGGACGGACGTGAAATCAAGGCAAGCGACTATCGTGGTCGCAAGCTCGTGCTCTACAGTTATCCGAAGGCTAACACCAGCGGATGCACTGCCGAGGCCTGCTCTCTGCAGGCTCATAAGGAAGAACTGGCAGCAGCCGGTTACGAGATTATCGGCGTGAGCAAGGACAAGCAGGCTCTGCAGAAGAAGTTTGCAGAAACCAAGGGTCTGCAGTTCCCACTTATTGCCGATACCGAGACCACCCTTTTGCAGGAACTCGGCTGCTGGGGCGAGAAGGTAACCTGCGGCAGAAAGACCATCGGAATCCTCCGCACCACCTATCTTGTCAACGAAGAAGGCATCATTGAGAAAATCTTCACTCCAAAGGAGATCAAGACCAAGATTCATGCAGAACAGATTCTGGATTACATCCATCAATAAGCCTACAGCAGAATGGACAATATTGTCATCGAACTTTTTCTGTTGAGCATCGGAGCCAGTTTTGTGCAACGCACCACTGGCTTCGGTTTTGGCATCTTCATCATGACGATGCTCCCCTCCATCATGCCCTCTTATGGTGAGGCAACAACCCTCTCAGGCATCCTGGCGATGACCACCTCCCTGATCATCGTCATTCAGAAATACAAGTATATCACCTGGAGGCGGTTGCTGCCCATTCTGTTCACCTTCATCATCATTTCCATCGGAGCCATCTTCGTGCTCAAGCGGATGGAATATCACATACTGAACATATTGCTCGGTATTACGCTGATCATCGTGAGCATCTACTTCGCCTTCTTCAGCAAGCGCATCAAGGTAAAGACAACGCTTCCTGTGCAGGTTACGGCAGGAACATTGAGCGGATTGATGGGAGGATTCTTCGGAATGCAGGGACCACCAGCCGTACTCTATTTCGTCAGTTCAGAGCCCGACAAGGATCGCTATCTGGCGATGACGCAGACCTATTTCCTGGCAGGCAATCTGATGATGACACTGGCAAGAGCCTATAACGGTTTCTTCACCACCACGGTCTCCATAGGTTATGTGTATGGAATAGCAGGAGTCTTCATTGGCAACCTGATAGGCTCCTGGGTGTTCAGGCATCTCAGCGGCTCCCTGCTCAAATACATCATCTATGCCTATATCGGAATCAGCGGATTAACCTTCCTTCTGGGGGCGTAGCGTATCAACTTCATTTTCTGCGTCATTGGCGCCATAGCGGTATTGTGGATTTGGAAGAAACTTTTCGATTAACATCTTAAGTAGATATAAATATTGATTTTAAAAAAACATAAGATTATGACAAACAAGGATTTGATACTCGCCAATCTGATGATGGCGATGATAAAGTAAGATGGGTGGCTGCAGCCTTGTTTCTACAAGGCTGCAGCCACCCATCTTACTTTTACCAATCTAGCCATAAAGGTAGAACTACATACAAGCCCAACCAAACTTTCTAACTAGCTCAGTAAACAGACCTTTATCCTTTACAGGGATATTAACCACGATACTTTCCTTACCAGATGTTTCCAGATAATAGCCTTCATCAGGCAAACGATCTTCAGATATAGCAGTACTGATTTTCGAATCCAGCACAAGGCTGTTATCTGTCCCCCTCACATTGAAGTACGCCTTATCTCCTTCAGGAGACAAGAACAAGGAGCGCAGGTCCTTTTTTCCCATGCAGAAATCCTGCAGTCTTTTACTGGAAATACGAATCGCCGTATATTTGCATTCGGGAGTATCTTGATACAGCAAACACAAATACAACGTATCAAAACAATCCCTTGCGGTTAGCAATTGAGGATTGTCGTAGTACTCCAGTATGCTATCTACTTTCAGTATGGATTGTTTCTTATTCATAATTTTATTGTTTTTGCATTTTTAATATCAAACGCTTTGCTTCTCCACCAAGAATAATGAGAGTTTTTGAAAGTTTTCTTGATTTTGCCATCCATAGGTCGAAGACTTACCACTGCTATATTAGCATGCTTGAACTTTGGGAGTTTCAATAGTCTTTTTGCATCTTCTAATAAGGCAAAGACAGATACTGCTCTCACTATACAATCATCAATACCTTCTCCCTTAAAAACTTTGTTTGAAGCCAAGCGTTTTTGAGAGAAAAAGTCCTCAGATTCCGCAGGATTCCCATGTGATACACGGAAATAAGTACCATCGCATTCAACAGAGTCAAATGGCGGACAACTCGGTGGCAATTCTTCAAACCAATGATATTCCATAATCATATTTTTTAAAACACATGGCAAAGATAATATTTTAATTCGATATTCACAAATTTTGTGAAGGAATCTTTTGCGGAGCCACTATATTTTTGATTATCAGTGTTAAAAATCATAAGAATCCCCTCATTTCTCATTATTTTTTATTATCTTTGCCCCAAATAACAATTTAAAACAAAGGATATGAGCACATCAACTCATGTGATTACTCCCGATTTGCAAGCGAAACTTGACAAAGCGAGAGAAGAACATAAAAACGGAGAAAACCTGTGCTTTAGCACTGCACAAGATGCAATCGCATGGATGGAAACGTTATCGTGTTGCGAATAGACTCCTTATGGATGAAATTCCGGTATCCATTAAAACCTATTGGTCATTTAATGACCAACAAGGAAATTTGAATGTATAACAATTAAAAGGAAGAAATATAAGAAACAGAAAAGAAAGATATAACATAGTAAGATTATAAACTTGCGTTTACTAATTTGTTCGGATACACTTAAATTTTGCCAGAATTAAAGTATTAGTACCAACGAAGAGTAAGTTCTGTAAACGCCTACGCTATAGCGTGGGCGGAACTTATCGTTGGTACGGGCCCGGCAAAAGCCTAAGTGTAGATAAGGGAAGCTCACGCTTCTTCTTTGTCTTCACTTCATCAAGGCTTTCCTTGGATGGCTTTCCACCAATCCTTCTGTCAGCTGCCCGTTTTACTCCGATAATGATTTAGTTCCAAACGCACCCATCAGCTATAGCAAAAGACGTTGGAGTTCGCTTCAATGTTTGTTGCTATACCTTATTATATATAGTGACTAACAATGAAAAGAGCTACGAATGGACAAATTAAGAATGCAGAGTAGTAATGGTGTCGAGGACAACATTATGAAAATTGCGCAGCTGTTTCCCGACTGCGTTACGGAGACCGTGGATGAAAGAAGCGGTCAGCCAAAGCACCTCATAGATTTCGAGAAACTCAAACAGAATCTTTCTGATAGCGTGATGTCAGAAAGAGCAGAACGCTACCAGTTTACCTGGCCCGACAAGAGCAAGGCGATTCTCCTTGCCAACTCTCCTATCAATGCCACACTTCGCCCTTGCCGTGAAGATAGTATTGATTTCGACAACACCCAGAACCTTTATATCGAGGGCGACAACCTCGATGTTCTCAAGTGTTTGAAGGAGACTTACCTCCATAAGGTGAAAATGATTTATATAGACCCACCTTACAACACCGGAAACGATTTTGTGTATGAAGATGATTTCGCTCAGTCTTCAGAAGAATACCTCGCCAACTCAGGACAGTTTGACGAGCAGGGCAACCGTATGTTTACCAATGCCGAAAGCAATGGTAGATTCCATACCGATTGGCTCAATATGATTTATCCGAGATTGAAAGTTGCAAGAGACTTGCTGACCGATGATGGTGTGATATTCATTTCTATTGATGAAAATGAGATAGAAAATTTACTGAAACTTTGCAAAGAAATATTTGGTGCTAATAATTATATCTCACAATTTGTTTGGCAAAACAAAAAAGGAGGTGGCAATGATTCTACTTATGTAGCTATAGAGCATGAATACATCTTAGCTTTTGCCAAAAATATTAATAGTCTTGAAGCTTTCTTTGAAACATATAGTGATGAATATATAAAACGATACAAAGAACAAGATGAAAAAGGTAAATTCTTCTGGGATACTTTTAAAAGAAAGTCAGGAAAACAATATTATCCTATAACATGTCCTGATGGTACAGTTTTACAATATGATGAGGATGGTAATGAAATTAGTTGGCTGAGATCACAAAAAAGATTTGAAACAGACAAAAAGGAAGGTGAGATTCGTTTTGCTCAAACAACAAATGGATGGTCTGTACAATTTAAACAAAGAATGCCAAAAGGGAAAAAACCAAGAAGTATTTTTACCACAAATTCTACTGTCTTAGATGACAAAGGAACAACAAGTACGGGTTCGGAAGATGTTTATTGCTATTTTAAAAAAGAAGTATTCTCAAATCCCAAGCCTATAGAACTGATTACATATTTTTTAGGTTTTGGCTTAACTGATAATGAAATCGTAATGGATTTCTTTAGCGGTTCTGCAACTACAGCAGAAGCTGTAATGAGAAATAACATTGGTGGTAATCACAATCGATTTATATTAATTCAATTACCGGAGCTAATAGATTCAACAAAAAAAGCAACATCGGAAAACTCGAAGAAAGTAGTTTTGAATGCAATATCTGTTCTAGACGAATTGAAAAAGCCACATTATATTACAGAATTAGCAAAGGAGCGAATCCGCCGTGCCGGCAAGAAAATCAAGGAGGAATCACCTTTAACCACCCAAGACCTCGATACAGGCTTCCGTGTGTTGAAACTCGATTCCACCAATATGCAGGACATTTACTATTCTCCAAAGGATATTTCGCAAGCCGACCTCTTCTCGCAGGTTGATAATGTGAAGCCGGATAGAACGGGCGAAGACCTGCTCTTCCAGGTAATGCTCGAACTCGGCGCAACCCTGGATTCGGAGATAGAAACGACAACGGTAGCTGGCAAGACCATCTATAACGTTGCCGAAGGATACCTCGTGGCATGTTTTGACCCGGATGTAACCGACGAAGTGGTAAAGGCCATCGCCCAGATGCAGCCAGCCTACGCCGTGCTCCGTGATACCAGCATGAAGGACGATTCCACCGCCACCAACTTCGAGCAGATCTTTAAAACATATTCTCCTGACACAGTAACAAGGATTCTATGAAACTGAAGTTTAAGATACAACAATATCAGACCGATGCCGTGGAGAGCGTCATCAACGTCTTCAAGGGACAGCCCAACCAAGCTAACCTGGAATACAGGATGGATAAGGGAAAACTGTATGTAGTGGACAGCAAGAAGCATGACATCAAATTCGTTCAAACCGATGTCTTTGCTGATAGCGATGATACCGGCAATAACCTGGGCTATAAGAACAATCGCCTCGCCATGGATAAAGTGGCACTCTTCGGCAACATCCGACAGATTCAGACCGAGAACAACATCCATCAGGATGAAGAACTCTGTCAGAAACTCGGTGCCTGCCAGCTCGATGTGGAGATGGAAACCGGTACGGGAAAGACATACGTCTATATCAAGACGATGTTCGAACTGAACAAGCAGTATGGCTGGACCAAGTTTATCGTAGTGGTTCCAAGCATTGCCATCCGAGAGGGTGTGAAGAAGAGCTTCGACATCACGGTAGATCACTTCATGGAGCAATACGGCAAGAAGGCTCGCTACTTCATCTACGACAGCAGCAGCCTCAACGACATCGACACCTTCTCGCAGAGCAACGACATCAGCGTGATGATCATCAACACCCAAGCCTTCAACACCATGAAGGAAGGAGCCAAAAACAAGGCAGCACGCATCATCAACTCCGAACGTGATGAGTTCGGTTCACGAAAGCCGATTGCCGTTCTTGCTGCCAACAACCCTATCATCATTCTGGATGAACCGCAGAAGATGGGAGGTGCCGCTACACAGACGGCACTCAAAGCCTTCAATCCGCTCTTCACTCTGAATTACTCCGCCACCCACAAGGAACACCACAACACGGTGTATGTGCTCGATGCACTCGATGCCTACAACCACAAACTGGTGAAGAAGATAGAGGTAGTAGGCTTCGAACTGAAGAACCTGAAAGGTACCGACAGCTATATTTATTTCGCAGAGCTGCTGCTCTCGAAAGACAAGGCACCACAGGTAAGACTGGAGATAGAACAGCAGAGCACTACGGGAGCCATCAAGCGAATCTATAAGAAGTTGGGAGAAGGCGATGACCTCTATAGTGCCTCTGGAAATATGCTGCAATACAAGGGGTTCATGATTACCGACATCGTGGTGGATACCCACCAGCCAAGTCGCAGCCAGGTGAAGTTCAGCAACGGAGAAAGTCTGATGCTGAAGGAAGTAATCGGTAACGTAACAGCCGACCACAAGGCTCGCATCCAGATAAGGGAAACCATCAAGGCGCACTTCCGAAAAGAGAGTGCGCTCTTCCATCGTGGCATCAAATGCCTCTCCCTTTTCTTCATCGACGAGGTTGCCAAGTATCGCCAGTATAATGAAGACGGCAATGCGCTGCTGGGACGCTATGGTGAGATATTCGAACAGGAATACCGGGCAGAGCTGAACGAGAATCAGAATATGTACGACCCGGAATATATGCAGTATCTCAGCTGCATCCCTGTCAACAAGACCCATGAAGGTTATTTCTCCATCGACCCCAAGACCAAGCGCATCAAGGACAGCGATGAGAAGAAGGGAGCAGGAAGCGACGACGTATCGGCTTACGACCTGATTATGAAGGACAAGGAAAGACTGCTGAGTCTCGACCCAATTTACTCGCCAGTTCGCTTCATCTTCTCCCACTCTGCCTTGCGAGAAGGTTGGGACAATCCGAATATCTTTCAGATCTGTTCGCTCAGACAGGCTAACAGCATCTCGCAGAAGCGCCAGGAAGTGGGACGAGGATTGCGACTCTGTGTTGACAACAAGGGAGTGCGACAGGATGCTGACACCCTGCAGGGACAGGTGCAGCAGATCAACCGCCTTACCGTAATTGCCTCTGAAGGTTATGCAGATTTCGTAAACGACCTGCAGAAGAATATTTCAGAAGATCTCTACGACCGTCCGAAGGTTGCCGACATTGACTATTTCGATGGAAAGAGCTTCACGATTGAAGATGGCAGCAAGCACAGTATCACGACGGCAGAAGCCAAGAAGATTTATTTCTATCTTGTGAAGAATGGTTATGTGGATGACGAAAGTCATGTAACCGATGCTTATCGCTCTGCTGCAACATCAGGAACACTCGCCTCATTACCAGACGAAGTAAAGCCATACGGCAAATGGATCCACAAACTGATAGAAGGCGTTTGGAATCCTTCTGCTCTTGACGGCATGATAGAAAACGGAAGTACGCCGCAGACTCCGGAGAACAGACTGAATGAGAACTTCACGAAGAAGGAGTTCCAGGAACTCTGGAATCGCATCAACCACAAATACGCCTATACGGTAAACTTCGAAAGTAAGGAACTGATAGAGAAAGCCATTGCCGCCATCAATAAGGAACTGGTGGTTTCAAGACTGAGCTACGTGGTAACCCGAGGAGTGCAGAAAACGGAACTGAAGCACGACGATATGAAGGCGGGCAGCATGATGGTGCAGGAAGAAATGCAGCACGATGACCTGAGAACGGATGTGGTAAGCACCGTAAAGTACGACCTGCTGGGCAAGATAGCTGCCAACACCCGATTGACTCGCAAGACCATCGCCGGGATTCTATCCCAAATTATGCCAAGCAAGTTTGATATGTACAAGGTGAATCCGGAAGAGTTTATCCGCAGGGTAAGCCGCCTGATACTGGAGCAGAAAGCCACCATCATCGTAGATCATATCAGTTACAACGAAATAGAGGGAAGCTATGATTCCGCCATCTTTACGGAGGAGAAACATACCTCGCTCGACAAGGCTTACCAGGGCAGGAAGAGCATTGTGGATTATGTGTTTACTGATGGAACGGCAAAGCAGAGTGTGGAGCGCAAGTTTGTAGAAGACCTCGATACGAGCACCGATGTTGCCGTATATGCCAAGTTGCCAAAAGGTTTCCACATTCCTACCCCTGTGGGCAATTATTCTCCCGACTGGGCGATAGCCTTCAAGGATGGTGCCGTGAAGCATGTCTATTTCGTAGCCGAAACCAAGGGTAGCATGTCAACCCTTGACTTGCGAGGCATAGAAAATGGTAAGATAGCCTGTGCTGACAGGCTCTTCGAGCAACTCTCAGGTTCGGGCATCTACTATCATAAGGTAACCAACTACGACGACTTGATGGAATGGGTGAAATAAGTGAAGAATTATGGATCAGCCGATAATGACTGCCATCATAAAAAGATATACATAAAAATAAAGTTTAACATGAAATCCTTGCAAAAATCAACTTTTATATTTACCTTTGTATAAGTAATTGGTTTTAAAAACATAAGATTATGACAAACAAGGAATTGATACTCGCCCAACTGATGAGGGCGATGATTAAGTACGATGGTGGCGATGCGCCACTCATCCAGCATTTCGTAAAGGTGCACGACTTTGCCCGTATGATAGCGATAGCAGAGGGAATGAACCAGGAAGACCTCTTCGTGCTCGAAGCAGCAGCCATTCTTCACGATGTAGGCATTCACGTTTCACAAGCCAGATACGGCAACTGCGATGGCAAGCACCAGGAAGAACTGGGTCCTGATGAGGCAAGAAAAGTACTGTCAGAAGTTGATGGATTCACAGCCGCACAGATAGAAAGAATCTGCTGGCTCATTGCCCATCATCATACTTATCAAGATGTTACCAGCCTCGACCACCGCATTCTGCTCGAAGCAGATTTCCTGGTGAATTCCTTCGAAGCCCACCTTGCTCCCGAAGGCATCATCACCTTCCGCGACCATGTATTCCGCTCGGAGTCAGCCATCAGAATGCTGAATGATATGTGGGGGTTGGAATAAGTAGAATACTTTTCGACCATCAGGTCGATACTTTTTCCTAAAAAAAATAATAGTTTAAAATCATGCTAAAAACAATGAATGATATTGGAAATAGACAGCCGGATAGCAATGCTGGCAGCAGTAAGCAAAAAGGAGTGAAGAATAAGCAAACCCGGCAGCTGGTGCTATGGATTGGCGCTTTGATAGTAGGCGCAGTCTTGGGTATGTTCGGCATCAGCTGGCTGGATGGTCTGATGAATTTCATCGCCACGGTCTATACCCGCTTATTCCAGCTTCTGGCAGTACCAACCATAGCCTTGGCTGTCATCACCACCCTGGCATCCTTGGGCAACCAGGCAGATACCGGTAAGATATTCCGCCACGCCATCACCTACACCCTGCTCACGACGATAGCAGCTGCGGCAGTGGGACTGGTGCTCTACAACATCGTTTCTCCAGGCAATTTACCTACAGCCTTGGTACAGAGCGGTATGGCGGATGTTCCCCAAAAGCTGGGAGAAACCAGCTATTATGACCATATTCTTGGGGTAATACCCAACAACATCATCAAGCCGTTTGCCGAAGGAAATGTACTCTCCATCCTGATTTTGGCGGCAGCAGCAGGTATTGCTTTAACCAAAATGCCATCAAGCGACAAGAAAGAAGTCGTGATGAAAGGATTGTTTGGATTGCAGGATCTGCTCTTCATGCTGATTCATGGATTAATCTGGGCTTTACCTCTGGGTATCGTTGCCTTTGCAGCACAACTCTCAGCCCAGTTCTCCGCAGGAATCGTGATGGCTTCTCTAGGAAAGTACGTAGCTGTTATCCTGGGAGGTAATGTCATTCAATTCTTCATCATCCTCCCGCTCTTCCTCTTGGCAAGAGGCTTGAACCCTGTGCGTACATTGGGCAAGATGATGCCGGCAGTATTAATGGCTCTGTTTACAAAGAGTTCTGCTGCTACGTTGCCGGTAACGATGCAGACAGCAGAAGATAGACTGGGAGTTTCCAATCAGGTTTCCCGCTTCGTATTGCCTATCTGTACTACCATCAACATGAATGGCTGCGCTGCGTTTATCCTCGTAACCTCCTTATTCCTGATGCAGAATGGAGGAATGCCCTTACCTTGGACTACGATGATTCTCTGGCTCTTCATTTCTGTTATCTCAGCAGTGGGTAATGCAGGAGTGCCGATGGGATGTTATTTTCTGACCCTATCTCTGATGTCCGGCATCAATGCTCCTATCGGCATCATGGGTATCATCCTGCCAATCTATACCATTATCGACATGGTAGAGACGGCAGAGAATGTATGGTCAGACTCCTGTGTCTGCGCTATGGTAGATAAGGACTTGAAAGACCAGTAAATATAGAATAGAAAGACAACGAGTTGCGCCAATACGGCGAATACCGCACCAAGTGCTTCGTCCTCGAAGCATGGAATAAATTTGGATATAATAATTAAAAGATTATGGCAGAAAACAATATAAATATCGAAATAAGAAATGATTTCAATCAAATATTTGGAATCATCAGTTATCATCGTCAGAGAGTTTCTAAAACCATTGACGATGAGTCTTTGCGCATGATATGGGAAGTCGGTGCTTTTATTAGTCACAAAATAAAAACTGCCAAATGGGGAACAAGTGTGGTACGTCAATTATCAGATTATATAAGGACACAAGATCCTACTATTAAAGGATGGAGCTATCGCACAATATACAAAATGGTACAATTCTATGAGACCTATAGTAATGCAACATTCACAAAGCTCATAGAAACAACTAAGCTATCACAATTGACTCCTCTACAATTGCCAGACAATATAAAACAGGAGTTTGTGCCATTTGAAATGGCACAAACTAGTGAGTCCGAATTTGTGCCATTTGAAATGGCACAAATTCCAACAATCTTATTTTCAATAGGTTGGACTAATCATCAGATTATCATGAGCCGTTGCAAAAGTGATAACGAACGTTTGTTCTACATTCTGTTTGCGCAAAAAGAACAACTACAGAACAAGCAATTAGAGCGAGCTATCAAAACTGATACGATGGCTTCGATATTACGTGCCAAAGACAGCCAGTCCGACGCTCTTCACGCCACGTATGCGAAGTCACCAGCAATGTTTAAAGACACAGCATACCTTGACTTTCTGGTAAAGTTGATTTATTGTTCTATCACAGACAGCTACAATGCATGGTTGCATTTGAGTTAAAAACCACAGAGTTCCATCCAGCTTACCAAGGGCAATTGGAATTTTATCTTGAAGCACTTGACCAAGAGGAACGTAGATCCAACGAGAACCCAACTATTGGTATCATTCTATGTAAAGAATCAGACATGGAAACAGTGCGTTTTGCTCTCAACCGTAGCATGAGTCCCATGATGATTATGCAGTATAAAGAACAATTGAAAGTGGGCGGTGTTATCCAACGCAGCATTGAAGAATATTGCAAATATATAAATACAGAGTCAGAAAAATAATAAAAAGAGGCAAGTATATACAATAATTCCACTCAATTATCCTTCAAATGCCAAAAAGAGTTCGCCAACACTAAAATATAGTTCGCCAACAGCACAAAACAGTTCGCGAACCAAGAAAAACAGTTCGCAAACAACATAAAATATTTTTAAGGAAGTTCAACTAAGCTATAAAATAGGAAACGAGTATATGGATTTAGAAAAATTACTAAGAAGTCTGCTCTACAGATTAGAAAGTATTGACGATGAAAGCAAATCTACTGTCATCGAAGATAAAGCAAATAAATTATCACATCAGATAAGTCAACTTAAAAGTGACCTATCTGATGTTGCCTCCTTGTTTCATTTACTAAAAAACAACAAGGAGAGATTAACCTTGCTAAATATTGAAGACACGGACAATCTCCCATAAGCCAGGATACCACCCATTTTACTCCGCTTCTATCTTCCAATCTGTAATATTATGCGTTGCCACATCAAAGTTAACCCCAACCTTTACGATTGGCAAGCCGCTTAAAGCGAAGCGCTTAGGATATTCCTTAAGATCGATCTGCTTCATCGCTGCATCAGCATCCTTATTGAGCTTCAACTCAAAAAGATAAAGATGGGTAGCAGTTCTCAATACCATATCCACCCTTCCCGATGGAGTGCGAACTTCTACATCTACATAATTATCAAGAATAGAGAATATCACATACATCATCTGCTGATAATGTCCCTCAGAGTCAACATTGTTGCAATACGGAACCGTGGCCAGATAAGCCTGAAGCATCTGCATGGCTCCATCCATATCGTTGCGACGGATAAGAGCTGACATCTTGGCAATGGTCGTAGTTCCCTTCACCGTATTCATACCTATATAATTAGGTAAGAGACTACGGTATAGCCCTACCCGAATCTCCTTGTTAGGAATATCCAGGGTATAGAGTTCCGTCTCCGGATCGTACCCCTTAATGGTGATGTAACCACTCTGATACAATAAAGGCATAACAGATGACATACCTTCTGTTGGTGCATCAAACTCCGACTGATCGGCTTCACAACTACCAATCTCCGATGGCATAACCTGGAATTTCTTGAGCATTTCTATCAGATAAGTTGGTGTGCCTGAAGAGAACCAATAATAATCCAAACAACCAGCAGCCATAGCATTCAGCAAACTATAAGGATTGAATATATCAGGGGATTGCGCCGCAAAATGATATCCATCATAGAACTCCCGTAAAGCTTCCAATGCTTGCTCTCTATTCTTGCCCATTTTTTTCGCTAGATCATCAACATCCGCAGACATCTGAGACTCCAATTCTTCCTTGGTAATACCACAGATTCCTGCATAGTCATTACGCATACTTATATTCGTAATGTTATTCAGTTCACTAAAGATACTCAATTGCGAGAACTTCGTAATACCGGTCAGGAAGACAAAACGGAGCATTGGTTCGCAATCCTTCAACGGACTATAAAAATTGCGCATCACATTGCGAAGCACCGGCAAGTTAACATCGCTATGAACAACGTCAAGAAGAGGTGCATCATACTCATCAATCAGTACGACAACCTGCTTACCTGTCTTTTCATAAGCAGTCTGGATAAGCGAAATGAGACGGTCGTTCGCATCAACTGCAGGAGATGTAATACCCCATACCTTTTCCTGCTCAGCAAGTCGCCTTCCCAGATATCTTTCCAGCTGGTCTTTCTCCATGTGCTTACCTCCTGCCATACTAAAATGCAGTACAGGATATTCCGTCCACTCATTTTCCAGCTTTTCGATGGCTAATCCTTTGAAGAGTTCCTTTTTGCCTTGAAAATAGCTTTTGAATGTTGAAACAAGCAATGACTTTCCGAAACGGCGCGGACGACTTAAGAAGAAATGCTTGCCACCGCTATGAGTCATGCGATAGACATATTCCGTCTTATCTACATACAGAAGATTCCGAGTGATTATTTCCTCGAATGTCTGGATTCCTACTGGATATAATTTCAATTCTGCCATTGTTCTGTCTTTTAAGTTTCCGGTGATAACAACCTATCAGCCTATTCAACTGCAAAACTAATCATTTTTTCCGTAATCACCAAACATTTCTGCCAGAATCTACTCTTGGGTATTAAATAAGTAATCGAATATCTATGGAAAACTCTTATTTGCATTACAAAATCATTCCTCCTTTCACAGCAACTTCAATATACTGATATTCACAGATTTAAGTGTGAAAGGCATTTTTTATCGACACCGCTTCACATCACTTGCAACAAGAGTAAACGATGGAACTGAGAACAGCAAATGAAGGTAAAGTTCATTTGCTGTTCCAAAATTAGCTATTTTACTGAATAAACTCCTCCTTCACATTGAAACAAGGGCAATCTTTGGCGGCAAACTCATTGTGGCCATGAACCGTCGCCTCGGGATATTCCTCCTTCAGCTGCTCTATCAGCGCTTTCAGCGCCGCCTTCTGCTGTGGGGTTCGGGTATCCTTCGGCTTGCCATCCTTGGATAGACCGCCGATGTAGCATACTCCGATGCTCACGGTGTTGTGACCCTTGCAGTGGGCGCCCACCTCTTCTACTGATCTGCCCACGTGGATGCTTCCGTCACGGTAAATCACGAAATGATAACCGATGCAGAAAAAGCCACGCTCACGATGCCAACGGTCGATGTCGGCTACGGTGTAGTCGCGACCTTCTCGGGTCGCACTACAATGAATGATGATTTCCTTAATCTTACGCATAATGTATAAATTAACATGTACAATATAATTACTGGACAGTATGATTGAGATTATTGTTAGGAAGCACAATCATATACTCCTTAGGAATCTCGTCTTTCCCCCAGTCCTTGATAACCAACGTTACTTGCTCCTTCTCCTGCAAAGCATCGCTGATCATGTCGCAGAACTCCTGGAACTTCTCCTCGTTGTAAGCCACAAGTCCCGTCTTCAACGACTTGCCCATCACGATGCTTCCATACTTCAAGGCAAGCGGTCCAAAGCCTGGCGTAATATAAGGCTTGCGAAGCACAGGTGTCTTCGACACTCGACCTTTCTCCTGCAGAATCGCAGGCATGGTTCTAACCTCCTCTACAATCTCAATCTTGAACTTCTTCTCCTCCTTCTTGCCGTTGTCCTTGTTCTTCTCTTTTTCCTCTTCCGTCTCCTTGATTTCCACCTCTATCTTCTTTTGGAATCTGATTGGTACGGGTGCAACCTTATAACGGCCTGCAGCCATGTATTTCTTAGGATGTTCTACGGTGCCACTGAAAAATACTCCGTTGATAACCAATGTGCCATCCACACTCCATGGAGTGAAGCGACGGCGAAATATAACGATGTTCATAATGATGATTTTTTTAGAAAATTAATACTTGTGGGCAGGTCATTAAGGGGGTTGGTGTATTGAAAACCCAAAATGACCCGAAATGACCTTGACCCGAAATGACCCGTTTGTACGGTAGATGAAACTCTTTATACGGTGGATGAAAGTTTCTGATAACGCATATCTGGCAGCACCACTATCAAGCCCTGTCGCTTCCAGTTCTTCAGCATCTGCTTCACCGCCTCGAGAGTCGTGTTTGCACCCTTCACAGAAATGCTCTGCTGCTGTGCCTGCTCGAAAGAGAAGGTTGTGTCCAAACGTTCGAAGATAGAGTCGTTTTTGCCTCGATGTGTGCGATCATACGGCATCTGTCCGCAATAGTCTCTCGAAGAGAAAGCGTCCTCAATGCGACTACGGAAGAAGTAGAGCGCATTGTCCAACTGGTAATCTGCAAGAACATTGAACACTGCGAGCATGGTAGGCGTCTGCATCTTGATAATCAAATCCTTCCAAAGCCCAGGATTCTGCTTCAACAGCTTCTCTGCACCCTGAAAACCATGCTTCTGAATCAACGTCTCTGCCACCTTGCAGAGCATGATGCAGGTCATCATTCTCATCGTGGTAGGACAGATACGGAAACGCTGACGGGCTTTCACCTTGTCATCATTCTTCATTGTCTCCAATCGAATCTGTTCCAGCCACTCCCTACCCTTGGCTTCCAGCTTCGGCAGTTCCACCTCTCCCTCCATCAGCGGCAGCAGATGGGCAACCTGGATGATGCGGTCGCGCTGGCGATCGGTGAGCACATACAGATTTTCTGTCAGCGGAGTAAACGTATTATCCGGGGTGCGAGCCACGGTAATACGGCTCTGAAAACCATCCGTATAATTGTTCACCACACGGTAAAGCGCATCAGGCGTTCCACACATCACTACATTCCATAACAGTCTGTCTATGTGTACATTCACAGCTTCTGCACTTCTTGCCTCACGCTCATAACTCGTACCATCGTAAGCCTGACGGAGCATTACGGAGAAGTCGCTCATCGCCGACTTCCATTTCTGCGCCACGGTGTCAGCTTCAGGTGTAAACGAGAAGGCGTGCTTGCCTTCGGTGTTAGCCAATCTTTCTGCCAGATTCGCCACAGTGTTGTTCAGCGTCAGACATCTTACAGGCAGTTTCGGCTCTTCCGGCTGCTCCTTCTTGTTCTTCGCCGCACGCTTCTTGGCTCTCCATTCATCCTCCTTCTGCTGATACATTTTATCCATATCTTTTATCTCCGAAGTCCAAGCATCAATCACGGGGTCGATGCTTCCCTTGCCAGAAGCGAAATCACCGGCAATGTAGGAGATGAGGTTCAGCGAGTTCATCTTGCCGTGGACAGACACCTTGACGCCCGTAGCCAGCATTCCGATGGCTGGGCAGATGGCGGTAATCACCGGCATTGCCAGTGCGGGCCCCACCGCATCGAGCGAATCCCTTACGCCCAGCGGCATTCTGGGCAGGGCGTTGTAATAAAACAGATCGTCCTGGGCATTTGCCTCGTCCAGCGCATTGACCAGCGCATCGCTGCCTTCGGAACTTCCGCCCTTTCCAGCCCCCAGCTTCATTCTCTCCTGTCGGATGGCAGCAAGCACATCTTTCAGTCGCTTAGGCATTTGGGTGATTTTCTCGTTCAGTGCCGAGTTGATGCAAGCCATCTTCTCCTGCTCGGGAAAACCATCGTAGCAGGGAATCACCTGAGCCATCAGATTGCGGTCGAAGCCACAGATGTGGCGCAGGTTCACGGCAAGCTCGAAGGTCAAAGTGTTGCGATTGGAGCGAACTGGCTCATGCCCATCATTATACATCTGCCACCACTTAGAGATGATTTCAGAATACGGGATTCCGAGGTAATCCGTAGAAGTGGCTGATGAAGGAGATGAAGTGAAGGTCGATGTGGATGGCGAAGTCGAAGCAGGCTGAGGATTCTGGCTCTTCTCTTCTAGATTCTCCAACCAAGGCTTGTAATGCTTGTTAGCCTTGTGCGCCCCCGGCGGAAGCTCCTCCTGTCCATACTTCTCACGCTCTTCCAGCACCTTGCCTTCAGCTGCCACGGCAGCCTCATCGTAATCATCCTTGAAGAGTTCGGGAGACAAGTAAAGCAAGTCTTCTGCATCAGCTGAAGTCGTGAAATAGACACGATTAATGTCGTGAGCCGAAGTATCCATCTCGCACTCCAGCATCTTGGCGATTCTAACCTGATTTTCGAGAATCGTCTTGCCCATTTCTCGCTTGCAAACCGCATGACCGCCTTGTCGTGCGCTGCGTTCCAGCATCAGCAGATCATATTTCTCAGGCTCCTGCAGCATCAGCTTGGCCGCCTTCTCGAAATCCTGCTTATCATCCAAATCGAAGCCGAAAGCCCGGCTTGGCAGCTTCATTCCCTTCACTACCCCCTGCGGATAATGTCCGGAATAATTAAACTGCACCAGTCTTCGCTTCGCCCCATCATTTCCTTCGCGAGCCAGTCGCAGATTAGCTTTCTGCTCATAGCTTCCACGAATCAGTTTATATTCCTCTTGCGAGGTGATGGAGCGGGCAACCTTGTGCCCGTTCTCCACCCTTATCAAATAACAGCTCATCTATGTTTTTCTACCTACTATTATTAAGTTGAACATCAAATACTTTTAGTTGAACCTCTTTTATCGCTTCAACTGATATTCTATCAAAGCATCCGCAGCCTCTTCCGCCTCCTTCACCAGAGCGCTGCCGATATTGATTCCTTCATCACAGAACACCTTCAAAGTGAGCTGAATAGCTCCATCCTTGGTCTTGCTCAATCGTCCGTGAGCCAGCTTTCTGATCAGTACAGACTGAGAACGTACTCGTGGTTTTACCACGAAATCAAAAGTACCATCCGTCAACTGCTGGGCAACGCCCTGTGATCGGAATCCCGGCACCTTCTCTCGTCCTCCATGCTCATTAGGCGCAAAGAGGAAACACTTGCTCTCGTCATAGAAAGCCATACCACCCAGCTGCACGTGCTGGCTACCATTATTCACCTGCTGCTTGTTTACATTTTTCTTCATATTCTGAATTGTTTTGCGAGAAGAAACGTGTGGATTTTTGCGCGCTTTACCATGGAAGATCCTCCGCAGTCCCAACTCAGTTAATAACTAAAACTTCTGTTTATCCCTTCAGCTTTTCAATATCCGTAACGAGGATATCCTGATAAACCTGCCCATTATACTCACGAGCCGTGAATCGGAGCGTAACTGCAACCAATGCTCCTGGAGCAAACTTACACTGCGCCATATTGCCGAACATTGCCGCAGTATATTGGTTCTCGTACTTGCCGCCCATCTCCTGCAACACGATGTTGCACTTCATCATCTGGCCGTTCTCGCTCTTCTGGCTCTGCACGGCGAAAGCCTCGCCCTGCTTCACCACTCTCATAATCTGAGTATTCATATTATAAAGTAGTCGGAAGTTGTTTCAAGATCACCAAACCATTTCGGCGTTGTCTTGTTTCTTCGACGCTGCAAAAAGTACTGCGGAAAACAAGGCAAAACAATCCTTTTCCCACAACTTCCCCGAAAAACCCGTGATTTTGGGAAAAATCGGGCATTTCTTGGGAAAAAGTAAGAAGAAGAAGAAAAAGAGAGCTAAAAAGTAAAGAAAATAAAAAAATCACTCTTCTTTTCCCCCAAAAATCCCTCATTTTTTCCCAACGTTGGGAAAAATCGTGGGAATCTTGGGAAAAATTACCCATAAAAATAAGAAAAGCACCTCCTTCACCATCCATGAAGAAGATGCTTTTAACAAAAGCAACCAAAGTTACCCAAATATATTATTCCCAATGCTAGTAACACTATCTATGTACTATTAAATTAATGAAGCTGTTTCAATTGTGCTTCTGTCAATCCGGTAGCCTGTATGATTTGTGACCAAGACATTCCCATTGCCAACAATTTACGGGCTACCTCCAAGCCTTTGGATAGTTCACCCTTAGCTATTCCCTTTTCCTCGCCTTCAATATACGAGCCATAAAGACCGGAGTAGTAATCATCAACAGCCTTAATACTTTCATCGTATTTTTCCTGCTCCTCACTACTTAAGCAACGAACATCCGCCAATTTAGCAAGATGATCGAATATCTTCTTCTGTGCCGTAAACGGCAATCTTTCCAATACTTCCATATACTTCAATACATAAATCCATTTTTCAAAACCTGTCTCGCATTCTTCCTCACTCTTATCAAAGAAGGGAAGAGAAAGATAGATGAAACGAAGCTTATCAGAAAATATGGAGTCGCTAGACTTCTCCCTCAAAGCAACGTCTGCTGCGAAGATACACTTTTTTATTGAAACTACCAAGAATTTCTAGAATTTTCTATGAAAAATAAGAAAAGAAAGCAATAAGGAGAGTGAAAGGTGAAGATCTGAACTGTCGCAAGTTTGCCCCCACACGCCCTGAATGGGCAGAAGCTCCTAGCCCAGGGCAATCGCCCTGGGTAAACCAGCAATCAACCTTGCGCCCTGCAAGGGCAAAAGCTTTAAAAATCAGTCGTCAAAGGCACCTCCTTCACAATTCCATGAAGAAGATGCCTTTAACAAAACCTATCATAGTTACCCAAAAATTTTATTCCCAAAACGAGAAATTAATTCTTGCTTAAGATTATCTGGGAAATTGCAATCCTTAAATGCTCCATCCCCAATGCTAGTAACACTAGCAGGAATATCCAGACTACCCAAAAAAATGCACCCACAAAAAGCTTCAACCCCAATTCTAGTAACACCATCAGGAATAACAAGGCTACTTAAAAATTTGCAATCCTTAAATGCTCCATCCCCAATGCTAGTAACACTAGCAGGAAGAACAGGTCTAATCAACATTTTGCAACCCCAAAATGCTCCATCCCCAATGCTAGTAATACCATCAGGAAGAACAAGGCTACTTAAAATTTTGCACCCCAAAAAAACTCCCACCCCAATACTAGTAACACCATCAGGAATAACAATGCTACTCAAAGAAGAGCAACCAAAAAATGCCCCAACCCCAATACTAGTAACACCATCAGGAATATCAAGACTACTCAAAGAAGAGCAACCACGAAATGCACCACTCCCAATGCTAGTAACACTATCGGGAAGAACAAGACTACGTAAAGAAGAGCAACCACGAAATGCACCACCCCCAATGCTTGTAACCCCACCAGGAATAACAAGACCACTTAAAGAACGGCAATCACGAAATGCATTATCCCCAATACTAGTAACACTAGCAGAAAGAACAAGATTACTCAAAAATTTGCACCCCCAAAATGCTCCAACTCCAATGCTAGTAACACTATTAGGAATGACAAGGCTACACAAAGAAAGACAACAATGAAATGTCCCCTCTTCAATGCTTGTAACACTATCGGGAATAACAAGGCTACTCAAAAAAGAGCAACCTTCAAAAGCACCGTACCCAATGCTAGTAACACTATCGGGAATTACAAGGCTACTCAAAGAAGAGCAATCTTCAAATGCTTTATTCCCAATGCTAGTTACACTATCAGGAATAACAAGGCTACTCAAAGAAGAGCAATCTTCAAATGCTCTATTCCCAATGCTAGTTACACTATCAGGAATAACAAGGCTATGCAAAGAAGAGCAACCATGAAATGCTCTATTTCCAATGCTAGTTACACTATCAGGAATAACAAAATTGCGCAATGAAGAGCAACCCCAAAATACACTAGCCCCAATGCTAGTTACACTATTCGGAATAACAAAACTACGCAAAGAAGAACAGTCAAAAAATGCTCTATCCCCAATGCAAGTAACACTGTCAGGAATAACAAGACTACTCAAAGAAGAACAACCCCAAAAAGCACGATTCCCAATGCTAGTAACACTGTCAGGAATAACAAGGCTTCTCAAAGAAGAACATTTTTTAAATGCACTATCTCCAATGCTGGTAACACTATCAGGAATAACAAGACTACGCAAAGAAGAGCAACCATCAAAAGCATTATTCCCAATGCTAGTTACACTATCAGGAATAACATATGATATATTTTTTGTATCTCTAAATGAGAGTATTTTACTTTTATCTTTATCAAATAATACATTATTTTCATAAGTCAAGCACGGTGATAAGCACAAAAGTTCACCATTCCAACCATGAAAAGCACCATCCTCAACGCTAGTAACATTAGCAGGAATAACAAGGTTACGCAAAGAATGGCAATATATAAAAGCACTATCCCCAATGCTGGTAACACTGTCAGGAATAACAAGACTACTCAAAGATGAGCAACCGTAAAATGCACTATTTCCAATGCTGGTAACACTAGCTGGAATAACATATGATGAAGTTTTTGTATCTCTAAATGAAAGAATTTTACTTTTATCTTTATCAAATAATACATTATTTTCATAAATAAAGTACGGTGATAGGCACATAAGTTCACCATCCCAACCACGAAAAGCCCTATCCCCAATGCTAGTAACACCAACGGGAATAACAAGGTTATGCAAAGAAGTGCAACCATAAAAAGCACTATCCCCAATGCTAGTAACACTATCAGGAATAACAAGGCTACACAAAGATGAGCAACCACTAAATATTCCTTTCCCAATGCCAGTAACACTATCAGGAATAACAAGACTACTCAAAGAAGTGCAACCACGAAAAGCCCTATCTCCAATGCTAGTTACGCCATTAGAAATGGCAAGGTTACACAAAGAATAACAATACATAAATGCACTATCCCCAATGCTAGTAACACTGTCAGGGATAACAAGGCTTCGCAAAGAACGGCAACCACGAAAAGCCCTATCTCCAATGCTAGTAACACCAACAGGAATAACAAGGTTATGCAAAGAAGTGCAACCACAAAATGCATTATCTCCAATGCTAGTAACACTGTCAAGGATAACAAGGCTTCTCAAAGAAGAGCAATCACGAAATGCCTCATCACAAATAATCCTAGTTTCCTTTTTAATAAAATAAGTACCATCGAGTTCTCTCGGTGTTTTTAGCAATTTTATTCCATCTTTGCTATATTTCACTCCATATTCATCTATAATAGCCTCATTCAACTCTTCATCTGTTGCCTTTGTAGACATATCAAGATTATCACTAGCATCTTGACTTACCTTTACATATTCTGATTTTGTTGGATACTGCATAGCTTACACGATTATTAATTAACTATCTTAAGTCGTATTTTCATTCGACATTGCAAAGATACACATTATATTGAAAAAACAACAAAGAAAACTATGAAAAATTACAAGGTATTTCAAAGCTTTTGCCCTTACAGGGCGCCTTGCTGATTGCTATTATACCCAGGGCGATTGCCCTGGGCTAGGAGCTTCTGCCCTTTCAGGGCGTGTGGAGCTTACTTGCAAAAACTGAATCAGTTTAGATTCTATAAATCTGCTGCGAAGATACACTTTTTAATTGAAACTGCCAAGGAATTCTAGTTTTTTTCAAAAAGAAGGAAAAGAAAGAGATATGTAGAGAGAAATGGGGAAGGTGCGCCTCCCCCATCGCACCTTCTCCATCTCTTGTTTCAAACACCAAAACTTCTCATCAATTCCTCTCTTTTCTCCAGCTTATAATACAGATCCTGGGCGGTATGATAATCGGGATCGGAATCTGCAAGCCACTCCGAAAAGTGACGGTTGTGGTTCATCTGCGTTTCCTGCTTTCTGAACGATTCCACCACGCACCTCTTTTCTACATCAGGAAACATCAGGTTCATACGGGCGGCAAAGGCTGACTTGTCCTTATCCTCCTTCACCATGTGGAACGTATATTTCATCAGACACCACACAATGTACCAGTCCTGCTGCTTCGTGATGTTGCCCTTTAGCCAGAACTCCAGCCTCTTCTTCAGCTTGGCAGGATCTACCCAGTTGGCAAAGAAAGAATCGCCATTTCGCTCATACTCATCAGCCCTGGCTATTTCTACCGCCAACATATCATGCTCACCCTGATACATAAACAGATTTTCAAAATCCCCGGGCGAAGCCTCCTCTCTTACAAGCATGTGGACAAGCTCCTCCTCATTCTCCTCATCCTCCACATTATTGAACCAGACTGAACACAGCGTATAATTGTTGAATTTCCCCTCTACTTCACTCATCACTTTCTGTAAACTCAAAGTGGTAATCTCTATTCTTCTCTCTTTCAGATGACGCTTCTGCACCTTGGCTACATGCTCCAGATGAGCAGGTAGCGTATGCTCATCAAATCTTCTTTTGATGTAATGATAAATGATGGTAGCTTCGTGGTCGGTGCGGAAAACTCGGGTCTTGTACAAATCGGTAAATTCTCTGTATATGTAGGTAACCGTGGCGACGGTCTTCTCCAAAGCCAACTTCAATCCGCTAGAGATAAAGTTCTTGTAGTGAGACTCATAGTTCGAAAGGTCTGCGTCAGCCGGAGCCTCCTGCTTCTCACACAGCTTGAAAAGATCTTTGCCACTGGGCATCTGACCATACTCCTCCACATCCAGCAGATAGTCTGCATGCTTTCGGGCGATGGTCTGAATGTCATTCAGCACCTTCTCTAAGATTTCCGTATAGATAGCCATCAGTTCATTATCATAGCTCTTATATATGGTAATATAGACTTTCTTATGGAGCTTATGAATATATTTAAGAAAATCTGTCAATTGCTCGGCAAGGTCTTGGTAAATATGATAATAATAGGTAAGACCCTTATGCTTTCCAGTATTCCATTGAATGTCTTCTATAGCATATTGAATCTCCTTACATAAATGTTCAGCCTCTCTCTTAAACAGGGCAACATCTTCTTTGGTTATAGGGGTGTATTTCTTGGCTCCTGTAGCCTCATCTATAACAAACAGGTCTTCTTCTGATTTGATTTTCAGACGAAAACCGTAACGATTATCGGTATTGTATAGGTATTCTGATTCCATTGTGTTTATGTTGTTTAATTACGAACTCAACCGCCGATTCCATGCGGTACATAGAAATGGCCCCCTCAAAGTTACAAAAAAATGGCGAAAAATCAACGATTACAATAGAATATAAACACAAAAACGAGAAAAAAGCCTTTTAAACAAGAAAAAATCACCATTTTATCGCTTTTTCACAGCTTTCCAAACATCAGATATTATCACACCCATCTATTTATTCTATCTATTTAGTATTCAATCTCATACCAATTAGAGCCACATTCCTTTGTTATAGAATATTGCACTTTCTAAATAAAAATGAGAGAGAGAGCTTTTGCAAAAGGCTGGTAGAAAAACACGCTCGAAGCCCAGAAAATGAGGCTCAAAAGGCAATTTTCACCCCCTCAGAACGGCCAAAATAAGATGGAAAATGAGTATTTCCTGCTTGAAAAACGGCAAAAATTAAGAAACAACTTAACAGATTTACACAATATCAAGACAAAACGAAGAGGGAGAGTATAGAAAAACAGAAGAAAATCTATAGCTTTTAAAGATACAATTCTGAGAAATTACAACTTTCACCAGTTGGCAATATCTTGCTGTTAAACAACATCTTACAACAACACTGCGTTGCATCTTTTAGAATCAAACTAAACCCTCTATCAGGTCATTTCGGGTCAAAGTCATTTCGGGTCATTTTGAAAATGCAATGTCATTTTCAGCCATAGTATAATATAA